>Ga0157372_10001522_pt1 | contig 25205 bp, 14 predicted proteins | sample C55metaG_FD_115307 | JGI IMG/M metagenome (GOLD analysis project Ga0157372, IMG submission 115307) | Corn rhizosphere microbial communities from Kellogg Biological Station, Michigan, USA - C5-5 metaG | ecosystem: Host-associated > Plants > Roots > Rhizosphere > Soil | place: USA: Michigan...
ACTGCTCCTGCAGATATTCTTTCAATCAAAGGTCCTTTTGCTGTGCAGGAATACGTGGTGAATGAAATCCAGGAAGTTTATCGTTTACAAGGTGTAAGAATTAATGACAAGCATATTGAAGTGATCGTTCGCCAGATGACGCGTAAGCTGACGATCGTCGATCCGGGCGATACCCGATTACTTGAAGAAGATACCGTCGACAAATTCGAGTTCCTCGAAGAGAATGACTGGATCTTCGACAAGAAAGTCGTTTCCGATCCGGGTGAGTCTACCAAGCTGAAGGCGGGTCAGATCGTGAGCCTGCGGGAAGTGCGGGAAGAGAACTCGATCCTGCGGCGGAACGACAAGAAGCTGGCTGAGTTCCGGGATGCCAATGCCGCCACTTCGGCGCCGTTGCTGCTCGGTATCACGAAGGCTTCGCTGGGTACGCAGAGCTGGATCTCGGCGGCTTCCTTCCAGGAAACGACGAAGGTGCTTTCTTCGGCGGCCATCCAGGGTAAGAGCGACGATATGCTCGGTCTGAAGGAGAATGTGATCACGGGTCATCCGATCCCGGCCGGTACGGGTCTGCGTGACTTCGAGAACATGATCGTGGGAAGTAAAGAAGAGTACGAGCTGTTGCAGACGACCCGCGAGGCTATGCAATTCGATGAGGAAGAGTAAGATATAATATTGTTAAAAAAATAAGGGAAGGAGGTCGCAGACCTCCTTCTTTATTTATATTCGCGGATAATATGAAGTACATCTCTACCATTTTAGCCGTCGTTGCATTGGGCCTTATCGGAGTGCTCTTTTTTTCGCAGAAGAACCAGCTGGAGCAGTTGAAGAAGCATATGGAGGGGGAGAAGACGATGGCCGGGACCGGCTTTAAAATCGCGTATTTCGATATGGACAGCCTGGAGGCGCACTACGACTACTTCAAGGATGCGCAGGCGCAGGTAAAGGCCCAGGAAAACGCCATGACGCAGGAGTTGAGCAGCCTGGATCGCAGCAATCAGAAGAAGGTGGATGGCTGGAGGCAGAAGGGGAATACGATGACCCAGGCGGAAGGGGAGCAGGCTCAGCGGGAGTACCAGGAGATGCAGCAGCAGTTCGCGAGCCGCAAGCAGAACCTGGAACAGGCGTTGTATAAGAGCACGGAGGACCTGAAGACCAAGATCCGCAAGCAGATAGAGGATTACCTCAAAGATTATAACCGGCAGAAGAATTTCTCCTATATCATCCAATATGACGCGAATTCCTTTATCTATGCGAAGGACAGCGCCTATAATATCACGTCGGATGTGGTCAATGGCCTGAATGCGGCCTATAAGAAGAAATAAGGAATTCATTAGGAATTCCTTATTTTAGGGCATGTCTAATTCCACCACTTTTAAGCCCACGCTGGGCTTGCTTGACGGCACGATGATCGTTGCTGGCTCCATGATCGGAAGCGGGATCTTTATTGTCAGCGCGGACATTGCGCGGAATGTCGGGAGCGCCGGCTGGCTTATATTCGTCTGGCTGATCACGGGTTTTATGACCTTGTCGGCGGCGGTAAGTTATGGCGAGCTGAGCGGGATGTATCCGAAGGCGGGCGGCCAGTATGTCTATCTGAAGGAGGCGTATAACCCGCTGACGGGGTTCCTTTATGGTTGGAGCTTTTTTGCGGTTATCCAGACCGGTACGATTGCCGCGGTGGGGGTGGCTTTTTCGAAGTTTGCGGGATATTTCTTTCCGCCGCTGGAATTGAAAGACGAAAATGTGGTCTTTATGCTGGGGAGCTGGAAGATATACTGGGCCCAGCTCGTGTCGATCGTATTGATCGTGTTCCTCACCTGGGTCAATACGCGCGGGATCGACGGTGGAAAGTGGATCCAGCGCATCTTTACTTTTACCAAGCTTTTTTCTTTGTTCGGGCTTATTATCCTGGGGTTGTTGCTGGCGGCCAGCAGCGAGGTCTGGAAGCATAACTGGGCGGATGCCTGGAATATGCATCGGCTGACGGCCTCGGCGGATGGCGGGAGCATTACGGGCAGCAGCCCCATCCTTGGTATCGGGGTGCTTGGGGCGATCGCGGCGGCGATGACCGGGTCAATATTCTCCAGCGATGCCTGGAATAACGTTACGTTCATTGCCGGGGAGATGAAGAATCCCAAGCGAAATATCGGGCTTAGCCTTTTTTTGGGTACCCTGATCATTACCGTCATCTATGTGTCTGCGAACCTCATGTACCTGAGTGTGATGCCGCTGGACCGGATCGCTACGGCGCCGCAGGACCGGGTAGCGGTGGCGGCGGCCAAGGATATCTTTGGGTTCGGGGGGACCTATGTGATCGCCGTGATGATCATGATCTCGACCTTTGGCTGTAATAACGGGTTGATCCTGGCGGGGGCGAGAGTGTATTATACGATGGCGCAGGATGGGCTTTTCTTCCGCGAGGCGGGGAAGCTGAATAAGAATTCCGTGCCGGGCTGGGCGTTGTGGGCGCAGTGTGTGGTCGCCGGCATCCTTTGCCTGAGCGGGAAGTATGGCGACCTGCTGGATATGATCGCCTTTGTGGCGGTGGCCTTCTATGCGCTGACGGTGTTGGGTATCTTTATCCTCCGGCGCAAGCAGCCTGGGCTGGAACGGCCGTATAAGGCATTTGGCTACCCGGTGCTGCCCGTGATCTATATTATATTGGCGGTGGTGTTTTGCGTGGCGCTGATCATCCAGAAGCCGACGTATGCCACCTGGGGTTTGATCATTGTGCTGGCGGGCATACCTTTGTATTATCTTGCGGTCTCAAGGCAAAAGCGGACTCCGGGTCCGGTTGGAATTAAAAATTAGCATGATGGATCTTAGCAAGTTGTTCGGGCAGTTCGATCAGATAAAGGCGGGTGTTATCGGCGATATGATGCTGGATACCTATTTGTGGGGGCATGTGGAGCGGATCTCGCCTGAGGCGCCGGTGCCGGTGGTGGCGTTGGAGCGGAGGGAGAACCGGATCGGGGGAGCGGGGAATGTGGCGTTGAACCTGGCGTCGCTTGGTGCGAAGGTGACGGTGTTCTCGGTGCTTGGCGCGGACCCGGACGGGGAGCGGCTGGAGGGGTTGTTGCGGGACGAAGGGATCAACACCGATTATCTGCTGACGAGCGCCGATCGGATCACGACGAACAAGGCCCGGGTGATGGGCCGCAATCAACAGATGTTGCGGCTGGATTCGGAGACGACGGCCGATGTGTCATCGGGGATGGAAGATGAGATGCTTGGGGAGCTGCGGCGGTACCTGGAGATGGAGAAGCCGCAGGTGGTGATCTTCGAGGATTATAATAAGGGTGTGCTAACGGCCCGGGTGATCCGCGAGGCGGTGGCGCTTTGCCGGCGGCATGGGGTTGTGACGGCGGTGGACCCGAAGCGGAAGAATTTCTTTTCTTACGAGGGGGTGACGATCTTCAAGCCGAATCTGAAGGAGGTGAAGGAGGGGTTGAATATCTTTTTGGAAGAGGTGAACGAAGCGGCGATGGGTTCGGTGCATGAGAAGCTGGCGGACCGGATGCATCATGAGATATCGTTTATTACCTTGTCGGAGAAGGGCGTTTATTGCCGGCAGGGGGAGAAGGGGTTGATCATCCCATCGCATCTGCGTAATATTGCCGATGTATCGGGTGCGGGGGATACGGTGGTGGCGGTGGCGTCGCTGGTGTATTCGGCGACGAAGGACGTGCGGTTGATGGCGGAGGTGGCCAATATTGCCGGTGGGCTGGTGTGTGAGGAGGTGGGGACGGTGGCGATAGATAAGGTGCGGTTGCTGGAGGAGTGTAAGAGGTTGCTGCGTTGAGACGGGGTAGTTGCGCCTGTTGATGGGATGCCGGGTTGCCGGGCTGTTGATGGGATGCAACAAAAGTGGGCGGACGTTAGTTGATGTTCAAACATCTTCGATTATTCTTCAAAAATATTCCTCGCTATTTGGAGTAGCTTCGCACTATGTCCAGATATACTCTCGCGATCCACGGCGGGGCAGGTACGATCCTGAAGGAAGATATGACCCCTGAGCTGGAAGATGCCTATCTGAAAGGCCTGCAACAGGCGATGAATGCCGGGTTTGCCGTACTTGAACAGGGTGGGTCGGCCATCAATGCGATCAAGGCCTCCATTGTGATCCTCGAAGACAATATGCTTTTCAATGCCGGGCGGGGTTCGGTGTTTACCAAGAAGGGGCTGCAGGAAATGGATGCGGCCATCATGGACGGGCGGACGCTGGATGCAGGTGCGGTTACGGGTGTCCGTAATGTCCGGAACCCGATCGAGCTGGCGACGGAGGTGATGCTGAACAGCAATCATGTGTTCCTGAGCGGCAAGGGGGCGAGCGATTTTGCGATCAAGCAGGGGATCAAGCTGGAGCCGGACGAGTATTTCTTTTCGCAGTTCCGGTATGACCAATGGAAGGCGATCCGCGATTCGGATACGTATTCTTTGGATCACACGCACCAGCGGCTGGAGGAGCTGATGCGGGACAAGAAGTTCGGGACCGTCGGCGCGGTGGCCTGCGATCAGCAGGGGAATATTGCCGCGGCGACGAGTACGGGCGGGATGACGAACAAGAAATACGGCCGGATCGGGGACAGCCCGATCATCGGTGCGGGGACTTATGCGAATAATCTCACCTGTGGCATCAGCTGTACGGGGCATGGGGAGATGTTCATCCGGGCGGTGGCGGCGCATGATGTCAGCTGCCTGATGGAATATAAGGGGCTTACGCTGCAGGAGGCGATGGAGGTGGTGGTGCATGAGAAGCTGATGGCCATTGATGGCGAAGGGGGGATGATCGGGGTGGATGGAGAGGGAAATGCGGCGCTGGTGTTCAACAGCCAGGGCATGTATCGCGGATATAAGAGCAGCGATGGTTCCGGCATGGTAGCGATTTATAAGTAACTTGGGGCATGAATAAATATGCCGTGATCGTTGCGGGCGGGTCGGGTTCGAGGATGGGGGCGCCAGTCCCCAAGCAATTCCTGTTGCTGGAGGGTAAGCCTTTGCTATGGTATTCAATCAACACTTTTTTGGCGGCTTATGATGAGCTATCGGTGATCCTGGTGGTTCCGGCCGGGCATTGGGAGATGGCGAAGGATATTGCCGCGAGTGTCGCGGAGCCCGGGCGGGTACGGATGGTCGAGGGTGGGGAGACGCGGTTTCTGTCGGTGCGGAATGGGCTGAGGCTGGTGGAGCGGGAGTCGGTGGTGGGGGTGCATGATGGGGTGCGTTGCCTGGCGAGCGTGGGGCTTGTGCGGCGGTGTTTCGAGCAGGCGATGCGGCTGGGATCTGCTATTCCGGTGGTGGATTGCAAGGATAGTGTGCGGTGGATAGAGGGGGAGGGCAGCCGGGCGTTGGATCGGAGCCGGATCAAGCTGGTGCAGACGCCGCAGACGTTTTTGGGCGGGGTGTTGCTGGATGCGTTTGCGGCTGCCGTTGATGGCGCTCTTGCCGCGATCGGGGGGAGTGCCGCATATACGGATGAGGCGACGGTGGTAGAGGCGGCGGGGCAGGCGGTGCGCCTGGTGGAGGGGGAGATAAGCAATATCAAGATCACTACCCCGGACGATCTTGTTCTGGCGGCGGAAATGTTGCGAATGCGAATTTAAAATAAACCGCCGGTCATCAGCGTCGGCGGCTTGAGAAGTCGGATGGGCCAGGGCAGGGCGTTGGAGCGATAGAAGAAATAAGGCTGGAGGATGCTTCCAAAGGCAGCGTAGAATCGCGCAACGCCGGGGTGTTCGGATCCTTCGAAGTCGAGGATCATCGGCTGGCCGGAGAACTCGTGGATGAGCCGGTCAACCAGGAAATGGTTTGCGCCCCTTTCCCGGCCTGCCGGAAGTGTGGTGGATTGCAGAAGATAGAGGCGGTTGGCGTCCCGCAGGAGAACGGCTATTGCCAGCCATTGCGATTGGCTATCTTTTACTGCTCTCAGGATCAATTTTTCTTTTTCCCGGTATTGGTAGCACAAAACGGCAAAGTTCCGAAAGTCCCTGTGCTTTGTATTCCGAATTCGATGATGGTAGAGTTGTTCATAGGTCTGCAGCGCAAGATCGAGGGGTACGTCGGAGGTGTATTGCAGCGGGATTGCGGGGACGCGTCGCAGGATGCGGCGAAGATGTCGTGTATAGGCGGCGGCCAGGAGCTCGTAGGGCTTGTCGAGCGGCAGGATGAAGTTGTTGCGGGTTTCCAGGCTGGCGGCGGGGTTGGCATAGTTGAGAAAAATTTCAACGAAGGGGTAGCGACCGGAGGCGGCCCGGAGGAAGGCGAGGATGAGGTGGGTGGGGGGAGTTTCGGGGGCGAAGATGCCTGTTTGCTGGGTAAACGGAGGCTGGGCCAGGTAGGTGATGCCATATTTCCGGCGCCAGGTAAGGGGCATAACGGCCCGATAATCTTCCCAAATGAGAGCGTCCCAGTGGCCGTCCGTCATCGTGTCGAGGTAAGAGTGGAAGGCATAGATAAGGCGGTTGTTGGATTGGGTGATGCAGGCGTCCCAGCGGGCGGTATCGATCTGCTGTCTTTTCAGGAAACGTATATGGAATTCGGTGTTCATCAGAATGGGGCGATCCCAAATAGTTTTCCAAGGGAGATGTTTTGGAGGTCGATGCTAAAGGATATCTTTTTGGCGAATGTGTTTTGGTCGGAGACGGTCTTCAGCTGGGTGGAGAAATCGCTGCTGTAGAAGAGGGGTGCGTAGATGCGGATCACGTCATGTACCAGCGAGAGCTCGAGGCCGGCGACGTAGAGGAAGTGGCTGGTCGGCGGATTGTTCTGCCAGGCCTCGGCGTAGGTGCCCGCGTCGAAGAAGACCCGGAGGGGGAGCCATTCGGGGACGATCGCGCGGGGAAGCGAAGAGCGGAGATTGATCGAAGCCACCCAATTGTCGGAGCGGCCCTGGAGGGACTGGAAGAGATCGGTGCGGAGCTTGAGGTCGCCGTCCCGCATGAGGATCTGCTGGCTGGCCCCGCCGGAAAACTCGTTGCGTCCGATGAAATAGTCGCTGTAGGTGTAGTCCTCGTTCCCCCGCAGGGCAGTGAGTTTGGGCATGAAGCGGCTAAGATCGGCCGTGGGCGAGCGGGTACCGATATAGCCGAATTTAGCGCCGAACAACCGGAAGTCGAGGCCGCCGCCGTCCGCATAGTTGAAGAAATAATTGGCGACGAAGTTGAGGCGGTACCAGGAGGCGGCCTGCTGGAGCTGGAGGCGGACGTTGTACGGATAGAGGGCGCGGGTGTCGCGGATGTCGAAGGAGAGCTGGTTCAGGTAGCGAAAATCATATTTCCCGGGTGTGGGGTAATAGAGGGAGTCGGTTGACTTTCTGACGAAGTGATCGAGGTTCTTTTCACCGATCAGGAAGGTCTTCCATTCGAGGGAGGACTCGAATGTGCTACGGGCAAAGGCTTTTGGAAAGACGATGCGGAGACCGGGTGAGACCTTATAGTACTGGCCGAAGATGGTTTTGCCGCTGCTGTCGGTACCGCTCATCGAGGAGAGCCGTTGGACGCCGAGCAGGGCCTGGATCTTCTGCAGCCCGTGATCGGGGTAGAGAGTAGCGATGAGACCGCCCGCGCCGTTGACCTGGTGGCTATTGAGGGCGTACACTGGCGCTACGAAGAACTGGATGGGGTTTGGGGGCCAATTAAAGTTGTGCACCAGCAGGCCGACCATGAGGTGATCATACTCGTTGTATGCAAAGGCCGGCGAGAGGCCGATATAGTTGTATTTGTCGCTTTGCCTCGTGCTGAACAGCAGGGCCGGCTTCAGCTTCCGGTGTGGGGGCAGGGGCGGGAGGGCGCCTTTTTTATCAAGCAGGGCGAAGAGCGTGTCGAGCCGGCGCTGGCTTGTATGTGTGACGACGGCCTTAAAGTCCTCGGGGTAAGGGTGCCTGAATTGCCAGTCGTGATAATATTGTTGCATGCAGCGATCGAACGTCGCGGCACCGAGGCTGTCTTCGAGCATCTTCATCCAGTTGCCCGTCTTGGTATAGGCGATGTCGAAATAATTCGACTCCGTGAAGTCCTGGGAGGGTGTGGAGATGGGCTGATCGCGTTTCTGAACGGCGGCGGTGTAAAAAGTGGGAAGTGCGTTGTCTTCGGCCGGCGGGTATTTTGCGGTTTCGTAGCGGTTGTCGTAGTAGGTGTTGATCCCTTCGTCCATCCAGGGATAGCGGCGTTCGTTGGTGGCGAGGATGCCATAGAACCAGTTGTGGCCCACCTCGTGTTCGATGGTGAGGTCGATGTCGCGGGCGGGGCCGGGGGTATTGATGGCGGTGATGGTGGGGTATTCCATGCCGCCGGTGGTTCCCATTCCTGCCTGGACGGCGGTGACGACGTTGTAGGGGTACTCGCCGATGAGGGCGGAGCGGAAGCGGACGGCGTCCTTTATGAAGGTTGTGCTGTTGTTCCAACCGTCGGGGGCGGTGGGGGTGTAGTAGGAATAGATATCGACGATGCGGCCGGATGGCAGCTGGAGGGTGTCGTGATCGACCTTGAATTTACGGTCTGCGAACCAGGCGAAGTCATGGATGCGGTCCTGTTTGTAGTGAAGGGTTTTTGTGGTTGTTGTCGAAGTGGTATCCTGTGACTGGCCGGTAGCGGCGACGATGAGATTCTTTGGGACGGTGATATGGACGTCGAAGCTGCCGAATTCGCTGTAGAACTCGCCCTGGTCGAGATAGGGGATGGGATGCCAGCCGTGGCTGTCATAGACGGCGGGTTTGGGGTACCATTGGGTGACCTGGTAGGCGATGGTGGGGGGCGGCTGCGGGGTGGTGGGTGGTTTGCCGAAGGCGTGGTGTGGGGCAGGCGCCTTTGTTAGGGTGTAGCCGCCGCGGGAGAAGTTGTACGGTAATTTCTCGTGGAAGGGTGTGGTGATGGTGATCCGGCGGCCGGGGGCGAGGGGTTTTGGCAGGAGTACTTTTATAATGTCGATATAGAGGGGGTGGTCCGCCATTTTTGCTTCCTGGCCGTCGACGCGAAAGTCGAGGCGATTGATATAGCCGCGTTTTTCTTTATTGGAGAAGTAGAAGTCGGTGCGGCCGTTGCCGAGGAGTTGTTCGCTGAAGGCGGTACGGTCGTTCTTATAGGCGTTGGGCCAGAGGTGGAACCAGATGAAGGAGAGGGTATCGGGGGAGTTGTTGGTGTATTGGATGCGGGCGAAGCCGTCGAGGGTTTTTTCGGGGTCGTTGAGGGAGACGTCGATGGTGTAATCAACCTGTTGTTGCCAGTAGGATTGGGCCTGGGCGGCCTGCGGCCGCGCGAGGAGGGTTATTGGGCCTAATAAGAGGGTTGCGATGAGTTTTTTCATTGGTTTTTTGCGCCTTCGGCGCTACTTTCCTTGTCCTGTCAGAATGATCCTGAGCGTATGCAGCATGATCTTCATATCGAGCACGAGGGAAATGTTCTCCAAATACATGAGGTCATATTTCATCCTTTCGAGCATTTCTTCCAGGTTGCCGGCGTAACCGAACTGGACCATGCCCCAGGAAGTGAGACCGGGTTTTACCTTTAACAGGTAACGAAAATAGGGGGTGCGGAGGTACAATTGTTCGACATAATATTCCCGTTCGGGGCGGGGGCCGACGAGGCTCATTTCGCCGCTGAGGATATTCCACAATTGCGGAAGCTCGTCGATACGCCATTTCCGCATGGTCCGGCCCCAGGGGGTGATGCGGGGGTCGTTATCGGAGGAGAGGGCGGGACCATCCTTTTCCGCGTCGCGGTTCATGGAGCGGAATTTATAGATCTGGAATTTCCTGCCTTTGAAGCCGACGCGTTCTTGTTTATACAGGATCGGGCCGGGGGAGGAGAGCCGGACGCGGATGGCGGCGTAGAGCATCAGGGGGGAAAAGAAGACGGAGCCGATGACGGCGCAGGAGATGTCCATGATGCGCTTGATATTCTGTTGCCATTCGGGCATCGGGCTGGTATAGATGTCGGACAGGACGGCGCCGAGGACGTTGCTGGTGCGTACCGAGCCGGCGAGGATGTCGAGGGTGCTGGGGATGATCTTTATGCGGACGTCCTTGATGCTTAGTTTCTCGATGATGGCCTCGAGTTCGTGCCGGTCGCCGGCCTCGAGGGCGACGACGACGAGGCGGATGTCGTGGTCATCGATCGTCTTTTCTATCGTTTCGGAGCTTCCGAGATCGGGGAGCCAGCGGGCGATGCCGTTGCTGGAAGGATTGCCGTTGCTGACATAGCCGGCGTAGCGATAGCCGGAGAAGGCGAGGCCTTCCCGGGTATTCTTATAGATATGGGTGGCGACCTGGTCGCAACCGACGAGGAGGGTATTGAAGAAGATCTTCCCGCGGCGGACCTGGCTTCGGACGAAGTTGAGGATCAGGATGCGGCCGATGGCGGTGAGGAGGAACTGGGAGAAAAGATAGATGAAATAGGTTTGATAGAAGTAGTGATAATCTTTTACGGGGTCGTTGAAGACGATCGCGAAGAAGACGATGGTGCATCCGATGAGGCAGGAGATGAAGGTATTGGTCATCTCGGTTAGCCGGGACTTCTGGTAGAGATTCTGATAGGCGCCGGCGACGGTGAAGAGGATGAGCCAGCAGACGGGGATGGTGGCGGCGCCGAGCCAGAATCGCTGGGTCAGGAGGAGGTGGTGGTTGATGAAGATCGCTTCCGATAAGAGGTAGCGGCGGCTGAAGTGGAAGATGTTTGCTGCCAGCATGGCGGCCAGGTAGTCGCTGACGATATACCAAAGGATGGAGATGGTATGTATTCTTTTGGACGCCGGCATGTACCTGTCAGGTATTGATCGTATTGTGTTTTATCTTTTGCAGGATCTGGTGAGCAATGTCCATGGCCCGGAAGCCGTCCACTTCGGATACGCGGGTGGGTGTGTTTGTGAGGATGGCCTCGCAGAAGGTTTCCAGTTCCATCCGGATGGCGTTGACCTCGGGGACGGCGGGGTTGGAAAGGGCAATGGTCTTTTTGCCGTTGGGGGTTTCGATGTCGAAGGCGAAGACGTCCCGGTCGTTGGGCGTCTTTAGCTTGATGACCTCTGTCTTTTTGTTAAGGAAATCGATGCCAATATAGGCATCTTTCTGAAACAAGCGCATTTTGCGCATCTTCTTCATCGAGATGCGGCTGGAGGTAAGATTGGCTACGCAGCCGTTGTTGAACTCTACGCGAACGGAGGCGATATCCGGGGTATCGGTGAGGACGGCGACGCCGCTGGCCGAAATGGATTTGACCTCGCTTTTTACGAGGCTGAGGATGATGTCGATATCGTGGATCATGAGGTCGAGGATGACGCTGACCTCGGTGCCGCGGGGATCGAACTGGGCCAGGCGGTGCACTTCGATGAAGAGGGGGTGTAGGGTCACCGATTCGAGGGCGAGGTAGGCGGGGTTGAAGCGTTCGACATGGCCTACCTGCAGCTTAACGTTGGATTCCCGCACGAGCTTGACGAGGATACGGGCTTCCTCCATGGTGTTGGCGAGGGGTTTTTCGACGAAGACATGTTTCCCTTTGCGGATGGCTTTTTCGCAGAGCTGAAAATGGAGGGGGGTAGGTGCGACCACGTCGATGAGGTCGCAGGCGTCGATGAGCTGGTCGGGGTCGGTGAAGCGGGTGAGCTGGTATTTTGCGGTTACCTGTTCGGCTATCGTGTCGTTGGGGTCATAGAATCCGATCAGTTCCGCCTTTTTTATCTCTTTCCAGTTGTTCAGATGAAATTTTCCCAGGTGACCGACGCCGAAAACACCGACTTTGAGCATTTATTAAATTTTATTCTGCCCCAAACCTACGTTAAAATGCGGAATAGACAAATAGATGGGGATGGGCTATTGAGACTTTTGATTCGCGGATAAACCTACATCAAAATAGCGAGAAAAAGACCAGGGTAAGGTCTTGAAGGTGCGTTTGAGGGTGGCGAGCAACAGGCCGATCTCGATGATGAGAATGATGTTGAAGCAGACCATGTAGGTGTTCATGAAGTGGGTGCGAAGCGAGAAGCCGTCGACCCGCTCGGCGCCGAGGACGAGGGAGAGGGCCTTTTTCATTGCGGGCATGATCACGGGGATCTTGGTCCAGTTGGTATAGCGAACGTCCTCGTATTTGTAGCTCAGATCGTAGTCATCGGGAACCTGCCGGGCGTACCAGGACCAGTTGCCGTGAACGTCGGCGAAGTTGGCGAGGGTGCCGTCGGGGCGGTTGAAGGCGAGGTTGAAGGTGGGGTCGAGGAGCACCCAGCGTTTGCCGGTATAGGCCTCAACGACGTTGTGGGCGCCGTAGTAACCATGGGCTTTCATTTGGGCGATACGAACGGGGTAGTGATAGGCATCGATGATGCGGGCCAGGACCTGGGAATAGCTGCCGCAGGCGCCGTCGGCGGTCATCAGATCGACCGCGGTGGAGCGGAAGATGCCGGCCTGAAGACCCATTGCCGCGGTGGCATGATCATCGTTGAACGTGGCCGCGCGGGGTTTCATGAGGAAGTAGCAGACATTCATGGATTTCACCACGATGGAGTCCGCGGTATCGTCTGCGTCGATGCGTTGGTTGATGCTGGTTTTGATGGAGGAGAAGAGTCCATTCTCGTACGAGGCCTGGATCTTAAAACAAAGCAGAACGGCTATGAGGAAGCCATTCAAAAACATAAGGAAGTAAAGATTCCTGAACAATGTCCGAATAAGGGTAAGCGACAACTTCATACGCCGATATTGGAGTTGGAAATTTTAAAGGTCTTTCTTGAAAATAAGTAAGGGTCTCTCCTCATTATTTTACAATTACACAAACGTAAATACGAGTGTTTATTGTATTGAATACCAAAAACTCTGCCGGATTCATAAATACGTAAGAGGGATCACTTAACGGTATAAGTGTTTCTGCTTACTCCTACCCCCGTGATCTTCAGACTTTTCCAGCCGGCCGGCAGGCGGGTGGGCAGCTGAATGAGCCCGTTGGGGGTAATATCCAGGCCGCCGAAGCCATTTAGCATTGCCTGGAGGACGCCGCCGGCGCCGGTTGCGAAGTAGGGATTATTGCCGGTTGCGGTCTCTGCAATGACCCCGAAGGGTGGCCGGAGGTTGGGCGTATAGCCTTGTTTCAGAGCCGATAGCGCCTTATCGGGTTGGCCGAGCCGTTCGTACAGGATGGAGAAGATGGCGTGGGTCATGGCGGGGCCTTCCCCTACTCTTGGTTCGTAGTAGTCGAGGTCGCGCCGGATCGCGGCCGCATCCGTGATCTCTTTGAGGGGGTAGGCGAGCAGAGAGACATCGGCCTGTTTTATTTTTTCCCCATTATAGCTTGCGTGTTCGCGGGTCACCCCGTCGGGGAAGCGGAGGATGGGAATATTGTTCCGCACATTTGTCCAATCCGCGTCCGGGGTCAATCCCAGTACGCGCGCAGCTTCCGTGGCATATTGGAGGTTTGCGCGCGCGGCTGCATTCGTAAAGGCATTGTTGTCGACATTCTCGGCCCATTCGTCGGCCGCGACGACGTTCTTAATATCGTAGTGGCCGGGGCCGTTGCGTTCGACGCGGCTGGCCCAAAAGTCGGCGGTAGCCTGGAGGATGGGGTAGCCTTTTTCCCTGAGCCAGGTCTTATCGTGGGTAACGAGGTAGTAGTTCCACGCGGCGATGCCGACATCGGCGGTGATATGGTGTTCGAAGGGGCCGCTGAGCGCCCACACGGGGGTCTCTTCGTTGCCGCTGGCCGCGCTTTCCCAGGGGAACATGGCGCCTTTAAAACCATGGCTGGCAGCGTTACGCATCGCAGCAGGCAGACGCTGAAAACGATATTCCATGAGGGAAGCCGCGATCTTCGGTTGGAGCAGGAGCAGCGCGGGGTACATCCAGATCTCGGTGTCCCAGAACGTGTGGCCATTATAGCCGAGACCGCTGAGGCCCATGGGTGAGAGGCTATAGGCGGTGCCTTCGCGGGCGAAGGAATAGAGGTGATAGAGCATTTCGCGGATCTCGCGTTGCATGGCGTCGTCGCCATCGATTATAATATCGCTTTGCCAGAGTTGTTCCCAGGCTTGCTCGTGGGCTTTTACCAGCTGTTTGCTGCCCTGGAGCGTGGCGAAGAGGGTGAGACGTTCTGCCTCGTTCAGAGGGTCTTCGTTATGAGCAGAAGTAAGGGTAGAACCTACGACAGCAAAGTGATAAGTAGTGCCGGCGGTGAGGTGTTTTTTGAATTTGATGAGATGCATGTTGTTGTCCCACATCTCATGGATGATGTTCGGTTCTGTGCCGTGGGGCTCGTCGAAGAGGATGCTGTTGGAGGCCGCCATAAGGAGTTTGCCGGTGGGACTTTTTGCGGTGGAGGTGAGGAGGGAGATGGTGACATGGGGGCGATCGATCTCATTGTAGTAGTTCTCGACGTCCTTGAGCATATCGGGCGCTTCCATGACGCTGGCGGGGATGATGTCGATGTCCTTGTAGGCTTTGATGGTGACGTCCACCAGGGCCGTATAGGGGAGCTGGCGGAGGGAGTACCAGGTATAGCCGACGGTGGCCTTGCCGGCGTAGTCGAACTGCGTGGTGAGGCAGGCGTGCTTCATGTCGAGGGACTGGCGGAGGTGGCTGACCTGTTTGAAGTTGTCGATGCGGCTGCCGTCGATGTCGAGGTAGAGGTTGACGAAGTTGAATGTTTTGAGGATGTTGCTGACGCGGCCGCGGCCGTAGAGGTCGAAAGCGCCGTTGAGGACGACGTCTTTTGCTTTGAAGGGTTCTGTGGAGGAGACGAGGCCGACCATGCCGTTGGCGACGGTGACGCCGTAGTAGTTGGAGGGGTCGATATTTTCCGCATTGATCGTCCAGGTATCTTGTGCCGGCAGGAGGGAAGGGAGGACGAGGCAAAGGGCGAGTAGAAGGAGTATGGCGCGCATGGGTACAATTTACACATTATTGTTTATTTTTAGCGCCATATGAAAAAATGGGTCTTCGCTATTGTTGGGGTGGTGCTTGTTGCCGTTGTACTGATCGATGTCTTTATTCCTTCTACGCTTTTTGTCGCGAGAGTCGAGGCTGTGCGGTGCCGGCCATTGGCCGCCTTTCCTTTTCTGAGCGATGAGCACCAATGGCGCTCCTGGTGGCGGGACAGTGCAGAGCGAGAGGATTTTCATATCCGGCGGCTGTCTTACCAAACGATCGACATTGCCATTCAATGGAAGCAGCGGACACTTGACAGCAGGCTGGCCCTGTTGCCTGGCAACGACCCCGATTCCTTGCTATTGCATTGGGAAACCCGGCTTCAGTGCGGGTGGAATCCTTTGGACAGGCTGAGGCAATATCGCCAGGGACGACAACTTTCGGAGGTGATGGACGGAATACTTGGCAAGGCGGGTGAATTCTTAGGCCAACCCCAAAACGTATACGGGATCAGGATCGAGGAGGGATCGACGAGGGATACGATGTTGGTCGTGACCCGGATCGAAAAGGCGGGCGTGCCAACAAACGAGGATATTTATGCGCAGATCGGGAAACTTACCCGGTATATAGATCTGGCTCATAGTCAGGTCAGGGGGTATCCGATGGTCAATATCATGCCGCTCGAAGACCGGCGGGGTACGTACCGATTGATGGTGGCCATCCCTGTCAGCGGCGTGATCGGGGGTAAGGGAGATATTTCCTTCACGCGGTTGGTCCCGGGGCGGTACCTGATCACCGATGTAAAAGGCGGCCCGGCCACTGTTGACCGGGCGCTTGGCGCTTTAAAGGATTATATCCGGGATCATCAGCGGACCGTGATGGCGATCCCTTTTCAGTCCCTGATCACGAACAGAATGCAGGAGCCGGATAGTTCGAAGTGGGTGACAAAGATCTATTACCCGGTGATGTAAGTATTATTTTGGGTTCGGGGTAAATCGAAAGACTACGGCGCTGTCATTGTTCCGGACTGCGAGCCAGGCTTTTTTGCCGGCGAGGTCTATTTCCTGCAGATGTCTTGTTTGTCCTTTCAACAAGAGCCCGTTGATGGGTGTCGCCAGGAATGTATTGTCTCCCTTATTGACGAGGATAGTGCCATAGTCGGCATCATAACGTCCCATCTGGATATTGTTCTCATAATAGTTGCCGGCCAGCAGGATGTCGGGCAGGCTGTCGTTGTTGGCATCGACGACAACGGCGGTGCGGAAGGAGGACAATTGCGCTTCCCAGGGCATGGGCTGTGCACGGAAGTCGAGGTTCCCCCGATTAATGAGGATCGTATTGGAAAAACAGTCGGCGGTCAGGGTGTCTGCCTTTTCCAGATCGCTATGGGAAAACAGGTCTTCGAGTGTCGCTTTGGCGAAATCGCCGGCGTAGAGGAAATTCTTTTTGAGAGCGGGGAGTTGTTTTTCCAGTTCTTCTTTGTTGGCGAAGGGAAGTTCGCGGCCATTGAGGTAGTAGGTGAGTATCTGTTCTTTTTTCCCATTGCCGTCGAAGTCATAATAGTAGAGTCTTACCGGTTGTTCAACGGAGGCTTTGAGCCGGCTATTGAGGCCGAGGTTACCGGCCACCAGGTCGATGTTGCCGTCACCGTTGAGATCGACGGGTAGGACGAAGTTCCACCATCCTTTTTTATTGCAGAGGATCTTTTTTTCGAAGTGGCCGTTCCTGTCGAGGAAGGCGACGATGCCGCCCCATTCGAGGGTGAGCAGGAGGTCCTTGCGGCCGTCCTTGTCGAGGTCGAACCATTGGGCGGAGGTAACGAAGCCGATGTTTGCGAGCTCTTTTGCGTACCGATCGGTTACATCGGTGAAATGTCCTTTTCCGTCATTTTGGAGGATATAGCTGTGAGGGACGCGGCCATATTCGAAGGGGACAGAGCGGCCGCCGATGAAGAGGTCGGGGGCAGCGTCGCCGTTGATATCATTTGCTGCGATGCAGGAGGAATTGAGATAGAGGTTTGAGAAGGCGTCGGGCAGCTTTTGCAGGTTGCCCTTGCCGTCGTTGAGATAGACGGCGGGGCTTAGCCAGGGTTCCTCGCCGTAGTACTCATTGCCCCCGGGAGCGAGGACGAGGTCCGGATAGCCGTCTTTGTTGACGTCGATCCAGCTGGCGCCGGCGGCTTCGTAGGTGCTGTCTTTGTCGAGTGCGGGTTCGGGGAGGCGGGAGAAGTGTCCGGCGGCGTGTTGAATGAACACGGCAGCCTTTTTCCATTTGGCGCCGCCGAAGTAGACATCGGGCAGGCCGTCGTGGTTGATGTCGGCGATGGCGAGCGCGGGACCCTCGGTGGAGAGCATGTGGGGCAGCAGGGGTTCCCGATCGAACTCATGGAAGTCGTTCTCTTCGTGCCGCCAGGTCAGGCCGGTGGCGGCTGTGATGTCTTCGACGGGTCGCGTTGGATTCTCATGAAATGTGGTGATCGCCCCGTAGTTGAAACGGGGCAGGCCTTTTGTGTAGGAGAAGGTGAATTTCCCGCCGGTGGCCGGAAGGGTTATCCGCTGGCAGCCGTTATCGGGCCAGACGAGGAAGGCCGAGTCGGGGTGAATGTTATACATGCCCACGTGGAGGGGTGTTTCGGCGCTGGACAGGAAACCGTGAACGGGATACTTTTCGTAGGTTTGAATCTCGCCGCCGGCGAAGAGGATGACCTTTGCCCCGAGGGCGTTGCGGTTGTTGGCGGGTCCCTTGAGGGTTATTTCCGCGGCCGGGCGGGGGGATCTTTCGGTTTGCATGTTCTGGTAGACGATGGCGGGCTCGTCGATATTATTGACGACGAGATCGAGGTCGCCGTCGCCGTCGAGGTCGGCGACGATCGCGCCGTTGGAGAAGGTGGGATGTTCGTTCTGTACGGCGTTGCTGATGTCCGTGAATTCCATCCGGCCTTTGTTGACGAAGAAGCGGCTGGGCAGTTTTATCTCGGGGAATTTATCGATCAGGGCGAGGTCCTTGTCGGTAAGGTCGCGGTTGGCCATTTTGCGCTGGAGCTCGTCGTTGAGGATAAAGTTGATGTAGTCGATGTCATTGAGCCTTTTTGGGATGCCGTTGGAGATAAAGAGATCCTTGCGGCCGTCGTTGTCGAAGTCGACCCAGAGGGGGGACCAGGACCAGTCCGTGGCGGCGATGCCCGAGTAGAGGCCGATCTCGCTGAACTGGCCGTTGCGCCGGTTGTATTGAAGGTTGTTACGGGTATATTGGTAGCTGTAGCCGAAGCTGATCTTCTGGTAGAAATTATCCCAGTTGTCCTCGCCGAGGGATCGTTTCAGGATATAGGGGTCACTGGGCAGCATGTCCATGGAGACGATCTCGGGAAACCCGTCGTTGCTGGCATCGGCGACGTCCACGCCCATGGAGTATTGGCTGGTGTGCATCAGCCGTTTGGCCGACTGATCCTGAAAAGTGCCGTCGTGCCGGTTGATATAGAGATAGTCGTTTTCGTGGAAGTCGTTGCCGACGTAGATATCGGGATAGCCATCGAGATCGATATCGGCGATGCTCAAACCGAGGCCATAGCCGATGACCGAGCTATTGATGCCGGACTGTTTGGTGACGTCGGTGAAGTGTCCGTTGCCGTCGTTGTGGAAGAGGTGGTCGCCGGAGAAGGGGGTGGTGGTGGCGAGCTTGTCTTTTCTTACGCCGAACGTGCCGTTTTGATGAATGGAATGATTCATCAGGTACATGTCAAGATAACCGTCGCCGTCATAATCGAAGAAGGCGGCCTGGGTGCTGAATCCCGAAAAGTCGAGTCCGTATTGGGCCGCTTCTTCCTTGTAATGAGGGATGCCGTCCTTGTCGATGCCCTGGCAAACGAGGAGTTGGTTGTGACTGGCGGGGAGGCCGTTCAGCTGACCGACGCGGCAGATGTAGATGTCGAGCAGGCCATCGTCGTTGATGTCGACAACGGAGACGCCGGTGGACCAGCCGTTGTCCTCGGGGATACCGGCTTGTTTTGTGATGTCGGTGAAGTGCAGGGCGCCGTTATTAAGATAGAGTTTGTTGTTTTCCTGGCTGGCCGCAAAGAAGAGATCGATCCGGCCGTCGTTGTTGAAGTCACCGGCGCCGATGCCGCCACCATTATAAAAATACATGTAGTCGAAAACATTGAACGCCGTCGTCGGGTGGAGGGTATTGCTGAAGTCAAGGCCGGTGGTGGTATGGCTCAGGGCTTTAAATTGCGGCGAGGAGGCTTGATCGTGCGCGGCGGGAGGGTGGCAGCCCAGGAAGGTTTGGGCCGAGATCAGGGCGATGAGTATGGCGTTGCGGATCATTTTCATGGCAACTGATAGAGTTGTGGACTTTCGTCGTTTTGTAAGAAAAGTAAATATACATGGTCTTTTCCTTTTACCAGAGCGATGTCCCTTAGTTGTCCGGTGAGGGAGAGGCCTGCTGTTTGGGGGCCGGGATCCAACAAATGTCCTTTACCATCATTGATCAGGAGTTGACCGGGGCTGGCGTCAAGGCGGCCGAACTGCGGGAGGAATCCAAATTCATTTCCGCCGAGGACAAGATCAGGGATGCCATTGTGATCGATATCGATTGGCATTATGGCATTGACTGAAGACAATTGGCTGGATGGGGGAAGGGGATGGATGTCGAAATGGCCATTGCCCCGATTTAGCGCGATGATGGACGTGGGGAAATCAAGGATGCGGACGGTCGCGCTATCGAGGGAGGCAGCGGGGATGAGCTGCTGGATGGACCTGCCTGCGTAGTCGGCGTATTGCAAGTTTTGTTTTTTGAGGCTGGGCAGCTGGCTCTCCATATCCTTTTTGAGGAAGACAGGCATATCCCTGCCGTCGATGGTCCGGGTCAGGACCTTGTCAATAATTCCGTTGCCATCGAAGTCCCCGATGAACAATTTTACGGGATGGGCTTTGTCCGGCCGGAGATAGAAATTCTCGCCGAGGTTGCCGAGGATGAGATCGGTGCGGCCGTCGTGGTCCAGGTCGGCCGTCGCAATACAATTCCACAATCCCGAGAGGTGTTGGAGATTGGTGGTCACTTCTTCGAAGTGTTTGTTATGCCAGGAGAATATGCGGGGGGCCAGCCAATTGCCGACGATGATCAATTCCTTCGCCGAGTCGCCGGTGATATCGGCCCATGCGGCCCCGGTGACCATGCCGATGCTTGCGATGTCGGGATTCACGGTCGCGGCGATGTCGGTGAAATGGCCTTTACCGTTATTAATGAACAGGTAGGAGCGTGGGGTTGCGCCATATTCGCGCGAGATGCAAAGGCCGCCGATGAAGAGATCCGGGCTACCGTCGTGATTGATATCGGCCATGATGGCGACGGAGGTGTTTGAACTGTTTGCATTGGCCGGGAAGGCGTCGGGGTCGAGGTGGAAGTTGCCGTTTCCATCATTGAGGAACAGTCGAAACTGCGATTGGCGGCTGAAGGGAGGAGCGATGTTGCCGCCGGGTCCGAGGAAGAGGTCGGGTTTACCGTCGCCGTTGGCGTCGAAGAAGAGCACGGCGCCGTCCTCGAAATCTGCGAATGGGGCGAATGCGGGTTCGGCTTTTTTGATCCATTTGTTGCCGGGGGACTGGATATAAATCTGGCCCGGATGGGCAGTAGTGCCGCCGATATACAGGTCCTCGAGGCCATCGCCATCGATATCGGCGACGGCCGTTTTTGGTCCCTGGCGGGAAAGCATTTCCGGGAGGTTGTGCTCGGTGTAGAAATCGATGTAGTTGTCTTCCTGGTGGCGATCGAAGTTGGCGGCGACCGGGGTCAGGAGGGGTTTTAGCGGGGTTGACGGGTTGGTGGTACGCCTGACTCTGCCTGGAGGCTGTTTAAGGGCGAGAGTTTGATCGATTTTCGGGGTATCGATGACGGTTGTCGCTCCATTTGGCCATTTGATGACGAGCGAATCGATGCGGGAGGCGGCTCCCAGACCGATGACCTGCCGATAGTCCACGGAAGATTGGAACCCGCGTGCGGGAACGAGCTCACGATAGATAACGTCCTGGCCGCGATAGGCTTTTATGCTGCTGCCGATGGCAAACCGGTTCTTATCGTCTGCGGCGAGGCTTACTGCCAAATAGTGGTTGTGATTTTGTTCGCGGCTGTTGTTGCGGTAGATGGAGACGGGCTGGTTGACGTTGTTGACGACGAGGTCGAGATCGCCATCGTTGTCGAGGTCGCCGTAAGCCGCCCCATTGGCGAAGGCGGGCTGGGAAAGTCCCCAGGACCCGGCCCTATCGGTGAAGTGAAGGTGGCCGTCGTTATGGAAGACCTTATTCTGCAGGGGATGGGATGGTATTTTATCAAGCAGAACATGGAGGTCGACCTTTTTGCCGGTGGTTTGCATTTCCCGGGCCATGTTGTTGGCGAAGAAGTCCAGGAAATCCTGGTTGATCAGATCTTGTGCGATGCCGTTGCTGACATAGATATCGTTATACCCGTCGTTGTCCATGTCGAAGATGAGTCCGCCCCAGCTCCAGTCGGTGGCATTGACACCGCTGTAGCAGGCGATGTCCTGGAATTGGCCATTGTGGTTGTTGAGCTGCAGGGTGTTCTGGAAGAACTGTTGATAGAAGCCGGCTTTTTGCTTCAGGCGATAGACATCTTCATTCTCGAATGAGAATGCCGTTTTCAACCGGTAGTCATCGTCGGGCAGCATATCGGTGGTAAAGATATCGGGGTAGCCGTCGTTATTGATGTCGGCCATGTCGGCGCCCATGGAGGCGAGGCTGATGTGCCGGAGGCGGGGTTCCAGCTCGTCGCGGAAGGCGCCATTGCGCTGGTTGATGTAGAGGTAATCCCGTTCGAAGAAGTCGTTTGAGACATAGATGTCCGGATAGCCGTCACCATTGATGTCGCCGACGGTAACGCCGAGACCGAGGCTGATGGCGCTGCCATGGATGCCGGCCTCGCGTGTGACCTCGATGAAGTGCCCATTGTCATTGCGGAAGAGATGGTCCCCACCGCCGGTGACATTTTGTGGAATGTTGGTCATTTGCCGCTGGTTGACATAGTCGAGTGTATTGACCATTGGGCTGTTGTTGATGAGGAAGCAGTCAAGGTCACCATCGCCGTCATAGTCGAAGAAGGAGGCCTGGGTGGAATAGCCGGAGTCGGCGAGGCCGTATTCCCGGGCTGAGTCTCTGAAGCCGAGGTGATGATCGTTGATGAAGAGCTGATTTTCTCTGATAGCGCCGTTCTCCATATGGCCGGCATTGCAGACGTAGATATCGAGCCAGCCGTCGCCGTTGACGTCAGCCATTACAACGCCGGTGCTCCATTGTTGTTTACCGGGATCGAAACCGGCTTTTTCCGAGATATCGCGGAAATGCCAGTTGCCTTCGTTGAGGTAGAGCTTATTGGCGCCTTTATTCGAGGTGAGGAATAGATCGGGCAGTCCGTCGTTGTTGATATCGCCGATGGCCACGCCGCCGCCGTTATAGAAATTGCGATAGTTGAGGATGTTTGCCGAGTCGGTATTTTCGACCTTATTGACGAAACTGATCCCGGTGTTTTGCATCCGCTGGAACAGGGGTGGGGGCTCCTTTGGATCGTTATGGCAGGAGGCCAACAGGGACATGAGTCCAAGGACGATGAGTTTGGCATTAGTCATGGGTGCGGTAGAGGACGGGGAATTCGTCGTTTTGGAGGAAAAGGAGATACTTTGTTGTCTGGGAAGAAATACTCCTGATGTCGCGGATCTGCCCATCCAGTTTGAGACCTGAGCGGCTGGGTGGCTGCCAGCTGAAGTGGCCTTTCCCGTCGCCGAGGAGGACGTGGCCCTTGCTTGCGTCGAGGCGGCCGAACTGGGGCAGGAAACCGAATTCGTTACCGCCCATCACGAGGTCCGGATGGCCATCGCCGTTGACGTCCATGTATTGGATGGCGTTGACCGAGGAAAGCTGGACCATGGCCGGGAGGGGCTGGATGGAATAGCGGCCATTGCCGAGGTTGAGGGCGATGATGGAAGTACAGTAGTTGAAGGACAGGACCGTGCAACTATCGAGTTGCCCGGGGGGCAGCAGGTCCTGGATCGTTTTGGCGGCGTATTGTTCGTGTTTCAGATTCTCTTTTTTGAGGATGGGCAGTTGCCGTTCCATCTCGTGTTTGAGGAATACGGGCATGTCCTTGCCGTCGACGCGGCGGGTGAGGATCTTATCGGGAATGCCATTCTTATCAAAGTCGGCGATCCAGAGTTTTACGGGGTGGGCGGAATCGGGTTGGAGGTAGAAGTTGTCGCCGATGTTGCCGAGAATGAGATCGGGCATACCGTCGCCGTTGCAATCCTGCACGGCGAGAGATTCCCACCAGCCGTAGAGGTTGCCGAGGGAGGTCTTTTTTTCGGCGAAGTGGTCTTTGTTCCAGGTATAGATATGTGGCGCCATCCATTCGCCGGTGATGGTGAGTTCGGGTGCCTGGTTGGGGAGGGCGGTCCAGGCTGCGGCGGTGATCATCCCGAGGCCGGCGATGTCCGGATTCTTTGCGGGTGCGATGTCCTGGAAGTGGCCTTTGCCATCGTTGATGAAGATACGGCTTGCCGGCGTGGAGCCATATTCGCGGGGGACGCTGCGGCCACCGACGAAGAGATCGGGGAAGCCGTCGCCGTTGAAGTCTGCGACTACGGCTACGCTGGTGTTGCAGCCATTGGTGACGGTAGCGAAGGCGTTTGCGTCGAGGACAAAATTGCCTTTACCGTCATTTTTGAACAACCGGAATTGAATTTCGCGGCTGTAGGGTGGGGCGGCGTTGCCGGCCGGGCCGAGGAAGAGGTCGGGGTGGCCGTCCTTGTCGGCGTCGATGAGAGCGACGGCGCCGTCCTCGAAATCTGCGAATCGAGTGAAGGCGGGTTCGGCTTTTTTGATGAATTGGCCGCCGGGTTGTTGGAGATAGACCTGGCCCGGGTGGCCTTTTGCGCCGGCTATATAGACATCTTCGAGACCGTCGCCGTTGAGGTCGCCGACCGCGGCTTTTGGGCCTTCGCGGGACAACATTTTGGGCAGGTTTAGCTCGTAGTAGAAATCGGTGTTCTCGTCTTCGACGTGTTTATCGAAGGAAGTGGCGATTGGACGGAGGAGGAGGCTTGCGCTGTCAACCGGTAGGGGGTTTGCCGCGTGCTCCGTGGCGTCGGACTGGTTGAGGGTATAGTTGCTATCGGGTGTAGGGTGGATGAGGCGGGTGAGGGTCTGGCCGGGCCAGGTGATGATCGCCGAGTCGATGCGGGTCTCTTTACCGAGGCCCATTTCCACGCGGTAGTCTACGGAGGACTGGAAGCCTCTGCTAGGGACGAGCTCGCGGTAGCAGGTACCTTCGGGAGTGTAGACGCTGACCTTTGCGCCGACGGCGAAGAGATTCTTGTCCTTGCCTTTCAGGCTAAATGCGATGTAGTGGTTGTGGTTTATCTCGCGGGAGTTGTTGCGATAGAGGAAGGCGGGACCGTTCTCGTTATTGATGACGAGGTCGAGGTCGCCGTCGTTGTCGAGGTCGGCATAGGCGGCGCCGTTGGCGAAGGAGGGGTGGGTGAAACCCCAGTCGGTGGAAGCGTCTTCGAAGCGGAGGTTGCCTTTGTTGCAATAGGCCTTGTGCCGCATGGGGTTGACCGGGATCTTTTTCAGGATCTCGTCGATCTCTTCTTTTTTGCCGGTGAGCACCATTTTCTGGATGACTTCGTTTGCGAAGAAGTCCATGAAGTCGAGGTTGGTAACGTCCTTATTGACCCCGTTGCAGACGAAGATATCGTTGTTGCCGTCGTTGTCCATGTCGAAGATGAGGGCGCCCCAGCTCCAGTCGGAGGCCGATACCCCGCTGTAGTTGGCGATGTCGACGAAGTGGCCGGCGCCGTCGTTGAGCTGGAGGCAGTTCTTCATGTATTGGTGATAGAAGCCGGCTTTCAGCTTGGCGTTGTAGAGATCGATGTTGTCGAAGGCGCCGAGGGTCTTGAGGCGGTTGTCGTCATCGGGGAGCATGTCGGTGGTGAAGATCTCGGGATGGCCGTCGTTGTTGATGTCGGCGAGGTCAGCGCCCATGGAGCTGAAGCTGGTGTGGCCGATGCGGTCTTCGAGCTCGTCGCGGAATTTCCCGTTGCCCTGGTTGATGTAGAGATAATCTCTTTCGTAGGAGTCGTTGGATACGAAGACGTCGGGGAGGCCGTCGCCGTTGACATCGCCGACGGAGACGCCGAGGCCGAAGCTGATGAGGCTGCCGTGGATGCCCGCTTCTTTGGTGACCTCGGTGAAGTGGCCGTTGTCATTGCGGAAGAGGTGGTCGCCGCCGCCTTTGAGGAAGGGGGCTACGGGCCATTGGGCGTCGGGGAGGTCGCGGCGGTTGGCGTTGTTGAGCGTATTGACGGGGATGGGGC
>Ga0157372_10001524_pt1 | contig 25193 bp, 18 predicted proteins | sample C55metaG_FD_115307 | JGI IMG/M metagenome (GOLD analysis project Ga0157372, IMG submission 115307) | Corn rhizosphere microbial communities from Kellogg Biological Station, Michigan, USA - C5-5 metaG | ecosystem: Host-associated > Plants > Roots > Rhizosphere > Soil | place: USA: Michigan...
ACAAGATGCTGAAGTCGCTCGACGCCGGGCTGGCGAAGGTGATGTCGAAGATGGGCATCTCCGTTGTGGATAGCTACCGGGGCGCGCATCTGTTCGACATTCTCGGTCTGCATTCGAGCGTGGTCGATCGCTGCTTCCCGAATACGCCCGCGCCGCTCTCCGGCATCGGCTTTGCGGAGGTAGAGCGCCAATTGCGCCAAGCCTGGCAGGGGGGCGGTTTGGATTCGGAGGGCTTGTCCGACTTCGGCTGGGTGCGTTTCCGTGGCGGTGACAGCTCGGAGTACCACGCCTGGCGGCCGCCAAACGTGAAGGCCCTGCAGTCTGTCGTCGGTACAGCTCGCAATGTGCCGCTGCCCACCGATCCTTCCAACGCATTTGCCATCTTTACGCGCGACGTAATTGCGCGCGATCCATCTGTGCTGCGCGACCTGCTGGAGATACGCTCCTCCGGTCCGGAGCTTTCGCTGGCTGATGTGGAAGCGCCCGAGAAGATATGGAAGAAGTTCATATCGAGCGCGATGTCGCTGGGTTCGCTGAGCCCTGAGGCCCACCACACCATTACGATGGCGATGAACATGCTCGGTGCGCGTTCGAACACCGGGGAAGGCGGTGAAGACGCCGATGTGTACAAGCCCAATTCGGTTATCGCCGCAGAGGCGGAGGCGACGGCGGAGCTGAGCCTCCAGGCCCGTTCCGGTGTCGGCGCAGCAGTCGCCGAGCCGGTGGTAGAAGCCCCGGCAGTGCATGTCTCTCTCAACAACAAGATCAAGCAGATTGCTTCGGGCCGCTTTGGCGTCACGGCAGAGTATCTCGCCCATGCCGAAGAGATTGAGATCAAGGTGGCGCAGGGAGCAAAGCCCGGCGAGGGCGGACAGTTGCCCGGCCACAAGGTCAGCGGCATGATCGCGCGGCTGCGCCATGCCCAGCCCGGCGTGCCTCTCATCTCGCCTCCGCCGCACCATGACATCTACTCGATTGAGGACCTGGCGCAGCTCATCTACGACCTGAAGCGGGTCAACCCCAAGGCAGCGGTAGGAGTGAAGCTGGTCTCCGGCTGCGGCGTTGGCACGGTCGCGGCTGGCGTCGCCAAGGCGTATGCGGACTTCATCGTCATCGCCGGCAACGTTGGCGGCACAGGCGCGGCGGCGCTGTCGAGCATCAAGTACGCGGGCAATCCGTGGGAGCTTGGACTGGCCGAGGCCCAGCAGGTTCTCATGCAGAACGGGATGCGCAGCCGCGTCCGGTTGCGCACCGACGGCGGTCTGGCGACGGCGCGCGACATTCTAATTGCCGCCATGCTCGGCGCCGATGAGTATGCGTTCGGCACGGCCGTCCTGGTGGTGCTGGGCTGCGATATGGCCCGTCAGTGCCACCTGAATACCTGTCCCACCGGCATTGCCACGCAGAAGCCTGAGTTGCGAGCGAAGTTCCGTGGCAAACCCGAGCACGTCGTCCGCTTCTTTGAGGAACTTGCCGCCGACGTCCAGCACCTGCTGGCGCGGTACGGCCTACCCTCGCTGGAGGCAGCAGTGGGACGGGCCGACCTTCTGGAGCAAGTGCGGTTTGACGGCAATCTTGACTTGCAGCCGATGCTGGCGCAGGTGTCGGACGGTACGGGTCGGTGGATGGGTATGCGGAATGACCAGCCGGTTGTGCGGCCTCCGCTGGACGAGGCGTGGGTTGCGCCTGCGTTGGAGGCGGTCGAAGCAGGTGTTCCTTATGTCGTGAACTCCGCGATTACCAACGCAGACCGCTCGGTCGGGGCGCGGCTGGGCGGCGAACTGTCCCTGCGACGGGCGCAGCGCGATCTGCCGGCTGACGTGACGTTCAACCTGGAGGGAACGGCAGGGCAGTCCTTCGGTGCGTTTGCGGTCGATGGAATGAAGCTGGTGCTCTCGGGGCAGGCGAACGACTTTGTCGGCAAGGGCCTTTCGGGTGGTGAGGTGGTCATCAAGGCACGCGGTCTGGCCGCGAAGGACAGCGGACAGCACGTCATTCTGGGCAACGTTGCGCTGTACGGCGCAACCTCCGGCAGACTGTTTGCCGCAGGCCGGGCAGGGGAGCGGTTCGCGGTGAGGAACTCGGGCGCGGTTGCCGTCGTCGAGGGCGTAGGCGACCACGGTTGCGAGTACATGACCGGCGGCGTCGTCGCTGTGCTTGGCCGGGTCGGCATGAACTTCGGCGCAGGCATGACGGGCGGTCTGGCGTGGGTCTACGACGCTGATGGGTCCTTCGTCTCCGAGGAGAGGTATCACCCGGAGTTCATCAAGGCTGAGAGCTTCAACTCGATCGATGCCGAATCGCAGGAGAGCCTGCGGTCGCTGATCGAGACCCACGCGGAGCGGTCAGGCAGCGGCCTTGCCAAAGAGATGCTTGCCGACTGGTCGAAGTGTGCGGTCGCGTTTATCCGGTTGACGCCTATTCCTCAGGTCTGACGAGGCTTTATCTCTGCGCGGAGCAGGCAGGTCAGCATTGCCTCGCACCTGCTCCGCGCTGTGGAAAACCGGTCGTCTCCATGAATGCATAAAGATTCATGTTACGAGTTGTCGGTCTCCGGGTACGATGCGAGAACTGCCTGGCCCACGGCTGTGATGGAGATGGAGCCGATGGGGTGAATATCAATTCATTCTTGGCAAATGTGCGTGTGTTTTATTAGAGTTACGACATTGGATATTTCCTATGCGAGGCCTGAACTGAGACGCAGAACGATGACGGCAGAGGGCGATAGCAAGCGAACAGCGAGCGCGGCACCGGGACCTGGGAACGAGAAGTATCAGCGCATTCTGGACGCGGCGGTCGAGGTGATCGCCGAGCATGGGTACTTCAACTCGCCGGTGAGCGCGATCGCGAAACGCGCCGGGGTTGCCGACGGCACGATCTACCTTTACTTCAAGAGCAAGGACGACGTGCTGCGGACTGCGATCGACACGACGTTTCAGCGGTTCTACAACCTCGTGGAGGAGCGGTTTCAGACGCTGACAGGGCCGCGTGAGCAGTTGGAGTATATCGCCGAGGTGCATCTGTCGAGCCATGCGGTGAACCGCAGCATGGCCGTGCTGATGCAGACGGAGATGAGGCAGAGCGCGAAGTTCATCGCCGAGTTCTCGCACCACCATCTGGTGAAGTACATTCAGGTCGTGCGTGAGGTGATCCGGCGTGGACAGCAGGAAGGGATATTCCGGCAGGATGTCTCCGACGGCGTCGTGGCGCACTGCATGTTCGGCGCGATCGACGAGCTGCTGAGCTCGGCCGTATTCACCGGACGGGTCTATGACCCGAAGGCGACTGCTGCCCAGGTGATGGATATCCTGATGCATGGAATTAGAAGTGAATAGGGATCAGTGACCAGGCAAGAGCAGGCTTAGTCGCTGCATTGCGGTTTTACAAGCTGCGGAAAAAGTTACTGTTTTAAGGACGACCGTTTATCTGGCAGTCAATGCTTCATTTACAGTGGGCTGTACGGTCTTCGAAATTAAGGGTACGGGTTTACCCGTGCCGCAAGGCTTCGTTTAAGGTGGGGCTTTAGCCCCTGAGGTGTGCATGTTCGATCTGGCGACGGTGAATGATGTCCTGGCGCGGGTGACGGGGCGCGGCGACCGCACGGTGATGCTGTGTCAGGATGCGGCAGGCGAGTGGAAGCCGATTACATCGGCTGAGCTGTACGGACGTGTGCGGGCGCTGGCCGATGTGTTGCAGGGCTGGGGCGTGAAGAAGGGCGACCGCGTAGCCCTGATCTCGGAAAACCGGTGGGAGTGGCCGGTGGTGGACTTTGCGACGCTGGCGATTGGCGGGGTGGATGTGCCGCTGTATCCGACGCTGACGCCGGAGCAGATGGGGTACATGCTGCGCGATTCGGGCGCAAAGGTGGCGGTGATCTCGTCGAAGGATCTGTACGAGAAGGTTGTAGCGGCGGGCGATCTGCCGGATATGGAGCACGTCGTTGTGATGGATGCCGGAGAGTTTTCAGGCGCGGAGAGTTTTGCTGCGCTGATGGTTTCGGCCCCCGGTAAACAAGTGCGTGACGCGGAGTTTGACGTGATGGTGAAGATGGCGCGTCCGGAAGACCTGGCGACGATCATCTACACCTCGGGAACGACGGGCGAGCCGAAGGGCGTGATGCTGACGCATGGAAACATGGCCAGCAACATCAACGTAACGACCGATCCGCTGGGGTTCGACGACACCGATAGCTGTATCTCGTTTTTGCCGCTGTCGCATGTCACGGCGCGGCACCTGGACTACGCGCTGATGTGCTACGGAACGAAGCTGGCATACTGCCCGAAGTTCGACCTGCTGCCGGCGGCGATGAAGGCGGTGAAGCCGACGATCTTTGTGGCCGTGCCGCGCGTGTACGAGAAGATACGGCAGGCGGTGGAAGGGAAGTCGGCGGCTTCGGCGGTGAAGTCGCGGATTCTGAGCTGGGCGATGAAGACGGGCAACAAACACAGGGCCGAGACGCTTAGAGGGAAGACCCCAACGGCGTTGGACGCGAAGATTGCGAACAAGCTGGTGTACTCGAAGATACGCGAGGCGTTTGGCGGGCGGGTGAAGGTCTTCATCTCAGGCGGCGCTCCGCTGGGGATGGACACGGCAGGATGGTTCGCCGATGCGGGCATCCGGATATTCGAGGGGTACGGGCTGACGGAGACCTCGCCGGTCATCGCGCTGAACTACCCAGACGCGCACAGGATTGGCACGGTGGGGAAGGCGATGCCGAACGTCGAGTGCCGGTTTGCCGAAGATGGCGAGCTCGAGGTGAAGGGGCCGTCCGTCTTCGTCGGATACTGGAAGAAGGAGAAAGAGACCGCCGGTGTCTTTACGCCGGACGGCTGGTTCAAGACGGGCGACATCGGGCATGTGGATGCCGAGGGTTTCATCTCGATTACGGACAGGAAGAAGGAGTTGCTGAAGACGAGCGGCGGAAAGATGATCGCACCGCAGCCGATTGAGAACAAGCTGAAGGCGAATGTGCTGGTGGGCCAGGCGGCGCTGGTGGGCGACAAACACAAGTTTCTGTGCGTGCTGATCTCGCCGAACTTCGCCGCGCTGGAGGGATGGGCGAAGGGGCAGGGGATTGTCACCAGAGACAGGGCCGCTTTGGTAAAGGATGTGCGGGTGGTGAGCGCGTATCAGGAGATTGTGGACAAGGTAAATGCAGGGCTGGCGAACTTCGAGTCGATCAAGAGATTGCGGGTGGTCCCGGAGGAGTGGTCGGTCGAGGATGGCGCGTTGACGCCTAGCATGAAGCTGAAACGGCGCGTGGTGGAGTCACGGTACGCGAAGGAGATCGGCGAGTTCTACGCCGATGAGGCCACGGCGTCAAAGGTGTGAGGTTTACGCCATGCTGAAGCCGGCGGGCGAGGTTCGTCACGCTCCGACGATTGAATGTTGAGACGGGAAAGTCTCAGAGGTTTCGCAGGATGTCTTCGCGAGAGACCTGTTTGTGGTCGCTAACCATGCGGAGAATCGCGGAGAAGGTGCCGGTCTTCAGCGGCTTATGCGCGGGAATGGGCAGGCGTCTGACCGGAGGGTTGTTCTGTCCGCAGAATGATATGGCTTCCCGTCTGGTATGTCTCTTTGTACTGCCAATGGCGAATGAGATGGTCGGCGAGCGTTCTGCCGTAGAGATCGCGCGGAAGCTTCACGCGACGGCCAGCACTTGCTCGACAGGAAGAAAGAGACGGATGCGCGTGGGGGTGTCGAGTCGTGGAAGTAAGCCTTGGTGGCGTCCACGACCATGTAGCAGAGTTCGTCCCATGTGTCGCCCTGGGTGGCGATGGACTCGTTGACCGCTACCGCGACATAGCCGCCGTCGGGTTCTTGTGTGATGTTGAAGACTAACTCGCTCATGCGTCAAGATTACGCTGGGCAACGATGATGACAACACATTACCTGTGGCTGGAAAGCTAGCGGGCGAAGAGATCTTTGACCTTCTGGACGAAGACGTCGCGGCCCATGTCGCTGATGGCTTCGGTGAGCGGGAGGCCTTTGGGGCAGGCCTGGACGCAGTTCTGCGCGAAGCTGCACTCCTGGATGCCTCCGTCGCCGGTGAGAGCGCGGAGGCGCTCTTCCTTAAGGACGGAGCCTGAAGGGTCGATGTTGAAGAGCTTGGTCTGGGCGATGGTGGCTGCGCCAACGAAGTTGGTGACGTCGTTGAACTGGGGGCAGACTTCCATGCAGATGGTGCAACTGATGCAGTTGGAGAGAGGGTAGCGCTGCTCCTGAATCTGTGGAAACTGTTTGGGGCCAGGGCCGAGGTCGTAGGTGCCGTCGATGGGGACCCAGGCTTTGACCTTCTTGAGGTTCTCGAAGAGGACGCTGCGGTCGACGGCGAGGTCGCGGACGACGGGGAACTTCGACAGCGGCGCGAGCGTGATGGTCTGGTCCTTGTTGGGGCCGGTGAGCTTGTCGACCAGCGCCGAGCAGGCCATGGCGGCCTTGCCATTGATGAGCATGGCGCAGCTCCCGCAGATCTCTTCGAGGCAATTCGAGTCGTAGGTAACGGGCGTGGTGGGCTTGCCGGTGACATCGACGGGGTTGAGCGCGATCTCACCGAGCAGCGAGGTGATGTTCATGCCCGGACGATAGGGGACCTCGAACTTCTCGGTGACGGCGGGCGCGTTTGGGTTGGCCTGGCGCTTGACCTCGACTTTGATGGTGCTTGGCATGATTTTTTTGCCCTCAGGGGCCAAAGCCCCGGTCCTTCTTAGTGGTTCGTTCGGCACGGAGACCCAGAGCTAAAGCCCTGGGCTGCCAGCCATGCCCTTAATAAAACTCGATATGTCGCTAAACACAAGTTCAGCGACTCCACTCGGTTCCGGCGGAGGATCGCCCTTTCGCCTCGCATGTTCGCGGCCCGGTTTAGTGGCGAGCGTTGTAAACGAACATGTAGCTGAGGAACGAGGCGTATATCAGCGCAAGAATCAGATAGAAGACGTGTATGCCCGACATGTCCGGTTAGACGGCACGAACGTGGCCTTTGGCGGTCTGGTCTGCTCAATTTTTGCCTCCTTTCGTTCCTTTTGCGTTTGCGCGGCCGAAGCAAAATACAGGGGTTCTTCGCTTCGCTCAGAATGACAACGTAAATACTTAGGTGGCGACGTCGTAACGGCGAGGGCGCGGTTTGATGAGGCTGATGTCCACGTCTTCGTACTCGAAGGCGGGGGCGTCATCTTTGAAGCTGGCTTTGGTGGTCTTGAGGAACTTCTCGTCATTACGCTCCGGGAAGTCCGGTTTATAGTGCGCGCCGCGGCTCTCGTCGCGCAGGCGCGCGCCCTGCACGATGACGCGGGCGAGCTGGAGCATGTTCCAGAGCTGGCGGGTGAAAGCAAAGCTGGTGTTAGCCCACTGGCTCTTGTCGGAGAGGTTGACGTTCTTGTAGCGCTCGATCAGCTCGACGATCTTGGCGTCGGCTTCGGTGAGCCCGGCGTTGTAGCGGATGATGGTCGCGTGCTTGGTCATGGTCTCGCCTAGCTCGCGCCATATCTTGAAGGGGTTCTCGGTGCCGGGATTCGAGAGCAGAATTTTGTTGAACTCGTTCTGGCGGGCAAGCTCGGCGGCCGCGCCTCCGTCGCCTTCCTGCGCGGCGACCGACTTCGCATACTTCAGCGCTTCGGGGCCGGCGACGAAGCCTCCGTAGATGCAGGAGAGCAGCGAGTTCGCGCCCAGGCGGTTGGCGCCGTGGATGGAGCAGTCGGCCTCGCCTGCGGCAAAGACGCCGGGAATGTTGGTGCGCTGCTGGTTGTCGACCCAGAGACCGCCCATGGTGTAGTGCATTCCAGGGAATATCTTCATCGGCACCTTGCGCGGGTCGTCGCCTACAAACTTCTCGTAGATTTCGAGGATGCCTTCAAGCTTGTGCTGGCTCGCCGGAGGAAGGTGCGACACGTCGAGGTAGACCATGGGCTGGCCGTCGATGCCCATGTGGTGCTCGTAGACGACCTTGAAGATGGCGCGGGTGGCTACGTCGCGCGGAACAAGATTGCCGTACTTGGGATACCACTCTTCGAGGAAGTACCAGCGGTCGCTCTCGGGGATGGACTGCGCGGCGCGCTTGTCGTTCTTGTCCTTCGGCACCCAGACGCGGCCGCCTTCGCCGCGGGCCGATTCAGACATGAGGCGAAGCTTGTCTTCGCCTGGGATGGCGGTGGGGTGGACCTGGATGAACTCGCCGTTGGCGTAGTAGGCGCCCTGCTGGTAGAGCGCCGACTGCGCGCTGCCGGTGCAGACGACAGAGTTGGTGCTCTTGCCGAAGATGGCCCCGTTGCCGCCCGTGCAGATGATGATGGCGTCGGCGGGGAAGGTGCGGACCTCCATCGTGCGCAGATCCATCGCGCAGATGCCGCGCGCTACGCCCTTCGAGTCGAGCACGGCGGAGAGGAACTCCCAGCCTTCGTACTTCGCGACTTTGCCCTCGGACTCGTGGCGGCGGACCTGCTCGTCGAGCGCGTAGAGAAGCTGCTGGCCTGTGGTGGCTCCGGCGAAGGCTGTGCGGTGGAAGAGCGTGCCCCCGAATCGCCGAAAATCTAAAAGACCTTCCGGCGTGCGGTTGAAGGGGACGCCCATGCGGTCGAGCAGGTCGATGATGGCCGGGCCTTGTTCGCACATCTGCTTGACGGGGGTCTGGTTGGCGAGGAAGTCGCCGCCGTAGACGGTGTCGTCGAAGTGCGCCCAGACGCTGTCGCCTTCGCCCTTGAGGTTCTTGGCGGAGTTGATGCCGCCCTGCGCGCAGACGGAATGCGAGCGCTTGACCGGAACGATGGAGAAGAGATCGACCTTGCCGCCGGCCTCGGCGATCTTGATGACGGCGGAGAGGCCGGCAAGTCCGCCGCCTACGACGATGATTCTGGGGGTTGCTGCTGCCATTCTGTATCCCTCAGGGGTTAAAGCCCCTTTCTATCTGGCGCTCTGCGGCACGGCTGAAGCCGTGCCCTTAACAAAACCAAGTCTGCTGATTTGGCGGATTCAATGTAAGTGAGTTCGGTGGTGATACTACGGGAGTTGCGACGCTGGAGGTCTGCATAACGTTAGGCATCACGTCATCTGGAGCAGGCGGGGCGGTGACTACCGCGTAGATGCTGGCCAGACCCATCAGGCAGAGGATGATGCCGCCGAGGGCGCAGACGTAGCCGAACTTTTTGCGGGCCTTGTCGCCTGGGGTGATGCCCCATTTCGCGGCGAAGAGCCAGGTGCCGTAGGCGAAGTGCCACGTGGTGGCGATCATGGCGATGACGTAGACGGCGAGAATCCACGGATTGGCGAGTTCGTGCTGGACCTTTGCGAAGGCTGCGCCGGGATGCTCCGGCAGGCTGACGCCCGAGAAGCGCTGCGTCCAGACGTGGTAGACGATGTAGAGCAGCGCGATGAGGCCGGTGACGCGCTGGGAGACGTACATCCGGTTGCCGGCCCAGGGGTAGACGTTGACGTTGTTGCGTCCGCGCACCGCGATGTAGACGCCGTAGAGCGCGTGGTAGGCGAGCGGGATGAAAATCAGCGTCCACTCAAGCACGCGCACTAGCGGCAGTGAGTTGAGGAAGAGGACCTGCTTGGCGTAGGCGAGCGGACCGTGGATGGTCTCGAAGTTGGAGACGATGTGCTCGATGAGGAACGCGCCGATGGGGACGATGCCGGTGAGCGAGTGCAACTTGCGCCAGAAGAAGGAGTTTCCCTCGCCGGCGCGGAGCGGTTGCACGCCGCGCAGAGGCGGTGTCGCGGGAGGGGCTGGCGAGGCGGCTGTGGCCATAGGGACTCCTTGGTTCGGTGTGGGTCGATGTATCTGAAAAAACAGTGGCAGGGTGATTATTCCGCGCTGTCTGGCCAGCGTCAAGAAAAGTGGCCAAAAGTGTGCGGTTATCGATGAGTTTGTGCGATTTTGTTAGTGTTGCCGTCGGCAAACGCAAAGGAGGTCCTCCCGCTACGCGGGAGGATGACACCTGCGAAGAACGAAACGATCTGCGTAGTCGTCGGTTTGACGATGTTCAGGTTTCAGGTATGACTAGGACTCGACTGGGATTGTTGCCTAAAGAAAAAGAGAATCAGCCAGCAAATTACTCCGATTGCACCAAGAGGAACCAAAAAGATGACCGCTTCACAGGCATCGTTGTAAACGTACTTTTCGGGGTGCATTCGGCAGTCATAAAGTACTTGCAGGCCCAAAACAAGCCAGACGACAGACACGCTTGCGGCGAGTCCTGTTGCCAATCGATGTCTGAACACCTTGAAGAGAGAAAACCCAAATATTACAGATACGATCAATACGCCACAGAGAAAGCCATAGGGGCGATTGCCTGATCTGAAGAAAAGTGGGGTCAAAATCAAATAACAGAGAACACAAAGTTCTGATAGCACCAAAGGTACGAGTGCGCCAACTCGACTGAGCATGACAATGGCTTCTCTCATCGCACTCGACGCTATCAGCGGACTCCAAGCATTTCAAATTTGTGGAATTAGATTGCGGAGTGCACGTCCGCGATGACTGAAGGCGAGCTTGGTCTGGATGTCGAGTTCGGCCATGGTCTTGTTTTGTTCGGGTAGATAAAAGAGAGGATCGTAGCCGAATCCAGATGTTCCACGTGGAACATCGAGAATCTCGCCTTCGACCGTGCCGTGGGCCGTAGCGATAATCTGGCCGCCGCGGGCTGCGGCGAGCGCGCAGTGGTAGCGGGCCTTGTGAGGGCCGGGGATGAGTCGCAGGGCTTCGAGCAGAAAGAGGTTGTTCCGCTCGTCAGTGGTGGTATTGGGTGAGGCGGGGAAGTTGTTGTCTTCCGCGTAGCGGGCAGAACGGACGCCGGGCGCGCCGTCGAGCGCATCGACTTCGAGGCCCGAGTCATCGGCGAGGACGATCTTGCCGGGTGCGAGCCGGGAGTAGTAGATGGCCTTTGCGCGGGCGTTGCCCTCGAAGGTGGGTTCGTCTTCCGGCGGTGCAGATATATCGTTGAGGCCCGGGAGCGGCTCGATTACTACGCCGCAGCGTGCTGCCGCGGCGAAGTCGCGGAGTTTGCCGGGATTGGTGGTGGCGAGGTAGAGGGTCATCTTTTATTGGTATACCTTTTGCGAGCGCCTGGAACCAGACTGACAAATGAAGAAACCGCAGGTCCTTCGACTTCGGCGGCAAGAGCGCCGCCTTCGCTCAGGATGACAAGTCATAAGAAGCGTTGCCGACTAAACTAGGGTGCGAGGCGGAAGCGGATGAAGAATGCGACACCGTAAGGATGTTCTCCATATGTCGAAACAAGCGCGCTCGGGGTTGCGTAGGTGGTGACCTGCGCGCCGGGTGCGGCGAGCAGGTGAGGGCCGATTTTGAAGTCGCGGTCGTAGCCGAAGCTGTAGGCGGCGACGTGGCCGATAGGGGATTCTTCAAAATGCGGCGGCAACGCGGTGCCGGGTTTGAGGAGGAGTTCGTTCGAGCGTCCGGCGTTTTCGATACGCGTCCATATGTAGTTGCGCGTGCGGAACTGGAGCAGCGATTCAAGCAGGTAGCTGTTCTGCTTGCTGTTGTCGTGCAAAGATCTCGTTCGCCCCCAGAGGAGCGTGGTGGACCAGTTGTCTGTAGCGGGGGTAGTCATGTCCATGCCGGGCATCAAGGTGGTGTCGTGGTGTGCGCCGAGAGGGCGGTTGTAGATAATGGATGCGGTCTGGCGCTGCTGGTCTTCATGCGGATAGAGCGCTTCCGGGCTGCTCAAATGGGCGATGGAGTACTGCGCGGTCCAGTTGGGCGCGGGCGAAAAAGTGATGCGCGAGGAGTAGCTGTCGATGGCTTGGCCGTTGGCCGAAGGCTGGAAGCCCCAGCGTTGCTCGGAGGGTTCGCCGCCATGGAAGCCGGATTCCTCAAAACGCAGGCCGCGCCAGGTGAAGCCGGCGGTGAGGACATTGAAGGCGATGTGGGTGGAGTCCTGCTGGTGATGGCCGAGCGCGGCGAGCGGATTTTCCGATGCTGAGATTCGGTGCGGATAGGCGATGGGGCCGATAGCCGGGTCGCCGATGGGCGCTGCGTAGAAGCTAAGCAGCGTGCTCTCGCTCAGTTTGATGTCGTAGAGCGCACCGACCTCCATGAAAAAGTTGTGCGGGTGCTGGCCGTCGATGATGGGCTTGCCGAAGGCGGTCTCGCCCTGCTGGAAGAGCAGCGGATACCGGCGCGAGGTGACGGTTGCAGGTTCGAGCGAGAACATCGCGCGCAGCGTGAGTTGGCCGGGGCCTAGCTGACGCTGGGCCATGGGCATGATCCAGTTGGTGGAGAAGACCTTGTCCGTGCCGCGCGGAGAGGTCGCGTGTTGCTGGTTGGCGGTAATGAAGGCAGTGCCGTGCAGCATGAGCATCCAAGCGCCGTGGTGCGACATGAGCATGGGCGGGGGCGTGGAAGCGGGTTCGATGCTGGTGCCGGAGGTGGTGTGCTGAAGTTCGGCTTCGATGAGAGTCTTGGCGGGGGCCATCGTATGCGTCGATGCGGAGTGCATGTCCATGACAGGCATAGTCGTTTGCGCCTGCGCGTGAATGGAGCACGGCATAAGGAGCGTGAGGGCAAGCGGCAGTGATGTCAGATGGTGGGACATGACGGATGAAATTTGAAACAAAAGCGGGTCCTCTGCCGCGCGAAGGATGACAATTGTCGTTGGACGTATCATTTGGGCGGGTGGTTTGCTATGGCGACGATGAAGGCACATACAGAGTACCTGATGTTTCACACGGACGAGCGGTACGAGATGGTGCACATTACTCCGCAGGTGGAGGCGATTGTACGGCGGAGCGGGATTGAGGATGGCCTGTGTTTCGTCTCACCAATGCATATTACGGCGGCGATCTATGTGAACGATAACGAAGACGGGTTGATTGAAGACATCGGCGAGTGGCTTGAGAAGCTGGCCCCGCGACGGCGTGAGTACAAACATCATCAGACCGGCGAAGACAATGCGGATGCACACTTGAAGTCACTGCTGCTGCATCACGAGACGACGCTGCCGATTACTAACGGGAAGCTGGATATTGGAACCTGGCAACGGGTCTTTTATGCGGAGTTCGACGGGCAGCGGAGGAAGCGCGTCATTGTGAAGGTGCTGGGCGTCGCAAAAGGATGATGTCTACGCGGCGGTTTTGCGCGCGGCCTGCTTCGGTGGTGTTGGGCGCGGTGGGGTGGTATTCGGCGTAGCCTGCGGCGGCGACGTTGGCTGGGTCGATGTGGCCGCTTTCGAGCAGCAGGCGAGCGATGGCGGTGGCGCGCGCGGTCGAGAGCTCCCAGTTGGTGGCGTACTGCCGGGTGTGGATGGGGACGTTGTCGGTGTGGCCTTCGATGCGCAGCGGACCGACGGGCAGAGTCTCTGCGAGGCGCGTAAGTGTGGGGATAGACGCAGTCCGCACCTCGGCTGAACCTGAGGCGAAGAAGCCCGCTTCATGCAGCGAAATGACGAGACCTTCGGCGGTAACGTGCATGGTAACGCTGCCGGGCGGGATGCCGCCGGAGGCGATCTGTTCGGCGCGAAGTTTGTTGAGGTGCTGCTCGGTCTCTTCGGCGCTCTCGGTGTGCGTGGCTGGAGCTGGGAGCGCGATGGGGGATTCGCCGCTTGCCGCGCTGGCTCCCGTGGTGAGCGGCGGCGTCTTCGAGTGAGCCTCAAAGACGCCGAGAGGTTTGAAGGCCGATTGCATGGCCGAGGAGAGCTGAGACTCTTTCTTTTTGTCGGCCTGGCTCGACGCGAACAGCACGACAAAAAAGGCGAAGAGTAGCGTGATGAAATCGGCGTAGGAGACAAGCCAGCGCTCGTGGTTGACGTGCTCGGGATGCTTCTTCTTCTTGCTCATACTGTGACCCGCTCGGCTTCAGTTGGCTTGCTGTCGAACAGGAAGGTGCGCAGCTTGGTCTCGATCATGCGCGGGTTCATGCCTTCGAGGATGGAGATGACGCCTTCGAGCATCATCTCTTTGATGAGGTGCTCCTGATGGGCGCGAATTTTTAGCTTGCCCGCTGCGGGAAGAAAGATGAGGTTGGCGAAGGCGACGCCGTAGATGGTGGCTACAAAGGCGACGGCGATGCCGCGGCCGACCTCGGTAATGTTGTCGAGGTGCTGCATCACCTGAATCAGTCCAAGCACGGCACCGATGATGCCGACGGTGGGCGAGTAGCCGCCGGCGGCCTCGAAGACCTGGGGGATCTTTTCTTCCATCTCGGACTTGTTGTCGAGCTCCATCTGCATGATCTTGCGGACCTCGTTGGGCTCAGTGCCGTCGATGGCGAGCATGAGGGCCTGCTTGAGGAATGGGTCTTCGACGGAGGGCAGGTCCTGGTCGAGCGAGACGATGCCGCTTTTGCGGGCCTTGTTGGCGAAGGCGACGATCTGGCTGAGGACCTCTTCTCCATTGGATGTGCCGGAGAGGAAGATTTTGGCGAGATGTTTGAGCGCCGCGAGAAAGATATTGATGGGAAACTGCAACATGACAGCGCCGATGGTCCCCCCGATGACGATCAGGGCCGCAGTCGGTTGTGTAATCTGCGAGATGCTGCCGCCTTCCATCATCATGCCGGAGAGAATGCCGATGATTGCAAGTGCGATGCCGCCGATGCTGGCGATGTCCATGGGGTTCCTTTTCGATGAGGTGTTACTTTGGTGCGCCGGCGCGCTCCGGACGGCGCAGGTATTGTTCTGCATCGAAGGCGGATTTCGCGTTGAGCGACGGTGCCGCATCGGGCCAGGCCGTAGCCAGTACACGGGCGCGATATTGAAGCGCACGTTCGAGAATTTCGCTGGAGGGCTCAAGCACGATGATCTTTTCGCCGGTGATAAGCGTGAGAACGGTGTCGGGCGCGGACTCCGCGAATTTAATGAGGTCGCAGTTGACGATGAGACGGCTGCCGTTCAGTCGTGTTAATTCGATCATGCGAATGTGTCCCTTTTATCTGCACTTATCGGCGGCGAAGAGGGGGGCAATAGACGGCAGACGGCGACGAGTAATTTAGAGCACGACTAATGTGCCTGCGATTCGGGCCGATGAGGTGTGGGAACGCGGAGTCTTCCGAATGGTGAACCGGACCGCCTCGTGGCCTAGATGGCCCGACACCCGGGACAGGCTCCGCGGTAGTTCAAATCGAGCAACACAGGAGTGTCTCTACATGTCCTTGGGTGTATTGAATAACATCGCGGCAATCTACGCGGAGAACAATCTGAATCAGACACAGAGCAGTCTGCAGAATGTTCTTCAGCAACTCTCATCGGGTTCGCGCATCAACAGCGGCGCGGACGACGCAGCTGGCCTTGCGCTGGCCGACGGCCTTCATGCAAATGAAGCGGCACTGAACCAGTCTTCTCAAAATGCGACCGCGGGTGTTGGCTTGCTCCAGACCGCCGATGGCGCTTTGTCGCAGGTGACCAACCTGCTAAACCGCGCGGTTACGCTGGCCACCGAAGCGGCCAACGGAACGCTGAACGCGAGTCAGGTCAGCTCGGCCAACCAGGAGTACCAGAACATTCTCACCGAGATCGGCAACATCGGATCGACGACAAACTACAACGGCAACAGCGTGTTTACCGCTGCCGCGAAGACGGTGTTTGTGAGCGATGGAACATCGTCTGGCGCAACGACCTACAGTGAGTCGATCGGAGGATTGAGCACAGGCAGCGTGGGCACCTCGAACACGGTTGCTTCGACCACTGCGGTCACGAACCCAACCGCCACGGCCTCGGCAGCCGCGGTCCAATCGACAAGCACCTTAACCTTCTCGGCAGGCGGCACGGAATCCGGTACTCTTTCGCTGGCAGTAGGCTCGGGGACGCAGCATAGCATCACGATCGCTGCGGCCACTTCGCAGGCCGCGCTGGCGGCGCAGATCAACAGCGATGCTACGTTCGCTGCTGAAGGCATCAGCGCATCGCTCGCAGGCAATGTGTTGACGCTAAAGGGGCCGGCGAACGGCTCAGGCAGTCTGGTGATCGGCGGATCGACCGCCGTTACAGACTCAACCTCAGGCGTCGTTGCGCCGACGGCCCCGACGGCCGCGTCCGCCGCGACTGCGTCGACGGGTACGATTACTCTGGCCAACTCTCACTCGCTGTCCGGCACGCTGAGCATTGCAGTAGGCGCTGGAGCGGCGCACAACATCACCGTCGCCGCGGGTACGACAGGGGCCGACCTTGCTTCGCAGATCAACTCAGACAGCACCTACAGCGCGGCGGGCGTCACAGCGACCTACAATTCGACCACTGGGGCGCTGAGTATCTCCGGCCCGGCGGGCGCAGGCAACAACCTGAGCTTTACCGGCACGTCGCTAACGGACACAGGCGCAACGGGCGTGGACTTCACAGGTGCGAGCGTCTCGACGCTCTCCGCTGCGACCGCACAGAACGTGTTGACCGGCGTGACCTCTGCCATTCAGGACGTTGCTTATCAGCGCGGCACGATTGGCGCCAACATCAACGAGCTGAATGCGGCCTCGAACGTTGCCAGCGCCGAGTCGGTGAACCTCACTTCGGCTGAGAGCAGCGTTCGTTCGACCAATTACGGTCAGGCGACCAGCGACATGGCGAAGTACAAGGTGCTGAGCGAGACAGGTATCAGCGCCCTGGCGCAGGCCAACAGCGTGCAGCAGGAGGTGTTGAAGCTGTTGCAGTAGTGTTCTGAAGCCGCCGCGCCCCTCTTTACAAGTGAAGGTCGCGGCGGCTTCATCTTTTTTGGAAGTCTTAATGGCATCTAATATGCGCCCGATTAAATTGGTTCATCGATTGCATTGTCGATGACGCCGGCTATTGACGGGAAGGTGAGATGGGAACAGTTGGGATCAACTTTGGCGCGGCGAGCAGCGGGCAGGGGTTTGACGTAGCATCGACCGTTACGGCGATACTGTCGGCGCAGCAGGCGATTGAAACGCCATGGAAGGGCCAGTTGAGCTCGATGCAGGCACAGGATGCGGTTTTCACTTCGCTGGGAACAGACCTTTCAACACTGACGACAAATATGCAGGCCCTGACAGACTTCACCGGCGTGATGGCGGCAAAGCAGGGCGCGAGTTCCGACACGAACGTGTTGACGCTCACGGGTGCGAGCTCCACGGCGGTCGCGGGCAGTCACACGGTGGTCGTCAATTCGCTGGCGCAGACCTCTTCCCAATATTCGACGACGTTGACGAACGCGAGTGACACACTCTCCGGAAGCCTGACAATTCAGGTTGGTTCGGGTACAAGCCAGACGATTACGGTAGACAGCAGCAGCAATACGCTGGCGACGCTGGCCGCTGCGATCAACTCTGCCGCGATTGGCGTGAGCGCGAGCGTTATCACGGACGTCTCCGGATCGCGGCTATCGCTCGTGAGCGGAACGGGCGGATCGGCGGGAAACCTTACCGTCACAAGCGCGCTGACGGATGCGACGACAAGTACTTCGATGTCCCTTCAAGTCGGCCAGGCAGGAGCGGATGCAAGCCTGACTGTGGATGGCGTGGCGCTCCAGAGCAGCACGAATACGGTGAGCACCGCAATTCCGGGCGTGACGTTTCAACTGCTGTCATCTTCGCCGGGAACCCAGGTGCAGGTGCAGATTACCAATGACAACTCAGCCATTGCGACTGCCATGAACAGCTTTGTGAACGCGTACAACGCTGTGGTCAGGGACATCAATACTCAGGAGGGAAATGATTCGACCGGCAATCCGGAGCCGCTGTTCGGCAGTCCCACGCTGGCACTGATTCAGAGTCAGCTTTCATCGGCGCTCTTTGGAGGAGCAGCGAGCGGTGCAATCAGCAGCGTGACGCAACTTGGCATCGGCACAAACAAAGACGGCACGCTCTCGTTGAATACGGACACGCTGGACTCGGCGCTGAACTCGAGTTTCAGCGATGTCACGGGGTTTCTGCAGAACTCGGGGAGCTTTGGACAGACGATGCAGACAACGCTCAACAACCTGGGAACTCAGGCGCCGAATGGTCTGGTTTATCTGGCGCAACAACAGAACGGCGCCGAGGAGACGGCGTTGAGCCAGAGCATCAGCGCTGAAGACGCCCGGCTTGCCGACGAAAAGACAAGCCTCACGACGGAGCTGAATGAGGCCAACCAAATCCTGCAGGCGATTCCAAGCCAACTCAATCAGGTTGACGAGATGTATAGCGCGATTACGGGTTACAACACGGGAAATGGAGGATAAGCGGTGAGTGGAATGGGTTATCAGCAGCAGGCGCTCGCGGGGGCCACTGGAGTAGAGATGGTGGTGGCGCTCTACGATGGATGTCTCCGGTTTCTCTACAGGGCGATGCAGTGCGTGCAGGAGGGTGATGTTCACGGACGCCGCGTTGCCGTGAAGAAGGTGCTGGACATTCTGATGTATCTCCAGGCACGGCTGCGCCCCGATGTTGGCGGCAGTGCAGCAACGGCGCTCTCAGAGTTTTACGCGGCCATGTTTACGATGACGCTGGAGGCGTCGCACGTTGAATCTGTGGAGCAGTTTCAAGAGGTCATAGCGTGCGTGCGAAACGTCCGCGATGCGTGGATGGTTGTCGCGCGCGACCCCGAAGCCGGGCGCGTACTGCCGCGAGAGTTGAGGACGCGGGAGGAGAAATTTGTTCCGGCGGCTGTTGCGCGAGAGGTCGTAGAAGCAGGCAGTGCCTCGCGCTGGACGGCATAGCCCAGCAAATCAATAATTGTCATCCTTCGCCGAAGGCGGAGGGCCTGCTTTTACGCGGTGACGGAGATCTCTTCTTCGAGTCGCTGCTTTTCAAAGAGGCTGGTGTAATAGCCGTTGCGCGAGAGCAATTCGTCGTGCGTGCCCAGCTCCGCGATGCGTCCGTTGACGAGGACGGCGATCTGGTCGGCATTACGAGCAGTGGAGATTCGGTGGGAGATGAAGATCGTGGTGCGGCCTTGCATCTGTTGTCGGAGTCCGGTGAGAATGCGCTCTTCGGTGTAGGTGTCAACGCTGGCTAGCGCGTCATCGAGGATAAGGATGCGCGGGTCGCGGATGACGGCGCGGGCAATGGCTGTGCGCTGCTTCTGCCCGCCGGAGAGCGTGACGCCGCGTTCGCCGACCATCGTTTCAAAGCTACGCGGAAATTCGCGGATCTCAGCTGCGATGTGCGCCGTAGTCGCTGCTTCCTCGACCTCTTCGGGAGTTGCGTCAGGGGTGCCGAAGGCGATGTTCTGCCGGATGGTCTCGGAAAAGAGGAAGGTCTCCTGCGGGACGAAGCCGATATTTCTTCGCAGTTCTTCGAGTGTGAAGTTGCGGATTGGTTGCTGGTCGATAAGGACCTCGCCGGGAGCGGCGTCGTGAATGCGCGGAATCAGATTGACCAGCGTCGATTTTCCTGAGCCAGTGGGACCGACGATGGCGAGGCTCGATCCGGCAGGAATTTTCAAGTCAATATTCTTGAGCACCGGCGGCGCGCCGGGGTAGGCGAAGGTGAGTTTGCGGAACTCAATGTCGCCTGCGATTGGGATATTGGCTGCGGTTGGCGAGTCGGTGATGCTGGGCGGGTGCTTGAGCAACTCGTCGATGCGGACGACGGAGGCCGTGCCGCGCTGGAAGAGGTTGACGACCCAGCCAATGGCGATCATGGGCCACGTGAGCTGGACCATATAAACGTTGTAGGAGGTGAACTGTCCGACGGTGATGCGGTGTTCGATGACCTCGCGGCCGCCGACGAACAGCGTAATCATCAGCGAGAGGCCGAGCACAAACTCAAGCGTGGGCCACAACATGGCCATCAGGCGGACGAGCAGCAGACTGCGGCGGATGTACTCCTGGTTGGCGGTCTCGAAGGAGGCGATCTCGGCCTCCTCCTGGGCGAAGGCGCGGATCAGCCGTGCGCCGGAGAAGTTCTCCTGCGCCTTGGCGGAGATGTCGGAGAACATAGCCTGGATGCGCTCGAAACGGCGATGAATGCGCGCGCCGAAGTACTGCACCAGCACCGAGGCGATAGGCAATGGAACAAAGGCGAAGAGCGTCAGCTTAGGGCTGATGCGAAGCATGAAGGGCAGCGCTGCGGCGGTGAAGATAATCGTGTTCGCGCTGTACATAATGGCCGGGCCGAGCAGTTGCCTGACGGCGTTGAGATCGTTGGTAGTGCGGGCCATGATGTCGCCGGTGCGGTGCGTATGGTAGTAGCCGGCAGATTGGCGTTCAAGATTGCTGAAGAGATCATTGCGAATGTCGTACTCGATCTCACGCGATGCCCCGATGATGATCCAGCGCGTGAGATAGAGAAAGACCGCGCAACAGGCCGCGATCCCGAGCAGCAGAAGCGCGTGGTGCAGAATCTTTTCGCGGGTCAGACCATGCTGCATATCGTCAACGGCGTGGCCGATGACGATGGGAATCAATATCTTGAGCGCGTTGTAGAGCAGGACCGACGCCCCGCCCCAGGCGAGACTCTTCCAGTAGCGCCTGAGGTAGGGAACGAGCGGTTTGAGTTTTGCAAACATGCCGATGAGTAACTCTTGGTTATCCTGAATTTAGACGTTACTGATGCGCTTCGGGATTCGGAGGAGTTTTGGGCTGGGTCTCGGGAGCTGCCGGCTTGGTCTCCGGGGTCGGCTTGGGTGCCTCAGTTGCAGGCTTCGCCTCGGGCTCGGCGGAGGGCTTTGTGGGAGCGGCCTCCGGCTTGGGCGCGGGCGGAGTGTCGGACTGGGCCAGGAGTTCGACATCGAAGATAAGATTGGCCTTGGCGGGCATACGTGGCGGGTTGCCGAGCTCTCCATAGGCGAGTTGGTAGGGGATGAAGAGGCGGCGCTTGCCGCCGACGTGCATACCCTCGAAACCGGTGTCCCAGCCATAGATGACGCGGCGCGCGCCGCAGGGAAAGACGATAGGCTCGCCGCCCTGGTGGTCGAACGACGAGTCGAACTTGGTGCCGTCGGGGAACCAACCGGTGTAGTGGACGGTGTACCACTTGTGCGTTTCGGCCAGCGGACCTTTGCCGACGGTGATGTCAATGTATTTCAGAGCGTAAAGCGTCTTCGGAATGCCGGGAACGTGCGGAATGCTGGAGGTTTTCGCGGCAGTTTTGGCCGTTGTGGTGCGGTGGGTAGTCGCAGCGTGGTGGACGGTTGGCTTAGCTGTAGTCTGGGCGGTTGCAGCCGTAGCTGCGAGGAGTACAAGGGAGCAGAGCTTGAAGGTCATCGTAGTTTCAGTTTAGGACGAGTCGAGGATTCGGTGTGAGAGGCTTCTGCGTGTTTATCGGTTGTGGGACCTCAGTTAGTTGAAAGCACGAACCCAGTCGGCGTCTGGCGTCTGGTTCAGGCTCTTTCAGAGTTCATAGGAATTGTAGAAAAGTATGGCAGAGTGTTGAATCATCTCAAGTATCAAATAATGTATGCAATTTCGGAGGACTCATGAGGCTTTTTTATTTTGTTGCCGCGGCGATTGCCTGCGTCACGATTGCGGGCTTAGATGGTTCGGCCCATGCGCAGGCTTCGACAAAGGCCGCGAGCAGGCTGGCTGCCACTCCGCCGATGGGATGGAATAGCTGGAACCACTTTGCCGATAAGGTGGACGATAAGACGATTCGCGCGGCCGCGGATGCGATGGTTTCGTCGGGGATGCGCGATGCCGGGTATGTGTACGTCAACATCGACGATACCTGGGAAGGCACACGGGACGCGGAGGGAAGGATTCGACCGAATGCGAAGTTTCCCGATATGAAGGCGCTTGCGGACTACGTTCACAGCAAGGGGTTGAAGCTGGGAATTTATTCTTCACCCGGAGCGAAGACCTGCGCGGGGTACGAAGGAAGCCTTGGTCACGAGCAGCAGGATGCTGAGACCTATGCGGCTTGGGGCGTGGACTATCTGAAGTACGACCTTTGCAGCTATACGAAAGAACTGAACCAGCAGGCGGGCCATGACCATGCCAGGTCGCAGCAAGTGATGGAAGCCGTCTATCTGAAGATGCACGATGCGCTCGCTCGCACTGGGCGTCCGATTGTGCTGAGTCTCTGCCAGTATGGATGGGAGGCTGTGTGGCGCTGGGGAGCGCAGGCCGGCGGAAACCTGTGGCGCACCTCTGGCGACATTGAGGACAACTATGCTTCGATGGCCGCCATTGGCTTTGCGCAGGCGGGCTTGAGTAAGTATGCGGGGCCGGGGCACTGGAACGATCCCGACATGCTGGAAGTGGGCAATGGCGGGATGAACAGCAATGAGTATCGGACGCACATGAGCCTGTGGGCGATGCTGGCGGCGCCGTTGCTTGCGGGCAATGACCTGAGCGCAATGACACCGGAGACGCTGTCGATTTTGACGAACCGCGATGTGATTGCGATCGACCAGGATGCTCTGGGGCGGCAGGGCGACCGCGTTGCCGCCGAGGGGCCGCTCGAGGTGTGGGCGCGCCCGCTGGCCAATGGGGACAAGGCGATTGCGATCTTCAACCGGTGGACGATGCCTTTGACGATGACGTTCGATTTGAAGGCTGCGGGCGTTGAGGGACCGGCGGAGCTTTACGACATCTGGGCGAAGAAGGACCTGGGCGAGCACAAGGGGATGTATACGACCTCGGTGGTGCCGCCGCACGGAGTGATTCTTCTACGGGCCAGGTGAGTACTATTTCCACGTTCCCTGGCCCTCGACGATGGTGATGTAACGGTCGATGGGCACGGAGGTGAAGCGTTCGATCTTGCCGCTGGGTTGCGGCCAGTGGACCTCGATCCAGTCGAGCTTCATCTCCTGGCCAAGGCCGAGGACAATGCGCGGATCGTGCGAGGAGAGGTAGCTGCCGCCGCCAACCTTCGTGACGTGGCGCTTGAGAGCGCCGGCCTGATAGACGATCTTCGCGCCGATAGCGTCGATATTGGCCTTGCGTCCGATGAGGCGGATGCCGAGCCAGTGGTTGTGCGCGGCTGCTGTGTTGCGAAGCAGGACCGGAGATCCGTTGTTGACGGCGACCAGCACATCGACCGCGCCGTCGTTGTCGAAATCGCCGAGAGCGAGGCCGCGGCCGGCGATGTTTCGGGAAAAGATGGGGCCGGATTGCGCGCTGACGTTCTTCCATGAGGAGCCGTTGTTCTCAAACAGGAGCATCGGCTCGAAGTAATGCACGTCCGGGTGGTGGCGGTCGATGGTGGTGTCTGGGTGGCCGTTCGAGAGGATGAGGTCGATGTTGCCGTCGTTGTTGTAGTCGAAGAACTTGAGGCCCCACCCGCTCATCAGCGTCGTGACGGGGCCGATTCCAGAGGAGATGGAAGCGTCGTCGAAGGTCTCGTCCTTGTTGTTGTGGTAAAGCGAATAGGTCTCGTGATCGACATTGGCAACGAAGAGATCGAGCCAGTCGTCCTGGTCGTAGTCGGCGGCATCGACGCCCATGCCGGAGCGGGCGACTCCAAAGGGGCTGTAAGCTATGCCAGAGAGCGCGGCGATGTCGGTAAAGCGTCCCTTGCTGTTGAGAAAGAGAGAGTTCGGGGCGGTATCGCTGGCGACGAACAGGTCGAGCCAGCCGTCGTTGTTGATGTCGGCGGCGACCACGCCCCACGCCTTGCCGAGCGTATGCGCGATGCCGGACTCGGCGCTCACGTCGGTGAAGGTGCCATCGCCGTTGTTGTGGAACAGCCGGGAAGGGAGCGGCTTGTAGACGTTGGGCTTGCAGTAGAAATGCCCGCCGGGTTCATTGCTGCCGCAGATGACGTTCTTCGACTTATCGAAGTCGGCGAAGCGGCAGACGAAGAGGTCGAGGCGGCCATCGTTGTCGTAGTCGAACCAGACGGCGCTGGTCCCCCAGCCGGGAGCTGCAACACCGGCCTTGGCCGTCACGTCGGTAAAGGTGCCGTCGCCGTTGTTGTGGTAGAGGATGCTCGTTGGGTACTGCGTGACGTAAAGGTCGGGGAAACCGTCGCCGTCATAGTCGCCGACAGCGACGCCCATGCCGTAGGCGTTGCCACCGACGCCTGCCTTGATGGTGACATCGGTGAAGGTGCCGTCGCGGTTGTTGCGGTAGAGGGCGTTGCGAAGAGGGGCGGGCGGCTTGTAGAAGTCGCAGGGGCCGCTGTTGACCAGATAGATGTCCATCCAGCCATCGTTGTCGTAGTCCAGAAAGGCGCAGCCGGGGCCTACGGTTTCGGGGAGATACATCTGGGGCGAGAGGCCGGCAACGTGCGTCCAGTCGATTCCGCTCTTCGAGGCGGGGACCTCCACGAACGCCGGTTGAGCAGTAAGCGCGCGTGCAATCGGGGGCTTCCACGTGGCTGCAAGCGCGGCCGTGGCTGCGTTGAGGAACTGCCGGCGCGAGAGATGGTGCGGGAGCCTGGACATGCGATCGGACATGCTATTGCGGAGCCGCGTGGCCTTCAGTAGTGTCGGTCGCCTGTGCGGCGCTGGCGGCTTTGGCCTGCAGTGCAAGCTGTTCGGTCGAGCCTGCCTTGTTACCGATGCGGGCGTAGGACATGGCGAGTTGATAGTGTCCGGCGGGGTCGGCGGGCTGCATCGCCACATAGCGTTCCAGTGGCTTGACGGCGTCGGCAAATTTTCCGGAGGCGTTGAGAGTCATGCCGAGAGCGAGATACGCTTCAGTGAATCCAACGTCGAGCGTGGAGGCGCGCGCGAAGTGCGGGATGGCTTCACTCCATTGGCCACCGCGGCGCGCAAGCTCGCCGAGGATGAACTCGGAGGCAGCGTTGGTGGGATCGACCTCAAGCTCCTTTTGGAACTCGAGCTTTGCCTTGTCGGTAGAGCCGGTAGCGCCGGCTTCGGCGAGGAGAATCTGGCCGAGCCGGTAGTGGATGCCCGGAGTCTTCGGGCTGTCTTCGAGAATCTTGTTGTAGATGGCGGCGGCCTCTTCATTCTTGCCCTGCGATTCCAGCGCCTCGGCCTGGAGCCTGCGCGCCTGCACAGACGTCGGGGCCTTGGCGGCAAGTTCCTGCGCGGCGCGGATGCCCATCTCTGAGAAGTAGTGCGTGGCGATGTAGAGGACCTCGGGGTCGGCGGGGAACTCGCGCTTGAGCAGCAGCAGGGAATCGGCGGCGTCCTGGTCGTCATTGAGTCCCATGGCGCAGCGCGTCAGGGCCATCGCGGAGTGATAGCGGAGGTCCTTGTCGGTGACGCGAGGCAGGTCGCGTCTGAGGATGGGCACGGCTTCTTTGCAGCGGCCCGTCGTCGCGACCAGCTTGATTGCCTGCCGGACTGAGGCAGAAGGCGCCGCGGCGGACTTTTTCGCGGCCTGGGCCATGCACGGGAGCGCCGAAAAAGCCGCATATGCAAGGACGGAAGCAGGCCGCAAATATTTGAATAACAATGACATACTCT
>Ga0157372_10001527_pt1 | contig 25162 bp, 22 predicted proteins | sample C55metaG_FD_115307 | JGI IMG/M metagenome (GOLD analysis project Ga0157372, IMG submission 115307) | Corn rhizosphere microbial communities from Kellogg Biological Station, Michigan, USA - C5-5 metaG | ecosystem: Host-associated > Plants > Roots > Rhizosphere > Soil | place: USA: Michigan...
CCGTTTTCGCCCATACCATGGGTTTTAACAAGGGCGTATTCACCCTCCAGCTTTTCGCCATGGAGCTTGATCTTTACCGAGCCCGCTTCGAGTTGTTTAAGCAGGTGTTTTTCCTGCGCTTTTTTGCCTTTGATCTCTTCAATGGGTTCATAAGTACCCTCGTCCCAAACTATAACGGTACCACCGCCATATTCACCTTTGGGGATGAGGCCTTCAAAATTCCGGTAGTCAAATGGATGATCCTCAACCATCATAGCAAGGCGCTTGACTTTAGGATCGGTTGAGGGGCCTTTGGGTATAGCCCAGCTTTTAAGCACGCCATCCATTTCAAGCCTGAAATCATAGTGTAAACGCGAAGCATCATGCTTTTGGATCACAAACATCAGGTGGTCTTTGTCTTTGCTCCTCCCCGCTTTGGGTTCACGGGTTTTGCTAAAATCGCGTTTTTCTGCATACTTTTCCAGGCTCATAATGGTGCTATTTGTTGTTCAAAAACTTGGCTACTGCAGCGGCTGAATTTCCAACGGCACGTACCGCTGTTTTTAATCTTTCCGGGCGAACACCAAATTTGTTTGCCCAGTACTCAACCTCATAACTTTCGCTAGTATTGATTAGGCTATTGTCATGCAATGCGGCTTTGTTCCTGTTGTTCATGATTAGTTTTATGATTGATATGTTAACAGATCGGCCAATTAAAGGTTTGATTATTAATTAATAAATTATTGTAATAAAATTTATTAATCAGCAGATGTTTACTCCCACCCATCACTTTGGTCGGCGTAGCTTGGCATTATCATGTAAACCAGTACAGCAAGGCAGGCAAGCAATACCAGACGGGTTACCCAGAATATAAACGTTTCCATAGTTATTTTTTTAGATGTTTTTAATTCGGTTTTCGGTAAAACTTACGCATACTGCGTGCCATTTACTAACTATTTAAATACCAGTAAATTATATCTATACCACTACATTAAAACTAACTATATTTCGAGCATTGACGATTATATAGTGATTATTAGTGGTAAACAACCAATCGTTTACCGGTGCTACAAACAATTTCTAAATCGCATTCAAGGCAGTTTCAAACAACAAAGCCTGAGAAGGTTCACTTCTCAGGCTTTTAGATAAAACGCTTAAAGGAATGTTACGATCAGGCTTTTATGTTTTGCCTGCCTACCTTATGCCCTATTGTGGAATAATAAAGGATAAACAGATAAATAGGAATGAGTAAAATATAGGCAGACTGCGCCGAAAATTTTTCAGAAAAATAACCGTAGAGCGGGGGTAAAACAGCGCCGCCTGCAATACCCATAACCAATAATGAAGATGCTATTTTAGTAAAGCGGCCTAAACCGGCCAGTGCCAGCGGCCATATAGCCGGCCACATTAACGAATTGGCCAAACCAAGCAATGCAATACAAAATACCGATGCATAGCCGTGGGTTAACAATGTTGCAATAGTTAAAATGATACCCAAAATTGCCGAAGCTACCAACGCTTTTTGTTGTGTGATCAGTTTCGGGATACAGAAAACGCCAACCAGGTAACCAACGATCATGGAGATCAAAGTACAGGATGTAAAAAATTTAGCTGTTGATAACGGGATATGTTGAGAAGTGCCGTATAGTGAAATTGAATCGCCGGCAATAACTTCGGCACCTACATAAACAAACAAGGTTGCTACGCCAAGCATTAAATGCGGAAACTGTACAATACTTGTTTTATTGGTATTTGCGGCAGCTACGGTTTCGTCTTCATGCTCGGTGTTGATCTCGGGTAATGATGAAAAATAAATAAGGATGGCCAGCAAAATCAAAACTACCACCATGATGCTATAAGGCATAATCACTCTTGATGCCAGCTCATTTAACTCCAGTGCTTTTTCTGTTGCACTTAAAGTTTTAAGCTTTTCTGTTATCGAATCAATATTGGCGAGTACTACCGTACCCAAAATAACGGGTGCTAAGGCGCCGGCAATTTTATTGCAGATCCCCATGATACTAATTCGCCTCGCAGCTGTTTCGGCGGGGCCTAAAATAGTAATGTATGGGTTTGACGCCGTTTGCAATACAGTTAAACCTGTACCCTGAACAAATAAACCTATTAAAAATATACCGTAAGTGCGGGTCATTGCCGCGGGTATAAATATCAATGCCCCAATTGCCATTACAAACAAGCCAATAGCCATGCCGTTTTTAAAGCCAAATTTTTTGATGGTTTTACCCGCAGGAATCCCCATAACAACGTAGGCAATGTAAAAAGCGGTAGTTACAAAATATGCTTCTTTAGTAGTTAGCTCACATGCTATTTTTAAATAAGGAATAAGCGTACCGTTCATCCAGGTTACAAAACCAAAAATGAAAAACAAAGCACCGATAATTACAATGGGGTTTATCGCGGATTTTTTTACCGGCGATTCGATTACTGAACTTGTTGCCTGGGCCATAGTATGTTATTTTATTTAGAGGTATTTTATTTTAAATGAATTTTACCGTACCAAAAAACTGCGACAAATGAAAATCAGGCACGGGGCTATCTATGTTATTCCAGCTTATAAAATGCGGTTCGGGCAGATCATCGCCGCATTTAAAAAAGTTTGCCTTGCCGGTAATCCCGTTCAATGTTTTAATGTCGTGATAAATGAAAATGGAGAAAGGGACTAACAATGTTAACTCCCAAGTGTTAAAACCGGTTGGGTCTTTTGCCCAATTGATATTACTTAATGTTTTTATACCACTCACCGTATCATCAGGTACCGCTTCTCTACTGTTACGGTCTTTACCAAAGCTAACCAACGCGGTTCCGAGAGCATTAAATTCCAGGTTGTAGTAATTGTCATCCCTGCCAAAACCTATAAAAAACTCTACGCAGCTATCTTTATAAACCGGATCATTTACTGTTTTATAAGTTGCCTGTGTATACTGCTCTTCTACAAAATATTTTAAGGCGATACCATTTTCGGTATGACCTATTGAAAAATTAACTGATGGAAAATATCCGGTATCGCTCCATAAAAGATTATCGATAGCGTACTTTTCTCCTTTTTCGAGCAAAACCGATAGCTCATCAAGGTTATTTTCATTGTAAGTACCCGGAATAAAGGGGGCGTAAACTTCCTTCACTGTTATTTTATAAAATGTTTAGTTTCAATTTACTAAAAGCGCATCCCAAATCAATGATTCATGCAGAATTAATACGCTAATGTTAATTTTTCTACCAAAATAAACAAAAAGTTTATAAATTATTTAATAATCTCTATTTACTTATTAAAAAAATATAAAAACTTTTCAATCCTTGTACTTACCGGAGAACCACCTGCAATTTCTCTTTCAGTTCTGCTTAATAATTAGCTACCTTGTACTAACCAATTTGTTATGAAAAGAAAAACTTTCATTCAATTAAGTACTACCTTAATGGCATCTCCCCTATTATCATCCTTCGAATCATTCGCGCAACAACCTCGCCTGCAAAACTGGTCGGGCAATTTAACTTATAGCACGGGTAATGTATTTTATCCAAAATTGGTTGAAGAGGTACAGCAACTCATTAAAAAACATGATAAAATAAAAGCATTGGGTACCAGGCATTGCTTTAATAACATCGCAGACAGTAAAGATAACCTGCTATCAACCCGCGACCTAAACAAAGTGGTATCTATCGACAAGCAAAACCATACCGTTACTGTTGAAGGCGGCATAAAATATGGCGAGCTTGCTCCATATTTACATAAAGAGGGGTTTGCGCTGCACAATCTTGCGTCGTTACCGCATATATCAGTAGCAGGCTCAATTACAACTGCAACACATGGTTCGGGCGTAAAAAACGGTAACCTATCAAGCGCGGTGGTGGGCCTGGAAATTGTTAAGGCTGATGGCAATATTGTTCATCTTTCGAAAACCAAAGATGCAGCTAAGCTAAACGCTGCTGTGGTGGGGCTTGGAGCATTAGGTGTAATCACCAAAGTTACGCTGCAAATACAACCAACTTACATGATGAAACAACATGTATTTACCGGCTTGCCTGTGAGCGAGCTAAAGCAACATTTTGAAAAAATTGTATCGGCCGGCTATAGTGTAAGCCTATTTACCGACTGGCAAAGCGACCATATTAACGAAGTTTGGATAAAGAGCCGGATAGGTACAGATAAAGACGAAAACCTGAAAGAGTTTTACGGAGCAAAGGCAGCCACAAAAAACCTGCACCCAATTATAGGACTTTCTGCCGAAAACTGTACTGAGCAGATGGGCGTTCCGGGACCATGGTATGAGCGGCTGCCGCATTTTAAAATGGGCTTTACCCCAAGCAGCGGAAAAGAGCTCCAATCGGAGTTTTTTGTTCCGTTTAACCACGCTGTTGAAGCAATTGAGGCAGTGGCAAAATTGGGCAAACAAATTGGCCCTCATCTCTTCATCACCGAGATCCGCACCATTGCTGCTGATGATCTGTGGATGAGCCCCGCTCATAATCAAAAATCGGTAGCTATCCATTTTACCTGGAAACAGGAAACGGAGGCAGTAATGAAACTACTCCCACAAATTGAACGGGAACTTTCGCCATTTAAAGCAAGGCCACATTGGGGTAAAATTTTCACTATGCCGGCCAAAACATTAGCGACCCGGTATGAAAAGATGGATGCTTTTAGAGCAATGGTAGCCGAATATGATCCGCATGAGAAATTCAGGAACCATTTTTTAGCAAACGAACTTTATACCTCCTGAAATGAGTGGGCTAAGGCTGCTGTGAATTGAAAAATCAATTTATTAGCTTTTAGCCTTATGCATTTTGCTTTAAGCTTTCAAAAAAAGCTTATGGTTGCTGCCTGCGGGGGCGTTTTGCCCGTGCCGGGACTGCAGCTTCCTGCTGCTCAAACCTGTTGTTATTTTCGCGCGGAAAACGGGGTTTGTTGTATCCCTGTGGCTTTACTTTATTAAAGCCAGGCTTAGTTTTTGCAAATTGTTGCTGCTTTTGCTGGGGCTGATGTTTTTGCTCTGCTATTCTTACGCTTATTTCACGCTCATCAATAGTAGCGCCATTCATAGCGTCAATTGCCCGCTGGGCTCCTGCCTCGTCGGTCATTTCTAAAAAACCATAACCTTTACTAATGCCACTGTCTTTATCGGTGATTATCCGCACGGTGCTTACCGTGCCATAAGCACTAAACAGTTCAACAAGTTCAATTTCTTCCATGTCTCGCGGAAAACCCACGATAAAAAGTTTAACCATACTATACTTTGTAATTGCAACAGGTAACCAGTGAGCAAATATAGTGCACAAAAATGGTTTGGCCTATTGTTCAACGGTCAGTTGGGTGCTTATTTGAAAAAAAGCGTTCCGTTTTTTGTAACGGAACGCCAGGTTTACACAAATTTGTATAAATAAACTGTGTTGAGTTAAGTCCTATTCTGACCTAATTTCTTCAATTTATTATTTCACCTCATATTCAGGTACTTACTTTTAAGTGATCGGGCTACAATTTAAATATAAACAGGTATCAATACCTTTCGGCATTATATGCAACAGATGGATATGATCAGCCTGCCGGTCATAGTATTGTATGCCGAATGTCATTTACAAACTTGATCGTTCTATTTTATTTGAATGTACTCTTAAAACTTTGAATGATCAGGTATCTACCCAAATTCGCCGACAAAATTCCCCACAGGTTCCCCAAATCCTTCTTTTATCATTTTTCCTTTCAGGGCCTTGTATTTAAATCATTTACAACACCGTCCCATTATTTTGCCTTGCGGATATAGATACTGCCGAAAGTAGTTTTCATCAACAATTCGGGACCGCCGCCGGCTATTTTTCCATAAACCCAATCTTCCATCTTCAAACTATACATTCCTTTTTCACCGGTATTTTTGGTAACAACCGGTTTACGTTGCTCGGTAACCACATCAAAGTCAGTAAATATTTCGCCCTGGTCTGATTTTAACTTTACGTTAGCTTTAAGACTTGCCGGGAACGTAACATCAACCTTACCGTTAAGCGTTGAAAATGCCATGGCCGCTTTTGCATCAATACTTTTAAAGCTAACCTCAACATTGCCGTTAACCGTATTGGCTACAACAGATCCTGATATATTATTTAGTTTGATATAGCCGTTAACATTCCTTATTTCGAGGTCGCCGCCAATGTTGCTTGCATTGATATTCCCATTATTTACGGTCGACAGCTTAACGCTGCTGCTATTCATGGGTACTTTAATAGTTAGATTGGTGGTTTTATTAGGACTGCCATGAACGTTTACCTGATTGTTATTTTCCTGGGCTTGCACATCAAGGTTGCCCCCGGTTGGTAAACGCCTCATCCCGCCCGGCGCCGCTTCCTTTTCACGGTGCTTTCTTTCTTCACCCTGGGCATCAATAATGATATCTTTTCCCTCGTAACCTGTAATTGTTATTGAACCATTGATCAGTCCCACTTCCAGTTTATACGGTTTCCCGGGATCACTTAATGGTACAACTAACTGTCCCTTTTCTCCGTCCTGCGCCCAAAGCCTCGCGCTTAGGAGCATAGTTAATATTAATGTTCCTGTAAATTTTATCGTTTTCATGTTGTTATCTTTTATTGTTGTTTTTTGATATAAATATTGCCGTTAAGGGTTTCAAACTTAAATAGCTTTCCTCCCGCCCCTATCCGTACACTGTTATTTTTGCTCAGCTTGTAGGTGGTACCGCTGCCGCTTTTAGATTCAGTTTTACTAACCTTTGTCGGTAGTACTTCTGCATCCGGAAAATCGGTATAAAATTGACCATTCATGCTTTTAAATTCCAGATCCGCGGCCAGATTACCGGGGTAAGTTACTTCGAGTTTACCATTAAGTGTATAGTAACTTGAGGCGTCCGGTGGTACCGAGAGGTAAGTTACATTAAGCGGCCCGTTAATAGTGTGCGCGCTGGTTGTGCCTTTAGCATTGGCAATAGTAATACCGCCGTTTACGTTATTAACTTTTAACGTACCGTAAACATCTTTAACTTCAACATTGCCGTCATTTACAGTTGATACGCACAGGTTCATACCATAAGGCACTTTTACCGTATATTCCAGCTTCACACTGTAATGAATATGTCTGTGATCTTCATCCCTGTTCCAATTGCGGCGCGGGCGGGTATCGTAGGGTTCAGCTGTGTAAGCGATTATGCTATCAGCTTTTTGATCAAATCCCAGTTTAACTTCTTTTTTCCCCTGTTCTACATCGGATGACTCTTTACCCCTGATGGTTTCATCTACCTCAATAGATACCTGGTTGCCCGAATATCCCTGCACAGTTATAGAGCCCCAGATATTGTAAATGGCCAGTGTAGTGCCCGAAGCCGCTCCCTGCAGGGTAAATTGCTTGCTAACATGTTCCTTAAAATCCTGAGCATGGGCCGAAATTTGAGCAAGGCAAAGCCCCAGACCTGTTAAAACAGGTAATAGTGATCTTTTCATGATTTGGTTTATTTTAAATAAGTTGGGTTATAGTTTGTTTGATTTTATCGCGAACGCCATGATCAAGGTCTTTTTGTTTCAGCAATTCTTTAAATGATTTTACTGATCGTTTTTCCTGCAGTTTCAGCATCACATCGGCAATGGCCAGTTGCATCAGCGGCGAATCCTGCTCAACTATTGATTTGATGAGGCCTTCCCGTACTTCCGGATGACCGGCAAGCTGAGTAAGCGCGTCAAGCGTGCTGAGGCGCACATTTACATTTGGATCGTTGTTCAGCGTAGCCAGTAGGGCGTCTATTACCTGCTTATCTGCATGTTTAATCTCGCTGGTATAGCTTACCCCCCTTATGCGCTCAGATGCTGAAGGATTTTCAAGCAGGGCCAGCATCATGGTTTGTTTAAGCTCATGCACCTGTGAACTTAGGGCTTTCAGTTGCTTATCCTGATCATCGCTTTTATACTTTCCAAAAAACAGGTAACCAGCTCCTACTAAAAGCACCACCATGGCCAGGTTATAAGCCATTGGCCAGCGGGGCTGCCACTCCCAGATCCGGCTTACCTGGTATTTAATATCAGCCCATAAACTCCTTTGCTCTTTCACCGATTCCTTGTAAGTATCCAGCATGGCATAAAACTTCACGCCCATATTGGCCGATGGTTCGGGCGTTTCGATTTGACCCATTGTATCCCACATTTGCTGAAGTCCCTGCAGCTCTTCGCGACAATTGGCGCAGCCTGCAATATGGCGCTCTAAAGCCCCACTTTCTTCAGGACTTAATTCTTTGTTTATCCAACCGGTAAACAGCTCCTCATATAACTCACATTTCATCTTATTACTGTTTTATCGTTCCATTTTTACATAAATACTTTTAAGCTCCTGCATAGCGCGATGGATGCGCACTTTTACCGTACCTTCGGTCATGCCCAGTATTTCGGCTATCTCCTGGCATTTCAGTTCCTGGAAACGGCTCAGGGCCAAAATTTCCCGCTGGCTTTCACTTAGTTTTTCCATGGCCCGGTGCAGTTCGGCTTTGGCTTGCTTTTTTTCAAATTGCTCATCGGGCACAAGGCCTCCGGCTATGGTTTCGGCTGCTTCCACGCCCTCATGCTGTACCTGCTGTTTGTTTTTTCGCCAGTGATCTTTTAACACATTGCGGGCGATAGAGTACATCCAGTGGATATATTCGCCGGTGCCGGTAAACGTGTGCCGGTATTTGAGCATTTTGTAAAAAACCTGCTGTACCATGTCTTCGCTCAGCTCGCGCTGGTAGGTCATGTGGAACAGAAAACCATACAACTGCCGATTGTAGCGTTCAAAGAGCATACCCATCCTGTCAAGGTCGCCGGCTTTCACCTTTAGCATAATGGCATTGTCTGTAAGCGTGTTCAATCAGTTTGTAATTATGTAATATACCTTAAGTACTTCGGCGGCGTAAAATGGTTACAGAAAATTTTAGTTTTTTTTCGGAAGATGCAATTGTAGATCAAACTTAACAGAAATTTAAACCAAACAGGCAATTGGTTTGAAGTGTTATTAACTAACTTTATAACAACAATTAAAACCATAAGATCATGACCACCACCGAAGTAGCAGAAAAATTAGTACAGTATTGCCGCGAAGGCAAACACACCCAGGCTATTGATGAGCTTTATGCAGATAATATTGTGAGCCGAGAGCCAAAAGGTTCGCCGATGGAGCTTACTGAAGGTAAAGAAGCCGTTAAAGGCAAAACAGAATATTGGTATGCCTCGGTACAGGAGATTCATAGCGGCGAGGTATCTGACGCGATAGTTACCGGTAATTTTTTCGCGGTAACCATGGATATGGATGTTACCTATAAAGAAGGCGGCCGTATGCCAATGAATGAAATTGCGGTTTATGAAGTGAAAGACGGAAAAATTATAGCCGAGCAGTTTTTTTATAATATGGGCTAAGCGCACCTAACCAATAATAAATGACAAAGGCCTTCGCTCTCCGCAAAGGCCTTTTGTTTTTATCTTCGGAGCAATAAAGATCACTATTCCATTGAGCGGATAATACCCAGCTCAAGCCCTCTTAATTCGGCAAGACCGCGAAGCCTGCCAATGGCCGAATAACCGGGATTAGTTTTCTTTTTAAGGTCATCAAGCATCTGGTGACCATGATCGGGGCGCATAGGGATACTTAATTTACGCTGTTTCATAACCTGTACCAGCTCTTTTACCACGGCGTACATATCCACATCACCCTCCAGGTGGTTATCCTCATAAAAATCGCCAAACTCATTGCGGCGGGTGCTGCGCAGGTGAATGAAATTGATCCTGTCGCCAAATTGTTTTACCATGGCAGGCAGGTCATTATCCGGTCTTACGCCGTAGGAGCCTGTGCAAAAGCATAAACCATTGTTTAATGATGGTACAACCTCAATAAGCGCGTTGATATGTTCGGCGGTGCTTACTACCCTTGGCAGACCCAAAATGGCGTACGGCGGATCGTCCGGGTGGATAACCATTTTTATATTATTGGCATCGGCAACCGGGATAACCTGCTGCAGGAAAAAGATCAGGTTTTGCCTCAGCCTTTCCGCATCAATGCCGTCATAGGCAGCAAGGGCTTCCCTGAATTTATCCAGCGTAAAGCTTTCTTCGCTACCGGGCAGGCCGGCTATTATATTACGCTGAAGAAGTTGCTTGTCATCGTCGCTCATGGCATCAAAACGGGTTTTGGCGCGGGCAAGTTCATCGGCGGTATACTCATTTTCGGCACCTGCTCTTTTGAGCATAAATACGTCGAATGCAATAAAGGCGGCATTTTCAAAACGGAGGGCTTTTGAGCCGTCTTCAACTGTAAAAGCGAGATCGGTGCGTGTCCAATCAAGCACGGGCATAAAGTTATAGGTAACGATATGGATCCCACAAGCGGCCAGGTTTTGCAGGCTTTGCTTATAGTTTTCAATATATTGCAGGTAGTCGCCGGTTTGGGTTTTGATGGCTTCATGCACGGGTACGCTTTCAACTACGTCCCAGGTAAGCCCGGCAGCTTCGATGATGGCCTTGCGCTCGTTAATGGCCTCAATTGTCCATACCTGGCCGTTGGGTACCTGATGCAGAGCACTTACTACGCCTGTACATCCCGCCTGCCTGATATCGACCAAACTTACAGGGTCATTAGGGCCATACCAGCGCATGGTATTGATCATGCTGAAGGTATTGCTTGTATTGGTATCACTCATTTTATATAGTAGTAGATTTAATATTCAAAAACAGGGTGTTCAATTTTAGAAAGGTTGAACACTTCAAAAAAAACCAATATTGATAATCAAGCACTTAAGTGTTCAAAGCATCACGGCAAAATAACTAAAACACTAATAATCAATAAAATAACATTTAACAACTTATTTTATTGAACACCTGATTTTTAAAAATTGAACACTGACACAGCCATGTCAGTAAACACATATCAAGCTGCAATTATCACGCGTCAATAATCGTTATATTTTTTTAATCGATTAACAGTTAATTGCAAATTATTTTGAGTTACGAATACATAATGGGGATTTCTTCACGCATTCCCGGACAGGTTAAGAAATGATCGCCACGGGTTTGGGAATTCGGCAGGTTGAAAAGTGAATAAGTGAAACGGGGAAAGACTTACGAAGTTTTGAAAACTTCGTAAGTCTGGGTTCTATAGCTTATTATGGGTAATAACGAAACATACTCTTGCCCTGTATAGCAGTTCTGCATATTGAAGAAGATCCTTCGCTACTCAGAAAAAATGGATGTCATGGATAGCCAGTCGAAGCATGGTGGGCAAGGCCTCTGCACACGACCCTTCGACTGGCTACCCATGACAACTTAAAAAATGGGTGTCATACTGAGCCCGTCGAAGTATGGCGGGCAGGCCTCTGCGCGCGAGTCTTCGACAGGCTCAGACTGACAGGCCCTCTTTTGTCATTTCACCTTCAAAGGCCCCCGGATTTAAACACTCAGGGTGACAAGCCCCCCTCTTGGTTTACGCCCAATCAAAATCAACCACCCTGCCGTTTAGTTTCCATTTGGTTGGCAACATGGTTTCTATCCAATCTAATGGCTGGCCAAGTGGCTGTATTTTAGCGGCCTGTGCAAATGCTATTTTTACGGCTTTCTTTTGCTCTTCGCCCATAGCCTCGGGTTGCCCGGAGATGAACAGCGGCGCGCCGCTTTCGGCTAATAATTGCAGCCACTGCTTGTTCCTTTTCCATTCAATATCTTTGGTAAGACCTACGCAATCGCCATCTACCGCATAAAAGGCATTGTGCTGCGGCAGGCGAAAAGCGAGCGTATTAACGCCCATTTTACGGGTACGCGCCCATTCATGACCGCTGGTATCATCGCCGATACGGCAAAGTTCAAACACCCCGGCCGACAGGTGGCTCATCGTATTACAGCCAATCACATAAATGCTATCACCCGCGGCTTCACGGATGGAGCGGTATAGGTGCAGGATGATCTCGGCATTGGTCTTGCTCCTATCGTTAAAATGCCAGCCCGGCGAAGTAAAGCTATCCTTCATATCAAAACCCCAGCGACCGGAGATATCATAAGTTGAAAAATCGTGCTTCACCATTTCGTAGCCCCATTGCTTGTATACATCGAAGTTATGTTGGATGCGTGCTATATTTTCGGGGATAGTTGGGTCGAGCGTTGGGTTTTTAGGATCATCACGGCCGGGGATCTTTGGCGAAAGCAAGCTGGCTTTTTCATCGTGCCTTGCGCAAAGCGGGCGCATCCATAAGCCTGGGCGCATATCTAATTTTTTGATCTCATCGCCCAGCGCATGCATATCCTTAAACTTATCGTTTGGCTTTGAAAAGTCATCATTCCAGCCACCATCACCGGGTAATAATGGCGAATAAGTGGCCCAACCAGCATCAATTACCGAAAATGGTTTGTTGCTATGATCGGTAACCAGTTCGGCCATCATAGCGGTGGTTTTTCTGATAAGTTCGGCCGAGTTGTTGCCATAGGCAAAATACCAGTCATTAATACCATATACCGGTTGTTTGGGGATCCGCGGCTTTTCGCACATTAGTTTACAAAAGCGATGGGTCGCGGCAAAAGTATTCTCTCCTGTTTTAGCATTGGTAGTTATGATATCGGCAGCATGCAATTGCCTGTCGCCCAGCAACACACCTACCCCACCCGAAGTTGTATCCAGGGTAAGTTCAATGCTGTCATTATTTACGCCCCACCAGCAAATACTATTAGCACCGGTTTTTACCCCGAAGCATGCCGTTTGTTTATCGTCGTGTATAATTACATACCATGGATTTTTGATGCCGGCAGCTATGGTTTTCCATTGCAGGTCCCCGTAAGATCGCTCCCAATGATCGCCCAGGAATTTAGCTGAAGCAGCGGTGTTGTGTTTCCATTTTAAGCGTACAGCATTTAATTCCTGCTTTGGTGATGAAACATATACGCCAAGTGCATTGCCGTTTGTTTTTAAACTTACGCTGATTTCTTTATGCCTGTAGTGAGACCCGTTTGAGGCAGTGAGTTTAACCCAGTCGGCACCTGATTGTGCCCAAACTTCCTCGGGACCGCTCATGATTGCAGCTCCGTTAGAGGCCGAATAAGTAAGTTTACTGAAAAGCATGGCAGCCGATGTAGCTGCAGAAAGTTTTATAAAATGCCGTCTTTGCATAGTAAATGTGGTTGCAGTGATTATCTGTTAAGGTAACATTTAAATTGGTTTACAACATTACTAAAAGGATTAAGCAAAAACTAATACAATGTTGAATTTTTATTGAAGTTACCCAACCAATTCATCTTGACTGCTTTTTCCACGGCGGCCGGAGGCCGCTTTATAGTTGCCACTCGGCTGGGGCCGAGCGGCGGCGGAGATATTGATTTTTTATGTCATTGCGCAGCGCGGCAATCTCGTAGCCAATGCTTGTCCGATGTGCATAGCTACGAGATTGCCACGTCGCCCCAAATGCTTTTGCCTGTGCCGCTCCTCGCAATGACATAACTTTTATTAGAATACAACCATCACATCAATATTTATAACCCCGTCGCCTATGTTATCAAAAATAAACCACAAACTCCGTTTGCCGCTCAGCAACCGTTTTTAATGAAAACTCAAAGTTATGGTTTAGCATGATCTCGCGTACCAGGGTTAAGCCTATGCCCTGCCCATCTTTTTTTGTGCTGAAGAAGGGGGTAAACAGGTTGGCATTTTGTTCGGCTGTAATACCTTTACCTGTATCGGTGATAATGAGTTTTTTTTCTTTGAGGTTGATGGTAAAGGTTACTGATCCCTGGTCATCAATAGCCTCAATGGCGTTTTTTACAATGTTGATGAATGCCTGCTCCAGTTGTTGTTCATCAGCCATAATATTAACCGGTTCTTCGGGTAAATGAAGGACTAACGCCACATTTTTTTCTTCAGCACGGATATTCATCAGCTTTACTACCGAAGCTAAGAGCTTTTGCAATACAACCGGTTGTTTGTTGGCCGGCGGCAGCTTCACCAAATCGGCAAAATTGCGCATGAACAGGTTGAGGTTTTGGTTCCTGTCCATTGCAACCTGCAGGGCGTCTTTTATCGGGTCGAAATCATGACCAGCCCAAAGCTGGTCGGTTTTCATGGCCGATTGCATGATGGAATTAACCGGGCCGATGGTATTGTTCACCTCATGCGCCATCATCCTGATCACTTTACCATAAACCTTTTTTTCGGCTGCCAGGATCTCAGCGGTCAAATCCTCCAGCATAATAAAATGGCGCGAAAATCCCCGGTCGATAAAGTGCGATTTCTGCAGTTTGAATGAGTTGATCCCATCCAGCTTAACCACCATAGTTTCGCCCGATTTAAGGGCTTTGATCTGTGCGAAGAGCGGGTGTTTCAATTCTCCGATCAGTTCACCTATCAGGTCTTTTTCGCTCATGTTCAGCGCCTGCAGCGCTTTAGGGTTTACCTGTTGTACACGGTCATCAAAATCAAGGATGATGATCCCCGTTGGCGAAGTATGGATCAGCTTTTCTAAAAAGAAATGCTGCTGCTCCTGTCGTGTCCGTTCGGTTCTTAGCTCGTCCATCATTTGGTTATAAACATCAATCAGCGCGTCAACCTCGTGCTTACCTGTTGAAAGGAATTTCACATTAAAATCTTTGTCTTTAATAGCCTCAACGCCCTGCATCAGCATTTTTAGTGGCTGAATGAGTTGCCGGTAAAGCTGCAAGGCGATTACCGAAGAGATGATCACAACCACCTCCGATATGATAAAATAGATCTTGTTATCTTTGAAAATAAAATAAGTAAGCACCAGGGTTAGCAGGTGCAGGATCACTACGAATAAAATGTATTTAGTCCTCAGCTTCATCGTACGGGATCTGGTATTTCTCGAGCCGCCGGTACAGGGCGCTGCGCGTAAGCCCCAAAGCAGCGGCCGCCTTGCTTATCTTGTTTTTATGATGATCTAAAGCCCGTTTTATCATCTCTACCTCAACCTCTTCTAAAGTTAATGTGCCCACCCCCGGCAACTGGATATTCCCCTTTTTTATGGGCGACATTTCCAGCTGCGACCGGAAGTCATCGATACTCAGTTCATCCCTGCGGCTCACCAAAATGGAGCGCTCCACCAGGTTTTTCAACTGCCGTATATTGCCCGGTAAAGGCAACTGCTGTAACCACTTCATAGCCGATGGTGCTACCGACAAATTGGGCCGGTTATAGATCTGCTTCAAGTTATTAATAAAAAAGCTAACCAGCAATGGGATATCCTTTGGCCGCTCGCGCAGGGCGGGCAGGTAAACAGTGATCAGGTTGATTCGGTACAGCAAATCCTCGCGAAAAGTACCCCGGGCCACCATCTCATTAAGGTTTTTATTTGTGGCGCAAACCACGCGCGTATCAACGGTTTTGGTGCGACTGCTGCCCAATACTTCATAGGTGCGGTCCTGCAATACGCGGAGCAGCTTTACCTGGCTGCCGGCATCCAGGTCGCCTATTTCATCCAAAAAAATAGTGCCTTTGTTGGCCATTTCAAAGCGGCCTATCCTGTCAAATCGTGCATCGGTAAAAGCACCTCGGATATGGCCGAACATTTCGCTTTCAAACAACGAGGTGGAAATACCACCCAGGTTCACCTTAATAAATGGCTTATTGCGGCGAAGGCTATTCTGGTGAATGGCTTCGGCTATCAATTCTTTCCCCGTACCACTTTCACCCATGATTAGTACAGATGCATCAGTTGACGCTACCCGGCCAATGGTTTCCAGGATATCAAGCATCCGCGCATCTTCACCTACTATATTTTCAAAATTGTAGGTTTTATCCAGTTGCTTACGGGTATGGTGTTCGGTCTTTTTATCCTGCAGATCGAGCAGGGTTTTAACCGATTGAATAAGGTACTCATTATTCCACGGCTTATTGATGAAATCATTGGCGCCCAGTTTCATACCTTTAACTGCCAATTCAATGCTCCCCCAGCCGGTGATAAGAATCACGGGGATAGCGCTGTTAAAAGCGTTGATCTTTGCAAGCAGTTCCATTCCCTCCTGTCCTGATGTATCTATCGAAAAATTAAGATCTAAAATGACCAACTCAGGAGCCTTTTTCTTAATGATCTTAAGGGCTTCGGCAGGCTCATCGGTACCTGCAATATCATACCCCTCGCTTTTTAGCAGCAGGATCAGCGAGGTGCGTACGGCAATATCATCATCAATAACCAATATCATAACAAGCGGTCAATATCGTAATTATTCTTCGTGTAAAGCAACAGCCGGGTAAATAGCCGCAGCCTGTTTGCCGGGATACAATGAGCAAAGAAGCACCAGTGCATAAATAAAAACAACCGACAACAAAATAGCCATAATGTAAACGGTGGCCGGCATATCAAAAACATTCATCAGCGGGAACTGCACCGCAAAAAACGAACCCACAACTAATGATATTGTAGCTAATATCAATGATTCGCTCACCAGTTGCCATGATACCGATTTACCAGTTGCGCCAATTGCCCGTCTTAGCCCGATCTCCGAGCGGCGCTTGTTAATATTATACCATAACACACCAAACAAACCCAAAGCTACATTGATAATCAAAAAAGTAGCCACTACAAGCAAAATGATGGCCGGTACAATGGATACCTGATTTATCTTTTTAAGTTTATTATCTAAATGCTCTATTTCTACATTTGACTCTTTCATGGCGTTCGATACGGTTTTGTACAAACGGCTTTCAAAAGCAGCGTCGGCAGTAGGGCGCACCTTTACCAGCATAGTACCTATCCACTTGAATGAGCCGGTATCTAGTCTATTATAAAGGCCAAGGCCGGCAGGTTTATAATCACCTCTTATTTTCATATCGGCCACTACGCCAATAATGCGCATTTTATCGGCTTCTTTATCTTTTTCATTACCTAAAATCTTACCTATAGCGCTTTCTTTTCCAAATACCTCTTCCTTAAGCGATTGATTAATAACCACGGGCTTATTTTTGTATACTATATCCTGTTTGCCAAACCAACGCCCTTCAAGTACTTTAACTTTCACAACATTTGGATAATCATTATCCGCTGTAAAAAAATCAACGCTATTAAGATGTCTCTTTTTATATTCAACTCCGCCATTGCTTTGGTTAAACGAAAAGGGCGAGTTACTGCTTACAAAGCTCGCATCCTCAATTTGAGGCATTGATTTTATAGTTTGCTTTAAAGTTTCATAAAACAAGCTCAATGAATCGGCACGGGTTGATTTGACAGAATTACTATAATTAATTACCCAAACCTTGTCATAGTCAAAGCCCATAGCGTTTTTGTAGTTACTGTAGTAATACACAACCAGTGTGAATACTGCGAAAATCACCATAAAGGAGATCAGCATCTCGGAAATAAGTAGAAAGTTTTGTTTCTTTTTATTCCAGATTAGTTTAAATAAATGCTTAAACATAATACTTTGATTAAAATGTCAATTGATTTTATTACGCCTTTAAAGCCGTTACCACGTTGAGCCGCGACATGCGCCAGGCCGGATATACGCCCGATAGTAGTCCGAAGAAAATACAGGTGAGCAGGCTGTAAAACAACACGGTAAAGTTTAAAGTAAGTTCAAGATGGGCTATAAGATTGGCCCCGTTAATTATTTTTATAACAATAACAGATAATACCACCCCGATAAGCCCACCTAAAAATGTAAGAATAATATTTTCGATAATAAACTGGTAAACCAGTGTTTTTGACGAAGCACCAAATGCCTTACGAACACCAATCTCCGACGAACGCTCCATAATGCGGGTGATGTTGATATTCACCAGGTTTAAGGTTGGCAGCAGTAAAAACAGGAAAACGAATATAGATATGATGACAACGAACGTGGCCATCCCGGAATTCTCCTTTCTACCGGCCATAGTACGCACGAGCGTGTTAAAATAACTATCGGCATAACAATACAGGTGGTTAAACTGCTTGTCTTTCATCGAAATGCGAGAGATAACATTTGCGAACTCGTTTTTCATTTTGGGAAGATCGTCTTTTGAATTTCCCATTAAAATAGCCGAATAGTTGCCGCCGAAATCTTTATTCCTGTAATCATTTTTAGATACGGTATACGGCAGGTAGATATCTGCATAAAGGGTAAACAAAGTTGCAGGAACATCTTTAACCACGCCTAAAACCCGGTATTTAACATTATCTGCCTCGATGTATTTACCAACTACTGATGGTATATCGCCAAAGTAATCCCTCCGTGTATCTTCAGATATAACTGCTACCTTTTCGGCATTATCAATTTGCTGTTTTGTAAAGGGCCGTCCTTCTAAAAATTGGTAATCAAGCACATCCCAATAATCGGCGTTGGCAAATTTCAGGCTGATACTGATCTTTTTATTATTCACATACGTATTGGTAAAAGTGAACATTGATGAAATGGCGACCTTTGCCGGTGTTTTCATACTGGCCGCATAGTGATTGAGGAAGTAAAACGACATGGGCCCTTTATTCATCCCCTGCGTTTTATCATCAAACTCCTCATGTTCAATCACATATAACGACCTATCGCGCTTGTTATCCGGGTAATTAGGACCAAACATCTTATCGGCAAAAGAGGTAACTACCATTAATATGGTAAGTGTAAAGCTGATGCCAAACAAGCTGATAAACGTAAAAAACTTGCGGCGCTTAAGTACCGCTATGGCTATTTTAAAATAATTTTTAAGCATAACTTCTAATGTTAAAACCGGTTAATTACTGAACCTGGGCGCCATCAAACAGGCGTACCAAACGGTGGGTTTTATGGGCCATATTTTCATCGTGGGTTACCATCACTATAGTAGTGCCATCATTGCGGTTAAGGTTCAAGAGGATCTCCATAATTTCGTTGCCCATGGCGCTATCCAGGTTGCCGGTAGGCTCGTCGGCCAAAATAATTTCGGGCTTGCCTACAATGGCCCTCGCTATGGCCACACGCTGCCGCTGACCACCAGACAGTTGTGTAGGAAAATGTTTCAAACGGTTAGCAAGCCCTACCTTTTCCAGTGCTTCGGCAGCCAGCTCACGGCGCTGTTTGGCGGTGGTATCCCGGTAAAGCAACGGCAGCTCTACATTGTCAAGCACCTGCAGGTCGTTAATAAGATGATAGCTTTGAAAAATGAAACCTAGCTTTTTATTCCGGAAAGCTGCCAGTTGCTTATCATTCATACCTTCTGTTTTTTGATCGTCAATCCTGATCTGCCCTTTTGAGGGCGCGTCGAGCAGGCCCATGATGTTAAGCAGGGTGCTTTTGCCACAACCCGAGGGGCCCATGATGGATAAAAATTCGCCTTTGGCAATGTCAAGGCTTACGCTGTTCAGGGCCAGGGTTTCTACGGTATCAGTACGGTATACCTTTTCAATGTTTTGTAAACGTATCATGAGTGATTAATTATTGATTTAACGAATTAGTGATTTAGTGATTTTTATCGTTTATGTGTTTAGATTTCTGTTAAATAAATTATTGATTTAGTTATAGGTGATTTTTTTATTTGTTTCAAAATCATAGAGCGAAAGGTAGCGCAACTGGTAGTAAGCTCCCCAAAAATCACGGAGGGCGGCTACATAATCGCGCTGGGCCTGGTCATTTTCGCGGAAGGCAATGCCAAGGTCGGTAATGCTCAGGTCGCCTAAAACATAGCGTTCACGTGCTATCTGGTATTTTTCGGCGGCTATACTATCGGCCTGCGCGGTATAAACCAGTTGCTCTTTCATCACATTAAAAAGCGATACCTGGGTTACTATCTGCTGTTTAAAAGTTTGTTTATCCTGCTCAACAGCATACTCGGTAAACTGCTGGTTGGCCAAAGCCGTTTTAGCACGGGACTTGGATCTGCCCCAATCCAGTATCGGTATAGAAAGCTGTACCTGCAGCAATTGCTGGTTTTGAGGGTTCTTGTATACATCAGGAATATTGGTAGCTGTATTTGAAAAGCCCAGGCTGGCAGTAAGCGTGGCGGTTAAACCATTTTGCCCTTTGGCTTTAGCCACATCGCGTTTTGCTTCTGCAATACGGCGTGAAAAAGCGATTGCATCCGAGCGGTTGGCATAAGCTTCGGCCAGCACTTTATCTGATGATACGGTCATCTGGCTAATATTTTTCGGTACTACCAGTACTATCCGCTCACTCCCTTCCTGCCCCGTAAAACTGCGCAGGTTCAGTGTTGCAATCTCCATATCGCGCCTGGCTGTACCAACGGCTTTCTGCGCGTTGATCTTTTCCAGCTGTAGTTGCAGGATCTCGTTTTTTGATACCTTTCCTAACTCGTACTTGAGGTTGGCTACCTTTAAGATTCCCTGAGTATTAGTTAAGTTGGTTTCGGCAATCTTGAGGTTTACCTGAGCCAGCAGCAGGTCGAAAAAGTACCCTTCCACGTCAACAGCAATCTTTTCCTGGGCTTCAATGTAAACCTGCTTGCTTTCGTTAAACTTTAAAGGCTCAATTTTTTTATCCCATTTTAGGCTGTTGAACTGAAACAGCGGCTGTGAATAATTTATACCGTAAGGGATACCGTTATACAATACATTATGCCTGTCAAAATCATCAAACCGCTGTAGTTGTGTGGTGCCATAAATAGTACCGCCGGTAGCTGTAATACTTTGGCTAAAGTTAAGCTGTAATGATGAGTTATCGTTATGAATAGGCTGGAAAAGTATAGTACCGTCGGGCTGCTGCACCTGCGAAAATGTTTTGGTATAGCCCGGCAAAGTACCGCTTAATGCCAGCTGCGGCTGGTAGTTTGATTTGTAGGTGCGGTATTCCCAGTACTTGGTTTCGCGTACAGTAGCAGCCTGCTTGGCGGCTATTGAATTGGCTTTGGCCATGTCAACCACCTGCTGCAGCGTTAGCCGCAGGGTGTCGGCGCCACTGTGAGCCAGCGCTCCTGTGGTTATGGTTAATAATAATATGGTGTATAGAAATTTCATGATGCCTGATTCTATTTTCAATCGTCATTGTGAGGAACGAAGCAATCCCCGATTAGCAAATCCGCACTGTATTGTTCGCGATTGCTTCGTTCCTCGCAATGACGGGTTCGTTTTTAATTTGTTATGGTTACCCTCGCCGTTGTTGGTGTTGTCACCAACAACTTTTTACCCCAATAATTTTGTAATCACGGAAAACCGTATTCAAAAGCCTGGCGTAGAGCTGTTGGTGACAACACCAACAGCGGCGGGAGGAACGAAGCAATCCCAAACTGTGCAAATCCGCTCTGTAAGTCGGGGATTGCTTCGTTCCTCGCAATGACGTGGTTGTTTTATTATTTCACTGTCACTTCCATCGAGTTTTTATATTCGCTCATATCGGATGTGATCACCACATCACCGGGTTTTAAGCCGTCCCGGATCTCCACATAGTCAAAATTGGTGAGACCGATATGTACCGTGCGGCGTTCGGCTTTACCATTGTTCAGCACAAAAATGTCCTGAACAGAAGGGCCTTTAAATGCCGGGCCATTAGCCACGCGCATAATTTTATTATGTGTAGCCGTCACCAAAAAAACGTCGACTTTCATATTGGGCCGGAGCAATTTGCTGGCCCGGTCATCCAGCTGCACATCAAACGAAATGATGCTGTTTTGTACCGATGGGGATATATTGCTTACATGCCCCCTTAGCTGGGCATCATTGATCCGCACAATAACCGGCAAGCCGCTATGCAGCTGATCTGCAGAGTTATCAGAAATACTGCCCTGGATCCTGAAACTGCCCAGGTCGGCGATACGGGCCAGGGTTTCACCTTCGTGGATATTGGCGCCAATATTTTTGTTTACATAGGTGATCACCCCTGCCCGTGTTGCCACCACATTGGCCAGGTCAAGTTTGCGTTGTAATTCTTTAAGATCATTCTGCTGGATATCTGCAGCTATTTCGGCTTCTTTAATCTCCAGCTGCATGGTTTGCTGCTTGCTTTTGATCTCGTTTTCCAGTTGCTTTTTTTCAAGCTGTGCAACTTTGAGGTTAAGCTCGGCCTGTTCAATATTTTCGCGGGTACCGCCGCCGGCTTTATACAGGCGTTTGGCATTTTCAACGGCATCGGCAAGGTTACTGATGTGTAGTTGCTTAATATCGTTGTTTGATTGGATGTCGTAAAAGCTTTTATTCAGATCAAGCTTGAGTTTGCTGATCTCGGTGCGTTTGGTTTCGAGCTGGAACTTCTGTTTTTCAAAATCGGTTTGGGTAGCCGATTTATCCAGCGTTAATATCGATTGGCCGGCTTTGACCTTATTACCCGCATCCATCAGCGCACTCTTGATAGATGCATTTATCGGGCTGGTAATGATCTCTTCAAACTCAGGCAAAACCTCGCCGGTAGCATTGATGGTATTTTCGATATTGCCGATTTCAACTTTGGCGGTTGTAATTTCGGCCCTGGTAATGGTTGATTTAATATATCCGCGCAAAAGCATTACGGCAAGCACCAAAACAGCTATGCTGATAGTGATGATAACCGCACTTTTTTTGCGTTTGGCAGCTGTAACTTCAAGTGTAATTTCCTTATCCATTGTGATAAATTTGGATAAGGGTTTGCAAGAGCTATACCAATATTAAAATATTAACTATCAATAAGTTACTCGTTTTAACTTTTAAAAAAGTGATCGATATCGGACAAAATATTCAATACCGACCGTTGATTGATTTTTGATTGCGTTGATTCCGCTGATTTATTTTTATACCGTTGAGTTGTTGTTCATGTCCCCTCAGGGTCTCTCGCAGAGGACCCTGAGGTATACGCCATGCTTATTTGCCGCCCTGGATAATCAATCCGGTAGATATTTAAATTACGGTGCCCCTCAGGGTCCTCTGCGAGAGACCCTGAGGGGACGAAGATGCTGCAAACCTTTTGCACCTCTGGTGCAAGTCCATAAGTTGAACCTCCCGGCAACCTAAAAATCAGAATAATCTGCCGGGCGCAGAAAGATAATATCAGCATGGGAAACATTATGCTGATACTCAGCTTTAGCCGAAAGCGTTTTCCAGTAAGCATCTTTACCAAAAGTGTCCCAATGCTTGTCCCGGTCTTCTTTACTGTTAAAAGTGGTCATGTACATTAAATTAGGCATATGACTGCCCGCAATAACCTCCGAATAAAAAACGGCATTAAAACCAAGCCGTTTAAACAGGCCTATTTCATCGCCCACATTAAACATGGTTACCTTATTGACATTATATTTTTCGGTAGGACTTTCATAGCTGCGCAATTCATAAACCCTATCGGCTTTTTTAGCGGTCAAATTAGGCACCGCTGTTGAAGGCATGCCCGGAAAAGCCTGTAGTATAATTGTTTCCAAACGGGTATAAGGCTGCTCATTATAAGCGGCGTCAATGTAATCCTTTCCATCGGCAAGATACGCCGCATCGGCCTGTAACTTTTGATCGATACCCATTAACTTATCCCATGATTGAAACGGTGTAAATACATATAACAGCTTCGCGGTATCTACCTGGCTTATGGGTTTAAATACGCCTACATTTTTAATACCGACCCGGTGCAGCGCAGGTATATAGGCCTGTTGTAAATACTTTTCAATGGTATTTTCCTGTGCCGGGGTTTTGTAGTGATATATTTTAAGCTGATAATAGTTACGTGCGGGCGCATTTGCCAATGCCACTGCAGCGATAAATAAACAGGTAAAAAAAGCGATAGATGATTTTACAAAAGGTTTCATAACTGCGTTATATTTTCGAAGTAAATATAATGTCAATTCATTAAACCTGCATTATGCCCGTTTATATATTTACCCCATTTTTCAAGCATCTCCATTAAGTCAGAAAGTTTCATGGGCTTACTCAGGTAATCATTCATGCCGGCGTCAATACATGCCTGCTTATCTTCGGGCATGGCGTTAGCGGTCATGGCAATAATTACCGGCTGGTCCTGCATGTTACTACGAATAAAGCGCGTTGCTTCCAAACCATCCATATCGGGCATTTGTACATCCATCAAAACGAGGCTGTAATGTTTTGTTACCATGGCATTTAACGCAGCATGGCCATTTTCGGCAATATCGGCGCTATAGCCCATTTTACTTAACATATGCATGGCAAGTTTCTGGTTTATTAAGTTATCCTCGGCTATCAGAATGCTCATGGGGTAATTTTTAGCAAAATCTTTGGAAAACGCTGTTTGCACCTGGTGGTACTCAGTTTTAATACTGCTGCCAGCTTTTAACTGCTCAACTATATGCTTATGTAACAGATTATGCTTTGTAGGCTTAGTTAATACCGCGTTAAATACGTTGTCTTCCCGTTTACTTTGTTCGCTTCCTATCGAGCTTAACAACACAATAGGCATTTCAGGAAATTTCCGTTTTACTTCTTTAGCCAGCTGCAGGCCATCCATTTCGGGCATGCTCATATCTGTTATCAGCAGATCAACATGCTCATCCTGATCGTTAAGCACTTTCAACGCCTCAGTTGCCGATGCCACAACTACAGGCTCATATTTCCACTGCCTCAGCTGCGTGTCAATAATATCGCGGTTGGTAGCATTGTCATCAACAAATAAAATACGCTTGTTTTCAAGCTCGGTAAGGTTAAGGTAAACGTAATTTCGTTTTACCTTTTGTCCCACTTTTGATTTTATGGTGAACGAGAAAGTAGTCCCCCTGCCTATTTCGCTTTGTACGCTGATTTCGCCGCCCATTAGCTTAACCAGTTTTTCGCTTATAGCCAAACCCAAACCGGTGCCCCCATACTTACGTGTGGTACTTGAATCAACCTGCGAAAACGGTTTAAACAAACGCTCCAGTTTATCCTCGGCAATGCCGATGCCTGTATCCCTTATTTTAAAGATCAATTCAAGGTCGTCATCTTTTTGCCCTTTTACCCCTACCAGTATAAAAACTTCGCCCTGGGTTGTGAATTTTACCGCATTGCCTACCAAGTTAATCAGGATCTGTCGAAGACGTATCGAATCGGAAATAATTTGTACCGGCACATTATGCTCAACCTGGTAAACCAGGTCAAGATTTAACCGCGAAGCTTTCTCAGCAAAAACATCCAAAACGCCTTCTATACAATCACGCAGGTCAAAATCCTCTTCATCAAGCTCCATATTGCCCGATTCAATTTTAGAGAAATCAAGAATGTCATTGATAACCGTTAACAGGGCGTCGCCGCAATTTTTTATGGTTTCGGTATACTCCTCCTGCTCACTGGTAAGCCGGGTACTGGCCAGCAATGTTGCCATACCGATAACACCGTTCATAGGTGTCCGGATTTCATGGCTCATGGTA
>Ga0157372_10001528_pt1 | contig 25161 bp, 22 predicted proteins | sample C55metaG_FD_115307 | JGI IMG/M metagenome (GOLD analysis project Ga0157372, IMG submission 115307) | Corn rhizosphere microbial communities from Kellogg Biological Station, Michigan, USA - C5-5 metaG | ecosystem: Host-associated > Plants > Roots > Rhizosphere > Soil | place: USA: Michigan...
TAACTCTATAACCAATAATGGGTTTGAATTTAAACCAAATACCAGCAACAAACAACATCAATTAAACAATGTCCAAATAGCCAGTAACTTAATAACTCAATAACGAATAACATGTTATTGCAAAAACAAAGGGTTGCTCAATTAAGGGCAACCCTTTGCAACATATCAGCAACGTATTATAAATTTGGCGCCAGGTGATCGCCAGCCGAGCCTGGTTCATGATCAACCATGCGTTCGGTTTTACGGTTATGTTCAACACCAACATTGCTGGGATCCAGGTTATCCAATGTGGTTTTACGTTCGTGTTCGGGCTGCGGCGGGTTTACCTCTTTGGTATGTTTATAGTCCGCCTCATTTTTTTTAGCGTGTTCCATATTATCCTTTCTTGGTTCTGTTACTTCTTCTCTTTTAGGTTGAACTTCCGGTGGCAACTCGGCAGGGTCGGTTTCCGAGTTTTTCAGGCTGCCAAACGGCGCGTCTTTAACGCTATGCAGATCAGCGATCATCTGGTCATCATCATCCAGGTCCGAGTCGTATAACTCATTGCTCACGTTTTCTTCGTCCCATTCGTCGCGGTTCTCTACATCCAGATCGCGGCCGGTAAGGTCATTATCCTGCAAATTAGCGTCATCCTCGTCGGGATCGGTGGCTGGTAATTTCGAATCGGCTATACGATCGCTGCTGATCACATCATCATCGCGCATATCCTCATCGCGATGGCGCCTTAAAACCTCATTATTTAATTGTTCGCCAACTTTCGGCGGCACTTTATTTATATCTTCCATGGTGGTAATATTTAAAATTGGCTATATAAAATAAACGATTAATTTTCGCCAATGTTTTTAAATATTTCCAATAAAGAAATCATTCTTAAGTTTGAAGCAAGAGGCAGGAAGTCTGAAGCTTTTTTGCTTCTGGCTTTTTAACGCGTTAGATTGCCCGGATAGCGCAAGTCTCGTAGGCTGGAAGTGGGTTGATTATTTGTGCTCGTTTCAATCACAAGTCGCTTAGCACGATAGCCCCATTCGCAAAACATGCGCTATGGAATATGGTGTAGAATAAAAACAAAAAAGGGACATGGCGCAAACCACATCCCTTTTTTGAATCTTTATTTTGAACTTTGACTTAGTAACGGTACAGATCCGATTTGAACGGACCGTTAACCGGTACGCCGATGTAATCAGCTTGCTCCTGATCTAATTGCTCCAGTTCAACACCAATTTTGGCTAAGTGTAAACGGGCAACTTTTTCGTCGAGGTGTTTTGGCAGGGTATAAACCTTGTTTTCGTATTTGTCACTATGCTGCCAAAGTTCTAACTGAGCCAGGGTTTGGTTGGTAAACGAGTTACTCATCACAAACGATGGGTGACCGGTTGCACAGCCTAAATTTACTAAACGGCCTTCGGCTAAAACGATAACATCTTTACCGTTGATAGTATATTTATCAACCTGTGGCTTAATCTCAACTTTGGTGTTACCGTAAGCGCCGTTTAACCAGGCCATATCGATCTCGTTATCAAAGTGGCCGATGTTACATACGATGGCTTTATCTTTTAAAGCGCGGAAGTGTTTTTCTTTAACGATGTTGCAGTTACCGGTAGCGGTTACCACGATATCGGCTTCAAGGATAGCGGTATCCAGGCGTTTAACTTCGTAACCTTCCATAGCAGCTTGCAGGGCACAGATCGGGTCGATCTCGGTAACGATGACACGTACACCTGCATTACGCAGCGAATCGGCCGAACCTTTACCTACGTCGCCAAAACCGCAAACAACGCCTACTTTACCGGCCATCATCACATCGGTAGCGCGGCGGATAGCGTCAACCAGCGATTCGCGGCAGCCATATTTGTTATCGAATTTTGATTTGGTAACCGAATCGTTAATGTTAATTGCCGGCATTGGCAAAGTACCATTTTTAACACGCTCGTATAAACGGTGTACACCGGTAGTGGTTTCTTCTGATAAACCTTTGATACCGGCTACCAACTCAGGGTATTTATCCAATACCATATTGGTTAAATCGCCACCATCATCCAATATCATGTTCAAGGGTTTGCGTTCTTCGCCAAAAAATAAAGTTTGCTCAATGCACCAGTCAAACTCTTCGGCATTCATGCCTTTCCAGGCGTAAACCGAAGTACCGGCAGCAGCGATAGCAGCAGCGGCATGATCCTGGGTCGAGAATATGTTGCATGACGACCAGGTAACTTCGGCACCTAAAGCCTGTAAAGTTTCGATCAATACTGCGGTCTGGATAGTCATGTGCAGGCAGCCTGCAATACGCGCACCTTTTAAAGGCTGCGAAGCGCCAAACTCTTCGCGTAACGACATTAAGCCCGGCATCTCGGCCTCGGCTAAACCAATTTCTTTACGACCCCACTCTGCAAGCGAGAAGTCTTTTACTTTGTATTTTACAAATGCTGTTTCTGCTGTTGTCGACATATTTTACTTTATTTTGAGGGGCAAAGTTAAGTATTTTGCCTGTCAATTTAAAGCGCACTTAATTTCAGATCTTTCAACACAATTTCCTCAACCTGAACAGTGGCGGGCGCAGCAGTAGATAACTTGCCATTGTAAACCGCTCCCATTTCAACCTGCAGGGTTTGGGTCTTTATTTCGCCGTTTATTTTTCCCGTGCTTTCAATCTTCAACGATTCGGCTTTGATATTGCCGTTAACTGTACCATAGATGATCAGTTCGCGGGTAACAATGTTACCGTTAACCGTTCCTTTTTCGCCTACTATCAAGCCTGTATCTACGCTAACATCGCCGGTTAGCTGTCCGTCGATACGTACAAAATTTGGTGCTTTCAGATCTCCTTTAATCACACATCCTTCGCAAATGAGGGTAGATATAGCATGATGGCCGCCTGCACCATTGCTTTTTTTGCTAAATAAACTCATAAAAATATTAGCTGTTAAGGGTTAAAAATTTAATTGGATTAATTGGTTTTCCATCTTTACGAACCTCATAGTGCAAATGCGCGCCGGTTGAGTGCCCGGTTGAGCCCACCGCTCCTATCACATCGCCTACGCTCACTTTCTGCCCTACCTTTACACCAATTTTTGACAGGTGACCATATAGGGTCTCCAGATGATTGCCATGTTCAATACGCACACAATTGCCATAACCACCATACCAGCCTGCCCAGATAACCTTACCGTTCGCGGTGCATTTTACCTTATCGCCAATAGCGCCGCCAAAATCAATACCCGGGTGATATTCGGCCTTCGACGCATCGAACGGATCGCTGCGATAGCCAAAATTGCTGGTTAAATGATCGATACTATGAGGATAGCCAAGCGGTGTAAACGCAGTTACCAGCACAATACGCTCAAGGTAATCATTATAAGCGGCATATTGTTCGGCAGCGCTTAATTGCGGAGCCATAGTTTTGCCGCCGTCGCCCGTTGAAGCTGTGCCAAAGCCTTTGAGGCCGCGTTTCTTTAAATAGTTGTTAATAAGCTGCAGTTTGCTTTGTATGCTTTGAATATAGCTTTGGGCCGAAGCACTGTTATCAGATTTTACCTTAGCCGGAATGCTTATTTTCAGCTTGGATAGCTGTAATGCCAACAGATGGTTTTCGGCATCCTTCAGGTTATTTTGCTTTTGCAGGTAATAGATAACCGAGCCCAGGCAAACAAGCACCGCCACTATAGCGAGTGCGTACCTGTTTAAACGTTCTAAATGTTTGGTGCGGATCTGTATCGATCGGGTTTGATGCTGGTTTTTATTGACAATGATGACTGTACTAACATCTTTTGATTTAGCTCGACGCATAAGTGACACAGGGATAAGGTTGCTACAAGTTAATAAAAAGGACCGGCTATGTAAAAGCCGAATCAATTAATTATCAATAATTTAAAATATATTTAATTTAAACAGCCGATCTAAAAACGGCTAAATGGTCAGCACAGTGTTAATATTCGCTGTGTATAGCGCTTAACTATCTATCATTTATTACTTTTGTACGTTATTTAAGATAAAAAAGTTATGTACCCGGAATATTTAGTTGCCCCGATGCGGGAAGATCTGACCAAAGTTGGTTTTGTTGAATTAAAGGACGCCGATGCCGTTACACAGGCTATCGAAAGCGAAGGAACCGTATTTGTAATGGTGAACTCGGTTTGTGGTTGTGCCGCTGCCAATGCCCGCCCCGCCGCCAAAATCGCTTCGCAAAATGAAAAACATCCCGATAAACTGGTAACCGTTTTTGCCGGCATGGAAAAAGAAGCGGTTGACAAAGCCAGTAACTATATGCTGCCTTATCCACCGTCGTCGCCATCAATGGCTTTGTTTAAAGATGGTAAACTGGTGCACATCATCGAGCGCCACCAGATTGAGGGCCGCCCTGCCCAAATGATAGCCGACAACCTGATCGGCGCGTTTGAACAGTACTGCTAAATTAAAGAAATACGAATACACGAATAAAGGCGAATTTTCACTAATTCGCCTTTATTATTTATATACATTTCGTAAATCTTCTGCTTAGGCATTTTTACTTCGTATTTCATCATTTGTGAAAATTCGTGCCTTACTTCAATTCGTGTAATTCGTGATATTTATCAACATCGGCAACAATCCATTACACCCGGCGTTTTAAAAAGTGGTTTTCAACACTTGTGAATTACTAATGTTAATTACACTTTTGCTTTAAGCGTATTTTAGCACCATCGTTTATCTGTCGTTTTATGGCCAAAACAAAATATCTTGTACTGCTCGTTCTTATTTTCAGTATTACGCGGCTAAAAGCCCAGCAAAGCCCGGCCTTCGAAATTTATCGTACCTACCACGCCGCCACCGACCTGATGGATAAAGGCGAATATACCGCCGCCGCCGAGCAATTTCGCCTGGTTGAAAAATCGAGACTCAGCACTACAAATCAACCTGAGTTTGAGTCGCAGCTATCACTCTTGAAAGAAAACGCCCAGTATTACGAAGCTTTTTGTGCGTTACAGTTAAATAACGATGATGCCGAAAGCCTGCTGGTAAGATTTATTAAAGAGCACAACGAAAACCCACTGAGTAAACTGGCTTACTTTCAGGTTGGACGTTCGTACTCCAAACAGGAAAAATATGCTGAGGCCTTAAAATGGTTTGATAAGGTACAGGCCGGCGATCTGAGCGGGAGCGAATACACCGAGTACAAGTTCCGCAAAGGTTATGCCTATTTTGTAACTAATGATTATAAAAACGCGCAGTTGCTGTTTAGTGAGGTAAAGAACCGGCAATCGCCTTTTATGGAGGATGCAACCTATTACTTCGCCTACATATCATACCTTAATAAAGACTACAGCATAGCCTTGGTTAACTTCGAAAAACTAAAAAATTCGAAGAAATACGAAGCCAGTTATCCTTATTACATTACCGCCGTTTACTTTTTAGATAAGCGTTATGATGATGTGATCAGCTATGCCATCCCTATCCTGAACACTACCAAACAGGTTAACGAAACAGAAATGCTGCACCTGGTTGGCGCTGCTTATTTCGCCAAAGGCGATTATAAAAACTCGGCCGATTATTATGCCCGTTTCCAGGCTGAGGATATGGGTAAAACCCAAAACACGCAGGATGATTACCAGATAGGTTACGCCAATTTTAAGATCGGCAACAATGATAAAGCCATTAAAGAACTGGAGAAGCTGGTTGACCGCAAGGATGTTTACAGCCAGAACGGCAGCTATACCCTGGGTAACGTATTTTTGAAGGTAAAAAATAAACAAAGTGCGCGTAACGCGTTCCTGGTAGCATCGAAGCTTGATTTTGATCCAACATTGCAGGAAGATGCTTTGTACCAATATGCCAAGCTATCCTACGAACTTGATTTTAATACCCAGGCGCTGGATGCTACCCGTTTGTATCTAAAAAAATACCCACGAAGCTTAAAACTCGACGAAGTAAAAACCTTGCTGGCCGAGGAGTTGCTTAATTCGCATAACTACCGCGAAGCTATCGACATCCTCGAGCCTATTCCTAACAAAACTCCGAGCGCTAAAGAAGCTTACGAAAAGGTAACTTATTACCGCGGTTTGGAGTTTTATAATGAACGTGCCTTCGAAAATTCGATCGGTGTATTTCTGCGATCGTTAAAGTACCCTGTCGACCCGAAGATAGAAGCGCTTACCATTTACTGGATGGCCGAGGCGATGTACGAGGTGCGTAAGTACGGCGAATCGGTTGAGAACTTCGAGAAGTTTTTGGATATGCCCGAAGCGCGCAACACCCCGGTTTACAACTATGCCAATTACGCCCTGGCTTACGCGGCCTTTGGCGGAGAGCAATATAAAAAGGCGGCCATTTACTTCGAAAAGTTTTTAGATGGCGATGAGCGCGATAAGAATACCATCAACGATGCCACGATGCGTGTTGCGGATAGCTATTTTGTATTAAAAAGCTACAGCAAAGCACTTACTTATTATAACCGCATTATCGACGAACGCGCGCCGGGCGAAGATTACGCCTTATTTCAACGTGGTATGATACAGGGTTTACAAGGCAGCCCTGATAACAAGATAGCGACGCTGAACGATGTATTGGCCAAGTTCCCTAATTCGAATTATGCTGACGATGCTTCGTTCGAGATAGCGTATACCTATTTCCTGAAGGGCAATGGCGACCAGGCCAAAACCGACCTGATGGCGCTCATCGACAAATATCCGCGCAGCAGCTATATCCCTCGCGCACTGGTAACCATGGGTTTAATAGACTACAATGCCGGCGGCAAGGATGATTTCGCCATCCAATCGTTTAAACGCGTGGTGCAGGAATATCCCTCAACCGAAGAAGCTAAACAGGCACTGAAACAGATCGAAAAGATCTATACCGATAAAGGCGACGCGCAAACATTCATCAACTATGCCGCTACAACACCAATTGGCAACTATACCACAGCCGAGCAGGAAAGTATTATGATAACCGCGGCCAATAACCTCTATTTAAAAGGCGACTGGCAAGGAACGGTAAACGGCGTTAACGCTTATTTTGATAAATTTCCGAAAGCGATATATGATAAACAGGCTAAATTTATCCGCGCGCAAAGTTTGGTACGATTAAATCGCCCGGGTGAGGCGGTGCCTGATTACAACTTCATTCTGAACGACTGGACGAGCCCGTATACCGAGAAATCGCTGCTCAGTATGTCGCAGATTTATCTTGCTCAAAAGAAATATAACGAAGCGGTACCTTTCCTGAAACGTTTGGAAACCAACTCAGAATATCAGGCTGATTATGGTTACGCCATCGATAACCTGATGCTGTGCTACGCCGAAATGGATATGCCGGATGACGCCCTGAAATACGTAACCCTGGTAAGGGCCAATGTTAAAACATCCGAAGAAGATAAATTCCGCACGAGTTTATATGCAGGCAAAGCTTATCTGGCCAAAGGCGATACCACCGCCGCGCTAAAAGAACTGAGCGATGTGGTGAACAATACCAAAACAGTAGCCGCGGCTGAAGCTAAATACAACATCGCCAATGTGGAGTATTTGAAACACAGGTATAAAGAGTCGCAAAAAACCTGTTTCGATCTCATCAACAAACTATCGGCTTATGATTACTGGGTAACCAAAACCTATGTGTTGCTGGCTGATACTTATGTGGGGTTGAAAGATGTTTTCCAGGCAAAAGCTACGCTGCAAAGTGTGATCGATAATTATAAAGGAGACGACGATATTTTGCCCACAGCCAAACAAAAATTAGAAGCCTTATCAGGCGGCACTGAAGTGAAGAAAGACGACAACAAGGAGAACAAGCAATGAAATTAAGATATATCACCATCATTACTTTTGCGGCGCTGTTTTGCTTTGCTGATGTAAACGCCCAAACTACTAAGGATAAAAAGAAACCCACCACTAAACCTGTGGCCAAAAAACCGGCAACCAGAGCCCCGGTTACTGATAAAAAGGCCGCAAGCCTGGCTAAATCGCTACCGGCAACGGTAGATACGACCAAACACAACAGTGGTGGAAAGACCACCAATCCTAACAATCCGCTTAATCCAAACAGTAACAGTTTATCTGAAGAGATTGTGATAACCACAGCCTATAAACCGGTACTGGCTGAAGCTGTGAAGATACGCCGCAATCCAGATCTGGAAGATCAGGAACCATTTAAAGCTCCGCTAAGCTACAATCCGCTGGATAAAACTTTGCAATTAAATACCGATATCCGCCAGTTTGACGCCATGAAGATGCCGCGCGAGGCACCAGAAGAGGTGTTTAACAATTATGCTAAACTGGGCGGTGGTAATTTAAAAACCACTTACGGCGAACTATACGTTAACAATGGTGGCGACCCGGGTTTACAGTTGGGAGGCTTTTTAAAGCACTTCGCCCAGGGAGGTAGCATATCTCAGCAAAATTACAGCAAAGAAGAGGCCGGCGTTTTTGGCAAAAGTATCGGCGAAACTTCAACCCTGAGCGGACGTATCAACTACAGCCTGCGCAACAATTATTTTTACGGCTACAATATTATGCAGTTACCGCCAGTTGGTTTGAATGTGGCTAAGCAGCATTTCAGCACATTATCGGGCGAGGCTGAACTTGCTAAAAATACTACCGTTGAGGAAAACCAGTTTATTTATGCCTTAAAACTGGGGGGGTATACTTTCAGCGATGCTTACCAGGCTAACGAGAATAACCTGGTGGTATCCGGCTATATCAACCAAACGGTGGGTAATTTTTACGCGGGTTTAAATGGCAGTATCGATCTGACTACAGTTAAGGACAGCGCTTACAACCATGGCAACAACCTGATCAGGGTGAATCCATATATTAAACTGGAAGGCGAGAATTATAAGATAGATGCAGGCATCAAAATCGTTAGCCTGACCGGTTACAAAAGCCAGGTAAATATCTTCCCGGCCGCGCGCCTGGAGTTTCAGATCGTACCTAAGTACATCCGTTTGTTTGCTGAGGCTAATGGCGATATAGATCGTTCTTCCATTCGCGATTTTACCGAGATCAACCCTTTTCTGGGCAAAAACATCAACATCCAGGATGCCGTTGACCAGCTTGATCTGACGGTTGGCTTAAAAGGTATGCTTGCACCCGGCCTGGGCTTTAAAGCCAGCATATTCCGTAACAGCGTTAAAAATATGCCGTTGTTTGTAAGCGACTTTAACGCCGCCCAAAGCTATAACCGTTTTACGGTGATTTATGATAATGGTAAATCGCGCGTTAGCGGGTTTAATGGCGAACTGGACTACAAAGCATCCGACGATTTTGATATTTTCGGCCGCGTTGAGTTTAAAGATTACCAGTTAGCATCAGAAGCACAGGCCTGGAATCTGCCCAAGTTTAAATTAACCGCGGGTACCACCATCCATATCAATAAACAGATCAACGTCAACGGATCGTTGATGTTCCGTGGCGCTGCTTACGATCGTACAGGCGCTACCAGCCAGATTATTAATATCGATTCATTTGCCGATATCAGCGGTGGCGCCGAGTATAAAGTAAACAACAAATTCTCGATATTTTTGCAGGCTAACAACCTGTTAAGCAATGGTTCGCAAAGCTGGTTGTACTACCCCAATTATGGTTTTAATATATTTGGGGGCGTGGGTTACAAGTTTTAACCCTTTTGATGTTAGTTAAAATTGCTGTATTTTTAGCCGAATGGATATTCCCGCCTTTATTAACGAATTACTGGCCCAGCAAGGCGTATTGATCGTACCCGGACTTGGCACTTTTTCAAGTACCCGGGTTGAAGGTTATTACAATAAAGATCAGCAACATTTTTATCCGCCAACACAACAAATACAATTTAAAACCGAGCAAAGCGATGATGATGTCCTGGCTAATCTGATAGCTGAGGAGCGTCAGATATCTATTGCCTCGGCAAAATACTTTATCGAGAAATTTGTTACCAATATATTGGAACAAGCCAGTGCGGGCAGTGCTCCCCTTGGTAGCTTAGGCACCTTCAGCACACGCAGGGGCTCACTTATTTTTACACCAAGCGAACTGAACGAAACCGACGAGACATTTTACGGCCTTGCCCCGGTAAGGTTAAAACGTAACAGTTCGTTCAGGCAACCGGCCGCGATAGTAGCTCCGCCTAAACCAGTTGAACTTACTCCTCCGCCACCACCTGAACCACCTGTTGTGCCGGCACCTCAACCAGAACCTGAACCGGTTGAAGAAGAATACATTGAGGAAGAGGAAACCGAACGCACACGGATTAGCGTCTGGCTGGTACTGGCAATTATCATCGTCGTGTTGGGTATAGGTATTATTGGCGCATATATTTACAAACCGGCACTGTTTAGCCGTATTAAACCAATGATGCATAAAACAGTTCAGCCTGTACAAAAATTATCCACTGCCGACTCGTTGAAACGTGCGCAGCAGGCCCAGAAAGATATAGGAATTGCGCCGGGTGTAAATAAAGCAGACAGTACACCGGTTGATACTTTCCGCATTGCAATACACTCGTGGAAAACATTCAACAAAGCTAAAGCAGATGCCGACGACCTTAACCAGAAAGATATAAAAGCCGAGGTGCATAAAATGGGCGAAAAGACCTTTCAGGTAACAACCGGCAATTATATCAACAATGATTCTGCAAAAGCAGCGTTACCTATTATCCGGCAAAAGCTAAAAAACTCAACTATACACATACAATTATATCCATTTAAGAAGCAATGATGTCATTATTACTGCAAGTAACCGATACCGCGCATAAAATTGTTGACACGGTAGCCAAAGCCGCACTGCCGGCACAGATGCCACAAGAAGAGATCCGCTTTGGCGATCTATTGGTAAAAGGTGGTTGGGTATTACTACCAATAGGCCTGCTATTTGTGCTGGCGCTGGTTATATTCTTCGAACGTTATTTTACGATCCGTAAGGCAGCCAGAAGCGAGGCTGACCTGATGGCCAATGTACGTTCGAGCGTAATATCGGGCAACCTGGAAGCCGCTATCGCCATCTGCAAAAACAGCAACACGCCGTTGGGCCGTATGCTGCAAAAAGGGTTGCTGCGTATCGGCCGGCCAATAAAAGATATCGAAGGCGCTGTAGAAAATATCGGTAAACTGGAAGTATCCAAACTGGAAAGGAATATACCGATAGTGGGTATTGTGGCCGGTATCGCTCCGATGTTCGGCTTTTTGGGTACCATTTGGGGGGTGATCAAAATATTTTACGATATCTCTAAAACCGATAACATCAGCATGGGGGTTATCTCGGGCGGTTTGTATGTAAAAATGGTAACCTCGGCTGCCGGTTTATTAGTAGGTATCGTAGCTTATGTGCTGTACAATATTTTAAATATCATGGTTGATAAGGTGATCCTGAAATTGGAAACCGATGCCATTGAATTTATCGACCTGTTAGAAGAGCCAAGCAAATGAATTTAAGAACGCGACATAAAAGGCATTCGGCCGAGGTACATACTTCAGCGATGAACGATATTATGTTCTTTCTGCTGCTGTTCTTCCTCATTGCCTCTACAGTTACCAACCCGAACGTAATTAAACTGATGCTGCCGAAATCATCTTCGGGGCAGTCGGTATCTAAAAAAACCATCACGGTATCGGTAACCAAGGAGCTGAAATACTTTGTAGATAAAAAAGAAGTGCAGGAGGCCGACCTTGGCACTACTTTGGCAGACTATAAAAAGTTAGCAACCGAACTAACCATTGTTTTATACGTGGATCGTACCGTGGCCATCCAAAATGTGGTTTCGGTGATGGATGTTGCACAAAAACTGAATATCAAGCTGGTGCTTGCCACCGAGCCTAAGTAATACATGGAGTACAGGGAAAGTAATTATCCGAAGGCGTTTGCCGCTACTACCGTTATTGTAGCCATCCTGTTTGCGCTGTGCTACCTGCTTACTATTGGTATGCCTATGAAGCAGCCCGATGGTACCGGTGGTATCCTGGTGAATTATGGCACTACCGATGAAGGTAGCGGTAACGATATTACCAGTATGGAAGAACCCTCGCAATCACAAAAAACCAGCCATAACAAGCCCGATAAAACAACACCTAATCCTACCGAAAAATCAGAATCTGAAAATAGTGATAAAAAGATAATCACTCAAAACACCGAAGATGCACCTGTGGTTAATGCCAACGACAAAAAGGCTAGTAACACGGTATCTACCCAGCAAAAAACCGCTCCGGAACATGTTATTGATCAAAGGGCGATATACAAGGGGGCAAAACCAACTACCGGAACCGGTGCCGGAGACGGCACGTCCAATAAAATCGGCAACCAGGGCAGCACTAATGGCTCAACTCTGAGTAATAACTATGGACCAGGAGGTTCGGGCAGTGGCTTAAGTATGCCGGGACACTGGGGTTTTGTGACCCCGCCTGATGTAACCAATACACATAGGGTACAGGGCGTTGTGGTGATAGACTTTATTGTTGATCCCGACGGCAACGTATTGCAGGCTTTCTCAAACAGGCAACAAACCCGCGCCACGCTCGATCTGGTCCAAAGTTGTATAGATGCCATTAAGCGGACAAAGTTTCATTCGTCAACCCCGGTTACAGGGAATACACCGGGCCAGTACAGATGGGTGTTTAAGGTAGATTAGGCGAAGTTGATAGTCGATGGACCATAGTCCATCGTTTTCACTTACAAAACTTTCCTTAATTTGATCCGATACTTCGCGCTCATCATATAACTTTGCACTATGGACCATCAACCATAGTTTATAGACTAAAATGACCTACGCCCAAACCATCGATTATTTATATAACCAGCTACCCATGTTTACCCGGGTTGGGGCTTCGGCATTTAAAGCCGATCTGACCAATACCATAGCTTTATGTAATAAGTTGGATAATCCGCATCAAAAATTTAAAAGTATACACGTGGGCGGCACCAATGGCAAAGGTTCAACATCGCACATGCTGGCAGCTATTTTGCAGACCGCAGGCTATAAAACCGGCTTATATACCTCGCCGCACCTGAAGGATTTTCGCGAACGCATCCGTGTGAACGGTGAAATGATAGCCGAACAAAAGGTTATTGATTTTGTACAACAGCATCAAACGGATTTTGAAGAGATACAGCCTTCATTCTTCGAGATGACTGTCGCTCTAGCTTTCGACGTTTTTGCAAAGGAAAAGGTGGATATCTCGGTAATTGAAGTTGGATTAGGCGGGCGGTTAGATAGTACCAATGTCATCTCCCCGCTCCTTTCGGTAATTACCAATATCGGTTGGGATCACATGAATATACTGGGCGATACTTTACCGCTCATCGCGGGAGAAAAGGCAGGTATCATCAAAACCAATACCCCGGTTATCATCGGCGAATACCAGGAAGAGGTTGCCGAGCTTTTCATCGCGAAAGCAAAAGAAAAGAATGCACCTATCAGGTTTGCGTCTGAAGAGTTCAACGTGGAGCAAGTAGCAAAGAACAAGGAACAAGGAAATCTTGAGCTAACTGTCAAGGCTCACAACTCACAACTCACAACTCACAACTTACAACTCGATCTGCCAGGTTCTTACCAAACCAAAAACGCTAAAACCGTTTTGGCAACTATTGAAGAGTTAAGAAATCAAGGATTTCAAATCAGCGATCAGCATATTGCTGGTGCCCTGAAGCAGGTAAAAACCTTAACGGGATTACGCGGGCGCTGGGATACTTTAAGTACTAATCCTTTAGTGATATGCGATACAGGCCATAACCCGGATGGCATTATCGAGGTGATGAAGAATATCGCTGCAACGCCTCACAAACAATTGCATTTTGTTTTGGGCATGGTGAATGATAAGGATCATAGCAAAGTGCTGGATATGCTGCCGAAAGATGCCATCTACTATTTCTGTAAACCGGATATGCCACGTGGTTTGGATGCTGAAAGCTTAAAGTTGAAAGCCGAAAGTTTTAAGCTACAAGGTTCGATATATGCAAGTGTTCCTGCTGCTTTTGAGGCGGCTAAACAAGCCGCTGCAATTGATGATCTGGTATTTGTTGGCGGCAGTACTTTTGTGGTGGCCGAAGTGATATAATTGCGCTCGTTATAATGGCGTTTAAAAAGGGAAGCCCATATTAAGCACTCGTCACAGACGAGCACAAGGGTTATAAAAAAAGCATTGAGTAACTCAATGCTTTTCATACAGCTTTACCAGCTGTTATATTTTACCGAGATCAAATACCGAAAAACGGTTATTGATTATTACTTAGGCAATTTTCTTTTGGCCGGCGTAAGGTACCGAAGTCATGTACAATACCAAACCAACACCAAAAACAATTAACCCGCCGTATACCTGGCCGGCAGCCGTATCCAAACCGCTGTTTGAATCTACTACATTAAATGAGTGTGCAGGTGTTAAAATGAAACCAGCCGCTACAGCTAATACGCCTACTATAACAAGGATGATGCCTAAAAATTTCATGTTCTATAGTTCAATGATATGATTGCACAAATATATAAATTTTGCTGTTCTAAATAACTTTTTGTAAAAACCATATTAACCACTACTTCAACACATCCAGTACCTGAAACATCTTTTGTTTGATGCCCGATGTACTGCCGTTGTAATTATTTACCATAATGGAAAAGCAATACTCGTGTCCGTCTTTCGAGGTTTGGAAACCGGCGTAAGTAAGCACATTATTAATGCTGCCGCTTTTCATTTTGGTGTTGTTGTAGATAGGCAGACTTTCATAAAAATCCGCAAACCAGGGCGCTGCTTTGGCAGTTTGCAGGATGGTGGCCATGGTTAACGTAGTCACCCTGTCGCCCGGAGATAGGCCGCTTCCATCAACAATATTCAGCGAGTGCGGATCGATTCCTTTAGCCTTCCAGAACTCCTGTTCAACTTCTACTCCATTTGCCGTAGTTACTACCTTACCGGATGCCATAGCCATGGTTTTCAGCAATTGTTCAGCATAAAGGTTGATGCTTCTTTGATTGAGCCAATAAATAATGCGGCTCAGTTTAGGTGAGTTGTAACTCACCAGTAAATTCCCACCGGTTGGCTGCTGCGGCAAGGCGCGGACCGAAACCGGCCCGCCAACCACATCTATGCCTAAACGTTTCAAGGTATCGGCCAGGCGAAAGGCTGCATCATAAGCCGGATCGGGAACGGCAACGGAGATGCTCTTCTTGCTTTGATCCTGGGCATAAGTACCCCGCAAATACATTACGTTACTATTAATCGGTAAAAAAGCGTATGATCTGTCGCCAGTACCGGCTTCCGCGTTTCGTAATTCGCTTTTGATATCGATATAAGGCATTTCAGGCACAGTTCGTAATACGCCTACGGGCGAGCCAATACCACCGGTTTTCAATTTAATATCGAACTGATTTTCGCGCCAGCAAAGCCCCGATGTGCCTGCACCGTAGTAGTTACCTACATCCTGCCATATCCAGCCATCGGGAATGGAAGCTGTACCGAAAGCCGAATCATCACCAATGACACGCCCGTTGATATGCTCAATACCCGCTTTACGGATCGCATCAACCCATAAGCTTAAAACAACATTTTCGCGCGTTTCGGGATATCGCCAGCTGCCCAACGTAGGGTCGCCGCTGCCTTTGATGACCAGGTCGCCGTTGAGTATGCCGTTCTCAATCTTCCCGGTATAGTTCAGGTTGGTTACATACTGGTAATCCTTACCTAAAATATTAAAGGCGGTAATAGTGGTAATCGTTTTAAGCGTTGATGCTGTTGCCAGGCCCATGTAAGGGTTGGCAGTAAACACCTGTTCACCGGTTTTAGCATCGAGCACCGTTAAGGATATCGACGCGTAGCGGCTTTGGCTATCCTGCTGTAAATGATTGAATGCGTTTTGCAGGCGCATCTGTAAATTTTGCGCGCCTGCGTGTAGTCCTAAAAAACAAAAACTAAGTAGTGCTAACTTCCTCATTCCCTAAAAAACGCTTAGCCAGAAAATAGATAGGTATACCCAACAACACAATAATTAAACCACCTTTGGCATATTCTGGTTTGTATAATAATAACAAAACGCAAAAAGCCAAACCCATTAAAATATAAAGGGCCGGCAATACCGGATAACCGAAGGCTTTGTACGGGCGCTCGGCATCAGGCCGCTTAACACGCAGAATATAGATACCCAAAATGGTGAGGATATAAAATATCACCACCACCAGCGAGATCATATCCAGCAAATTGCCATAACTGCCACTTAATGATAAGGCGCAGGCAACTATACATTGTATCCACAAGCCAAACTCGGGCACGGCAAATTTGTTGAGGTCGCCGGTACGTTTAAAAAACAAGCCATCCTTAGCCATAGTATAGTAAACACGTGCACCGGCCATGATGAGGCCATTGTTGCAACCGAAAGTGGATATCATGATCATAGCGGCAATTATATAGCTACCCAGTTTGCCGAATATCACTTGCGAAGCAGATACTGCTACACGATCTTTTGCCGCGGTAGCAATATCGTGCATGGGCAAAACACCAACATAAACCACATTGGCGCTTACATAAATTAAGGTTACAATCAGTGTTCCTAAAAATAAGCTTAAACCTATATTGCGTTTCGGGTTGGTCATTTCGCCAGCAATGAAGGTTACATTGTTCCAGGCATCGCTGCTGAAAATAGAACCTACCATAGCCGCCGCAATGGCGCCTAAAGCGGCTGAAACGCTGTAAGCAGCTACCGTTGCATTGCCCATACCATCCAGCGCGTGCAGGTTCCAGGCGTTTGCCCAGTTAGCATGCCAAACATCGCCCCTCAGAGCCATGAGGCCAAAAATAATTAAGCCGAACAAGCTCAACAGTTTAGTAAGCGTAAAAATAGTTTGTATCCATTTACCACTTTTTACCCCACGGGTGTTAATATAAGTGAGCAATACAATAATGATGATAGATACACCCTGAGCGTGAGATATTTTAAACGAACCGATATTGAACAGCACCAGATCTTCGCTAAGCGAAGGAAAAAAATAAGCGGCGAATTTAGAAAAGGCCACACCCACAGCAGCAATAGTACCCGTTTGTATCACCGAAAAAAAGCTCCAGCCATATAAAAAAGCGATGAACTTACCGTAAGCTTCTTTCAGATAAACATACTGCCCGCCTGCTTTAGGGAACATCGCACTTAACTCGCCATAACTAACGGCAGCGGTAAGCGTCATAAAACCGGTTAACAGCCAAACCACAATCAGCCAGCCGGCCGAACCAACGTTACGGGTAATATCGGCGCTTACGATAAAGATACCGGAGCCGATCATCGAGCCTGCTACAAGCATGGTGCCATCTAAAAGGCCCAGCTCGCGCTTCATTTCAGTTTGTAGAGTTTCTGTTTGCATTGAGTCAGTTTAAGGTTTAAGCTACTAATCTATTTAAAAAATTAACAGGTTGATATTTTAAATCGGCATTTAATATTAAATAGTTACACAATGCTGCATTTTTCAGCTTAAAACACATAAGGCACCATTAAATTCAGAAGCGCTCAAATTCAAGAAATTAAATTTGGTAATTTGCCTTATCTGCTTAATTTTACCGACTTTCAAAACTTTAAACCAATTTTTCCTATTTCTATAATTATACTGTATGGATTTTTTAAACAATTACTTAATTTATTTAATACCTGTATTTGGCCTGGTGGGTATTTTGGCCATGCTGGTGAAGTCGGCCTGGGTAACCAAACAGGAAACCGGCGATGCCAACATGACCGAACTTTCGGGCTACATTGCAGATGGGGCAATGGCCTTTTTACGTGCAGAGTGGAAGATACTGAGCTACTTTGTGATCATTGCCGCCGTATTGCTGGCGTGGTCGGGCACAACGGTACACAACTCGAGCCCGCTTATTGCAGGTTCATTTTTGATAGGCGCTTTTTTATCGGCTTTCGCCGGATACCTGGGCATGCGTATCGCTACCAAAGCAAATGTGCGTACTACACAGGCTGCTAAAACAAGCCTAGCACAAGCCTTAAAGGTATCGTTTACCGGTGGTACGGTAATGGGCCTGGGGGTTGCTGGTTTGGCTATCATCGGTTTAGGATCGTTGTTCATCGTGTTTTTCAAGATGTTTGTTAAGATCGATGTCAACGGCGAAGACATGGCTAAAGCATTAGATGTATTGGCTGGTTTCTCGCTTGGGGCCGAATCGATCGCCTTATTTGCCCGTGTAGGCGGCGGTATCTATACCAAAGCTGCCGACGTGGGCGCCGACCTTGTAGGCAAGGTTGAAGCTGGCATCCCCGAGGATGACGTGCGCAACCCCGCTACCATTGCCGATAACGTGGGTGATAACGTGGGCGACGTTGCCGGTATGGGCGCCGACTTGTTCGGATCGTACGTGGCTACTATGCTGGCTACTATGGTTTTGGGCCGCGAGATACACTCTAACGACGCTATGGGCGGCATAGCCCCGGTTCTGCTGCCTATGGTAATAGCTGGCTTAGGCTTGATATTTTCGATAGTTGGTGCAGGTTTAGTGCGCATTAAAGGCGAGCACGACAGTGTGCAAAAAGCATTAAACATAGGTAACTGGTCGTCAATCGTACTAACCGCAATAGCCACTTACTTTGTGGTACAATGGATGCTGCCTGCGGGTGACTTGTTTATGTCGCGCGACCTGGCAAATGGCGTTCCACGTGTTGGCACATCATTTACACGCGATGGGGTGTTTGGTGCTATATTAGTAGGTTTAGTGGTGGGTACCCTGATGTCGATTATTACCGAATATTATACCGCTATGGGTAAACGCCCGGTATTGAGTATCATCCGTCAATCGTCAACCGGCCACGCCACCAATATTATCGGCGGCCTGGCTATCGGTATGGAATCGACCGTGCTGCCGATCCTGGTTTTAGCGGCTGGTATATTTGGCTCGTTCCACTTTGCAGGTTTATATGGCGTGGCTATCGCTGCTGCCGGTATGATGGCTACCACTGCTATGCAATTAGCGATCGACGCTTTTGGTCCGATTGCGGATAATGCCGGCGGTATTGCCGAAATGAGCGGTTTGCCCCCCGAAGTGCGCGAACGTACCGATAATCTGGATGCTGTAGGTAATACTACCGCCGCTACCGGTAAAGGTTTTGCCATTGCTTCGGCAGCGTTAACTTCGCTTGCTTTGTTTGCCGCCTTTGTGGGCGTTGCTGGCATCGCGCATATCGATATTTACAAAGCCGACGTTTTGGCCGGCTTATTTGTTGGCGGTATGATACCGTTCATTTTCTCGGCGCTGGCTATTTCGGCTGTGGGCCGTGCGGCTATGGCGATGGTGGAAGAAGTTCGCCGCCAGTTCCGCGAAATACCGGGCATTATGGAATACAAAGCCAAGCCCGAGTATGAAAAATGCGTGGCTATCTCAACCAAAGCCTCTATCCGCGAGATGGTTGCTCCGGGTTTGATCGCGCTGATCACGCCGGTTATCGTTGGCTTCGCGTTTGGCCCGGAAGTGTTGGGTGGCCTGCTGGCCGGTGTTACCGTATCGGGCGTGCTGATGGGTATCTTCCAAAGCAATGCCGGCGGTGCATGGGATAACGCTAAAAAATCGTTCGAAAAAGGTGTCGAGATTAACGGCGAGACCTATTACAAAAAATCCGAGCCGCATAAGGCTTCGGTAACAGGTGATACCGTGGGCGACCCATTTAAGGATACTTCGGGCCCATCAATGAACATCCTCATCAAACTGATGTCGATCGTGTCGTTGGTTATCGCGCCACACCTAAATCCTAACAAGGTTCCTCCTGCATCTGTTAAAAACCAGCCCGTAAAAGAGATTAAAGCACCAACTGCTACAGTTGCAAAATTAAATACGGTAAAATATCAATAGAACTATCCGGATTGTTACTTAAAAGGGGATTCTTGAAACGAATCCCCTTTTCTTTTACCATAATTTTTAATTATGTTTGGAAAGTACATTAAATTAACTACACTAACTGACTAATGAATTTATTTGTAAAGAAATCCATTAACACCTTAATGGCGGCCTCGAAAGAGGGCGAAAAAACGTTGAAACGAACGCTTGGCGTTGGTTCGCTTATTGCCCTGGGCATTGGCGCCATTATAGGCGCGGGTATTTTTGTGCGTACCGCGGCTGCAGCCGGCGAACACGCGGGCCCTGCAGTAACTATATCTTTCCTTATCGCCGCAGCGGGTTGCGCACTGGCAGGTTTATGCTATGCTGAGTTTGCCAGTATGATCCCTATCGCGGGTTCGGCCTATACTTACTCTTATACCACCATGGGCGAGTTTATCGCCTGGATCATCGGCTGGGATTTGGTGTTGGAGTATGCGTTGGGCGCTGCTACAGTAGCCATCGGCTGGTCGCAATATTTCAATAATTTCCTCGAAACGTTTTTTAGTTGCCATGTACCATTTGCCTGGTCGCACTCCCCTTTCGAGGTATCGACGACCACTACCGGTATGTACGCCGCGGAGATAGGCACACGCGGAATTATCAACCTGCCTGCACTCCTGATCTTACTATTACTTACTCTGTTGTTGATCAAAGGCACAGCAGAATCGGCTATCGTGAACAATATCATCGTTATTGTTAAGGTAGCTATCGTATTGATGATTATCGGTTTGGGTTGGAGCTTTATCAACCCTGCCAATCATACCCCTTACATGATACCGGCTAACGCAGGCACTGTTAAAACCAATACCGGTATTGTTGATTATGCCGAGACATTCAACCATGGCTGGCTCGGTGTATTACGCGGTGCAAGCGTGGTGTTCTTTGCCTTTATCGGTTTTGATGCAGTTTCGACAGCAGCTCAGGAAGCCAAGAACCCTCAAAAAGATATGCCAAAAGGTATTCTGATCTCATTGGCATTCTGTACTGTTTTATATATTTTGTTCTCGCACGTTTTAACAGGTTTAGCGCCTTACAAAGAGTTTTTGGTACAAGGTAAAGAAGCATCGGTAACTTATGCCATCAAAACTTTTATGACGGGTTACGGTTGGTTAGCGAAGTTGGTAACAGTGGCCATTTTAGCAGGTTTCTCATCCGTGATACTGGTAATGCTTTTAGGCCAGACCCGTGTGTTCTATACCATGAGCACAGACGGCTTGATACCGCCCGTATTTTCAAAACTGCACCCTAAATTCCGCACACCGTACAAATCGCAATGGTTTTTCTTTGTGTTTGTATCGCTTTTCGCAGGTTTTATACCCGATAGCGTGGTTGGCGAAATGGTAAGTATTGGTACCCTGTTCGCTTTTGTGCTGGTTTGTATCGGTATCCTTATCCTTCGCAAAAAGAGTCCAGACCTGGTACGTCCGTTCAAGACACCAATGTACATGATTGTTTGCCCGTTAGGCGCTTTGATCTGCCTGGCTATGATGGGTAGCGAAGGCCTGGATAACTGGCTGCGTTTATTTGTATGGATGGCTATAGGTTTTGGAATTTACTTTGGCTATAGTATCAAAAAATCGCACGTGCGCCTGGGTAAAACCGAAATTCCGAAAGACCCGCCAAATCCACAATTTATGGAATAAATGATATGGAGATCCCGGAACAACCTTCCGGGATTTTTTTGTTGTTTATTTTGTAGCTTTACTAAAACCATCCCATCAAAACCTATGAGCGAGTATTTTACTTTCGACCCCAGGGAGATACTTTCGGTAACGCTGATTTTGTTCGCGATTATCGATATCGTAGGCACCATCCCGGTTATTATCGAGCTACAGCGTAAAGCAGGCTCAATAGCTGCCGAGAAAGCATCGCTTGCGGTGTTGTTTTTGATGGTAGTTTTCTTATTCGTAGGAAAAGAGCTGTTGGGTATTATTGGTATCGATATCCCATCGTTCGCTATCGCGGGTTCGCTGGTGATCTTCTTCATCGCTTTAGAAATGATCCTGGGCCACAAATTTTTCAAGGAAGCCGAAGATGAGGGATCTGCCGCGGTTACTTCCATGTCTATCGTCCCACTGGCTTTTCCGCTCATTGCCGGCGCCGGCACCATGACTACCCTGCTCTCGCTCAAATCGCAATATCAAACCCAAAACATTTTGGTTGGCATTTTTCTGAATACGCTTTTTGTTTACCTGGTACTCAAAAACACCTATCGTATTGAAAAGCTTTTGGGCAAAACCGGACTGGAGGTATTACGCAAGGCTTTCGGTATTATTTTGCTGGCGATAGCGATCAAACTGTTCAGGAGTAATACGCACCTTTAACCCCCCAGCCCCCCCAAAGGGGGAGTTTTTGAAAATCAATATGGACGAAAGTTTAAAAAAGAAAGCATACTTGGAAGGCACTAAGTTGAAAAACGCGGGCTATGACAGTGAAGTTATCTTAGCCCGTTTGGATAAACAAGGCATACCCAAAGATTTGGCTAAACAGGTAGTAATGAACCTATACATTCAACAACAAAAAGAAGTTGTAAAGGCACAAAGCACCTTTTTTAACATCGCACTGTTAGGATAGGGATAAGCGTTGGCTTGGCAATCGTATTTGCTATTGCAGTTCCCGGACTGATTATATTACCAATCGGTTCTATAGTAGTCGGAATAGTTTCAGCAATTGCGGCTAAATCAAAAATAAAATAGTCTTGCTCCCCTTTTAGGGGGCTGGGGGGGTCATCCTTGCTACAAACATCGTATCCGCTTTATGCTCGTAACCTTTTAGGACTTGGCTTTCTTGCAGCTTAAGACCAAATTCGGTGGTTAAAAAATCAACCATATCTTCATTCTCGGCCTTAAACGCAGAGCAGGTGATATAGATCAATGGCTTACCGGGTTTAAGGTATTTGATTACATTACGCACGATACTTCGCTGCAGATTTTGAAAGGACTGTATTTTAAAATCCTGAAACTGGCTGATCATTTCGGGTGTGCGGCCCCAGGTACCTGAGCCACTGCAGGGGGCATCCAGGATGATACCGTCGAACTCGTAATCGTGCAGTTCGGGGTCGGCATTTTTGGTTAGATCGATCAGCTTCTTCTGGTATTTACGCAAGCCGGCCTGCTGAAAACGCTCGTCGAGGTTGGCTAGGATAGACTCTCGGATATCGGATACTACCAGTTTCAGATCAGGCTGTAATTCGTGCAGTAATAAGGATTTACCGCCCGAAGCCGCGCAGGCGTCCCACCAATGTTCCCATTTTTGCGGTTTGAAGAGTTGGGCGGTCTGTTGCGACGAGCGATCCTGCACCTCAAACCAATGCTTATCCGGGAAGATCAATTCCAACCGTGTACCGTTTGGTAAAGCCAGGCATTGTTCCTCTTCTTCCCTGAATGCCACATCGGCTTTGGCTAAAGCGGCCTTTACCTGGTTTTCATGTCCTTTTAAAACCCGGATATGCAAGTCGGGCTGCACAAAAAACGATTTAAAGAAAGCTTGTTTATCGATGGATGGTGAAAGTTGATCACCCCATGGAAATACATCATCCAGTTTAAAGGCCGGGTAAGCGGTTTTAATCATCGCCAGCTTATCATCCAAACTAAAGGCGATACAAGCTGCCCACTCGGGTTTAAAATGCTGTAAAAACGAGTTTATCTGGGTATTGCACAAAAACTCGGCTACAAAAAGGCGGTCTTCGATGGGCGTGTTCGATAAAGCTTTGCCCAAGCGGAAATAGTTATAGATCAACCTGCTGGCTATGCGCCTGTCGGTTGACCCCATTTGTTTATTCTGGCGGTAAAAGCCCGGTAGAAATTTACCTAAAGGCGTATCGGCCGGATACTCGCCCAAAATACGCTCGAAGGTTTTTAACTGGTTCAGGGCTTTCATTCTGCCTTTTTCAATTCAAAGTTTTGGTACTTCAATATGGTAACATGCGTATTTACCCATCCGTAATTAGCTGTTTTAATAAAGCTGAACCGGTTATTCAAACCTTTGTATAAGGCTTTGTCCAGATGCGCCAGCGAGTCGGCACCGGCGTTCAGCAAATTACCAAAATAATAGCCTTCGTCAAAACCTTTGATGGCATATTCGCTGGGTGCTATATGGTATATACGTTTGTACTCTTTGATAAAATCAATAGTTGCTTCGGCCTTATAATCAATATCATCCGAAGTGGTGATATGCGTTTTTAAATTTTGCAGCAACTCGGGTTTCAGGAACTCAAATTTGCTCCAGTTAGGGTGGCCAAATACGGTAACCGGGTAATTCTGTGCAACCTTTTCGAGCGCGCGCAGGGTAGTGACCAGGAACGTTTCGTCGGTAGCCGGAACGATAAATATATTTTCTTCCGTAGCCGACATTTGCGCAAGTAAAGCATCGAAGTTACCCCTGCTGATAACCGTGCTGCTTACTTGTATACGTTTTTTGCTCAGGCTATCAATAGCTTTATGAAACGGGATGATGTACTTGTTCTCGTCGCTATAACCCGAGCGTAAAATAAACACCTTTTTAGGTTTGATGTGATTGGCAATGTACTTTGCCGCCGTCCATGCATGATACTCTAACGGCGGAATAACCGTTACCAGTTTGTTATCCTTGAAACGTTCTGGTGGTGCGGGTGATAAAGGCGATACGATCAGCTTATTTGCCGTAAATGAAGATCCGAACGCCCATATCCCATCCGGAAAAACCGGACCCACTATCAAATCTGCACTGCGAACTTTTGGATTACCGGCCAAAGCCCGAGCCTGTGGGGCAGTATCTTTCGAATCGAACACCAGCAGTTTGTAGTTACTACCTTTTGCCGTCAACGAGTCCAGTGCGAGTTTGAAACCCTGATAATAATCGGCTGCCAGATCGGCTTTGCTTAAGTTATCGCGGGTAGCATTAGCGCTCAGATCAAGCTGATCCAGGTTGAAAGGTAATATCAGTGCGATGGTCGATGTTTTGGCAACCACTGGTTTAGACACTACTATCGGTTGCACCGGTTTAACCACTACAGGTTTGGCAGCCGGTTTTTCAACCGGGCGTATTTTAGGCGAACAGGCGGCTCCAAAAAGCACACACAGTACAAATACAAACCCTTTATTCCCACTCGATAGTTGCAGGCGGTTTCGAACTGATATCATAAACCACTCGGTTAATACCCTTAACATTGTTGATGATCTCGTTTGATATTTTGGCCAGCACATCATAAGGCAAATGGCACCAGTCGGCCGTCATACCATCCAGCGACTCTACAGCGCGTAAGCTCACCACATTTTCGTAGGTACGCTCATCGCCCATTACCCCCACCGATTGCACGGGCAGGAAGATCGTCCCTGCCTGCCAAACTTTATCATATAACCCGGCACTCTTTAAATTGTTGATATAAATTGCATCGGCTTCCTGTAAAATTGCTA
>Ga0157372_10001530_pt1 | contig 25152 bp, 21 predicted proteins | sample C55metaG_FD_115307 | JGI IMG/M metagenome (GOLD analysis project Ga0157372, IMG submission 115307) | Corn rhizosphere microbial communities from Kellogg Biological Station, Michigan, USA - C5-5 metaG | ecosystem: Host-associated > Plants > Roots > Rhizosphere > Soil | place: USA: Michigan...
GTGGTTTCTCCTGCTGACGGCAAAGTCACTCAAGTTGCGAATGTTCATGTAGATGGCAAGCCGGTGCTGCGGGTAAGCATCTTCCTAAATGTGTTCGATGTTCACGTGAACCGTTCACCAATTACCGGTATCATCCGGGCCGCGCATTATCAGCCGGGAGAATTTTTGAATGCAATGAACCCCGCCTGTGCCGAGTGCAATGAACAGAATACGGTCACGGTTGAGGGCGAAGGACACACAGTAATTTTTAAGCAGATTGCCGGATTACTGGCGCGACGTATTGTCTTTACTAAGCAGATTGGTCAGAAGGTGGAGCGCGGGGAGCGCGTCGGACTGATCAAGTTCGGTTCTCGTACGGACCTGTTACTCGACCCCGGGGCGACGATTCTGGTCAAGACCGGCGATCGCGTAAAAGGCGGCTCCAGTGTCCTGGCGTATCTGAATACGAACAGAAATGAACTTACAACGGTTTCCGCGGGGCAGCAGAGGCGGACGAAACACTGATATGGATTCACGATTTCTTCAGCGTAGGACCGAAGACCGCGCTTCCCGCCGTTTGCGCAAGGGCGGCATTTACATTCTGCCCTCGCTGTTCACGGTAGCTAACATTGCCGCGGGCTATTATGCCATTCTGCAGACGATTCATGGGGGTCAACAGGAATTCTGGCATTTCGATAATGCCGCGAAAGCAATCGGATTTGCCGTCCTGTTTGATGGGCTGGATGGCAGAATCGCTCGTCTTACGCATACTGAAAGCGCGTTCGGACGAGAACTGGATTCGCTGGCAGATGTCATCACCTTCGGTGTAGCCCCGGCTTTGCTTGCCTGGATGTGGGGCTTTCATTTTATTTCCCCGAGTATGGATTTGCCGGAGATTGCTACGAAATTCGGGCAGTTTGGGGTAGTGCAGCTTGGCGTGATAGCAAGCTTTCTGTTTCTGGTGGCCGGGGCCAGCCGATTGGCCCGTTTCAATATTGCGATCAACCCTCAACCTTCCAATCCAGGACGGCCTGGAAAGAAATACTTTGTGGGAATGCCGATACCTGCTGGAGCTGGTGTTATTGCAGCCATAGTGCACTTTACCGGCGGATCGCCGTTGCTTTGGTGGGTGGCTGCCCTTACATGGCTGGTAGCGTTGTTTCTGGCGGCTTCGCTGATGATAAGTAAATGGCGGTTCTATAGTTTCAAGGACATAGATTTTCGTACGCGCCAGCCTTTTCAGGTGATCGCATTGCTCGCACTTGTATTTGCCGGCATCTGGTTCTTTTCCCGTCCGGTATTGTTCCTGATCGCCGTCACCTACATGTTTTCTGGAATCTTTTGGCGGCTACAGTGGATATTTCGCCGGAAGCGCAATCCGCCTCCGCCCAGCTATAGTGAGGCATCCCAGACCTGATGAGTTCGAATGGCAAAACTGTCGGGCTAGCGCACGCAGACGTAACGCGCGGGTTCTATCGCGTGGCCATTGTTGGAGCTGCGTCGCTCAAAGGTAAAGAAGTTGCTGAGATGCTCGAACAGCGAAACTTTCCCTCTACCGAAGTAAAGTTGCTCGACGATGATGAGACGCTTGGTCAACTCGAAGCACTGAGAGACGAAATCACATTCATTCAGGGTATTCGCGCCGAGCAATTCGAAGGCATGGACTTCACCTTTTTTGCCTCGGACGCCGACTCCACGCTTAAAAACTGGAAGCAAGCACGGGATGCGGGCAGTGCGATCGTGGACTTATCGTACGCGCTCGGAGAAGAGCCAGGTGCGAGCGTAAGATCTCCATGGCTGGAACGCGAATTGGGCGTAATTTCCACTCCGGAGCTCCAACCTGGCCCGGCCGTAATTGCTCATCCCGTTGCGGTTGTTCTGGCGATGTTACTCAGCCGCGTGCAGGCCGCTGCATCGATAGCATATGCCGCAGCGGTTGTATATCAGCCCGCCTCTGAATATGCACAAAAGGGGATGGACGAGTTGCATCAGCAAACCGTAAATTTGCTCTCCTTTCAACCACTTCCCAAGAAGATTTTTGACGTGCAGGTCGCATTCAATATGGTTTCAAAATTCGGCGAGGAATCCACGCAATCGATTTCGGCCGTTTCCGACCGCGTCACGCAGCACTATCGAAAAATAACCGGCAATGCCAAGGTTCCCATTCCCTCTATCTTGACTGTGCAAGCGCCGGTTTTTCACAGTCATTCAATCGCCGTCAATCTGCAGTTTGAAGATAAGACAGATGTTGCTCAAATTTCTGCAGCGCTTGGGGGTGAACATGTTTCTGTGGTCCCGTCATCGCAAGAAGCCCCCAATAATGTGAATGCGGCTGGACAGAACGAAGTTTTGGTATCAGTCACACCTGATGGCTTTAACCCTCGGTCCGTCTGGCTTTGGGGAGCTTTCGATAATTTGCGCATCGCAGCAGCGAGTGCTGTGGAATGCGCAGAGTCCATGGCCGCAGCCCGTCCTCGAGGGCAGATTCAGTGAGGCGGGCAACGCTGGCGTTGGTGGCCTGCTTAATTATGGGAGCCTGCGGATATCACACTGCGGGACACGCAAATCTACTTCCATCGGATCTGCGAACAATCGCCGTTCCCGCATTCGTCAATCAGACCCAGACATACAAAATTGAGCAGACCCTGACGGCGGCGGTGGCGCAGGAGTTTGCAACGCGCACTAAATATCGCATTACGACGGATGCAGGGGCCTCGGACGCCATCCTCCACGGTACCGTTCTTTCCACACACACCACTCCGCTTACTTATGACACCCAGACTGGCAGGGCATCGAGTGTGCTGGTGATCGTCAGTATGAGTGTGTCGCTGAATGATCGTCAGGGAAGAGTGCTGTACCAGAACCCCGCATACACCTTTCGCGAGCAGTACCAGGTCTCGCAAGAGCTGAGCAGCTTTTTTGAAGAGGACTCTCCCGCGCTGCAGCGTCTTTCGCATGAGTTTGCACGTACCCTGGTCTCTAACATTCTGGAGGCCTTTTAGTGCGCGCCTTCGCCCAGGCCGAGCGCTTTGTTGCAGAAGTCGAAGCGCGGAAGCTGCGGCCGGTATATGTGTTCGTTGGCGATGAGGTTTTCTTCCGAAAGAAATGCCGTGACGCCGTCCTGCAGTACCTAGTGCCGAGCGACTTACGTGAGTTCAGCTTTTTTGATTTCGATCTTGCAGATACCGAACTGGCCGAGGTGCTGGACCGCGCGCGGACGCCATCGCTCATGGCGCCGTTCCAGATTTTCTTTGTGCGCGGGGTCAAAACGCTGTTCGGACGCGGATCCAACGAAGACAGGCTGAAGGCGATTGAAGAGTACGCTCACGATCCAAACCCAGATGCGGTCTTAATATTTGTCGCCGACCACATCAGCATTCCCGCCGACGCGCGCCGTATGGACCTGACCGATAAGGAGCGCTACGAGCGCATCCGCGAAAACATGGGCCGATACAGCGCGATCGTGGAGCTTGGTCGGGTCGAAGAGAGCGATGCCGTCCGCTGGATACAGGAATACTGCGTTAGCCGCGAAGTGAAGATTGATGCCGACGCCGCGCGTGAGTTGGTGGATTCACTTGGCGGCGACATGATGATGATTTCCAACGAACTCGAAAAACTAATTCTGTACGTTGGCGAGAAAAAGCGAGTCACGCTCGGCGATGTCGAAACCATGGTGCTTGCGGCCAAACAGCGATCGCTTTACGAGCTTACCGACGCTATCTCAGCTCGCGACCGAACTCGCGCTCTCGAAACTCTGGATGCGATTCTTTCCACCGGGGAAGGGGAAGAGGCCGCCATCGGTCACCTATACATGCTGGCGAAAACATTTCGTCAGATGCTAGTGATTCTCGAGCGCAATGTGCGCGATCAACGCATGTTGTGGGCCGCCCTCTGGCAGGGTTTTCGCGTGCCCCCGTTCGCAGCCGATGACATCATTCGCCAGGCGCGGCGATATAAGTCAAAGCGCGAACTCACACGCGCGATTCGCCTGGTCGCCAAAACGGACCTGGCGTTGCGATCGAATCCGCCCAGCAAACGCATGGTGCTGGAAAAATTAATCCTCGACCTAACCGCCGAACCCAAACCTGAGCCCGAGTGGCTGCAGGAAGAGCTGCCGGTTTAAGTCGCAAATCACCAGACCTTGCATACCTTGTCCGCCGGTTTGGACATTGGCTGACCTTCTTTGCACGAGAAGGCATGCGTGAACTCCGGCATATTCACCACGACTCCGTTAATTCGGTGCTGTGCCGGCGAGTGTGGATCAGTGGCTGCGCGGACCCGCAAGTCCTCCGGACGTTCGTTGGCGCAATCCCACTGCGCGAATCCTATGAAAAACCGCTGCTCCGGAGTTAGTTCGTCGATTGGCTGAAGGTTTTTATCCTTGGTCGCATCCTTCCATGCCATGTAAGCCAGAAGTTCGCCGCCCAAGTCGGCGACATCTTCACCCAGTGTCAGCGCGCTGTTGATGTGTACGTCATCTACAACGACGTATTGCGCGTACTGGTCCTGCACGCACTTCGTGCGGGACTCAAATTGCTTGCGATCGTCCTCGGTCCACCAGTTACGCAAATTGCCTTTGGCGTCGAACTGGCTGCCTTCGTCGTCGAACCCGTGGGTGAGTTCGTGGCCGATGGTGCCGCCAGTATCACCATAGTTCGGCGCGTCGTCTAACTTCGCGTCATAGAGAGGCGGCTGCAAAACGCCGGCAGGGAAGTTGATGTCATTCATCTGGGGGTCGTAGTACGCGTCAACAGTCGGTGGCGAAATTTCCCACTCGCCGTGGTCCACGGGCTTGCCGATTTTGTTGATGTCGCGACGGTTCTCGAACTGCTGAGCTCGCTCCACGTCACCGGCGAAGTCATCGCGAAGGATTTTTACGGAACTGTAGTCGCGCCATTTGTCGGGATAGCCAATCTTGTTGCGAATGCCATGCAGTTTGGTCAGCGCTTGAGTTTTCGTTTCGGGACTCATCCAGTCGAGCTGGCCGATACGGATTTCCATCGCTGCCTCGATCCGGTTAACCATATCGAGCGTGCTTGCCTTGAGCTCTGGCGAAAACACCTGCGCCACGTAGGCCTGGCCCAGGGCCTCACTGAGATTCCGATCTGTATAGGAAACGCAGCGTTTCCAGCGCGGCTGTTGTTCTTTTGCTCCGCGAAGGTACTTACGGTAAAACTCAAAATTCTCATCCACGAATTTGGAAGACAGATACGGCGAAGCCGAGTTGACCACGTGAAATCGCAGATAGGTTTTCCAGTTTGCAATAGGCTCGGAAGCCAACAGAGCGTTTACTTCTTTGAAGAACTCAGGAGTGCTGACGTTCAGAATCTCAATTTGCGGATAGTCGGCTTCACGATAGTAAGCGGACCAGTCGAGATTCGGGGCCAACTGGTTCAATTCCGCCAACTTCATTTTGTGTTTCAGGTTGTATGGATTCCGCCTGTCCACTCGGGTCAAGGATGCCTTAGCTAATAAGGTTTCCAGCCGCATCACCGTATCAGCATTTGCTTTCGCTGATTCGCTATTATCGCCGGCCAATTCGAAGATCCGCTGCACATGCTGGAGGTAGCGGTCACGGGTTTCTTTGGATTTGGCGTCGTCTTTCACGTAGTAATCGCGGTCGGGAAGCCCTAAGCCACCCTGATCGAGTTGAGCGATCTGCTGTTCAGAGTTGTCGGGATCAAGCGACGAACCCGCGTTGAAAACTATCGATCCTCCATATGTAAGCTGCAGGCGGGCGATCAGCGCGGCCATCTGCTTCGCGGATTTGAGGTCCGCGATGGAATCGAGCTCTGCCTTTAGCGGCGAGATTCCGCGCTTTTCTGCGCCGGATTCGTCCATGCATGCGGCATAGAAATCCCCGATCTTCTGCGTTACGGCAGTGCGCGTTCCGGAGTTCGAGGCAGCTTGCTCCAGAATTGTGCGCAGAAAATTCAGATTGTCCTGGTAAAGCTTGCCGTAAACCGACCACGAAGTCTGATCGGGCGGAATGGGATTTTTCTTCTGCCAGCCGCCGCACGAGTAATGGTAGAGATCGACGCATGGATCAACGGAGCGGTCTATCGAGCTGACGTCCAAACTCGGAGAGTATGGCAGAGCCTCTGGTGTTTTCGCGGGCGCAGATTGTGAAAGCGCCGTCGTCGCCATCAGCAGAATGGAGAAGTTCAGTGGACCAAGAGATATTCTTGTCATATGTGTTTAAGTCCGCCGGACATAGTACTCCCTCGGCGCAATTCAACGCTAATAGACGAGAAGGTTGTACAAACGATAGCAACCCCGGTTGAAAAGTCTTTGCCCAGGCCGTATTGTTACCAATGTTGTACAAAATCCGTATGGTATGTGATTGGGGCTGAAACCAGATACGGTCATTAAGTGGCACAGGAGATCGGCATGGAAAATAAGCCGGCGACGCAGAATATTCAAGACACCTTCCTTAACACCGCTCGCAAGGAACGCAGCACTATCACGATTTATCTGATGAGCGGAGTAAAACTGACCGGACGTATTCGTTCGTTCGACAAATACTCAGTTGTGCTTGAGACCAATAATCAGGAGCAGCTGATTTTCAAACATGCGATTTCGACAGTCGCGGTTGGGCGAGCTCACGGGTTCTCGGAAAAACCCAGGGTGGTTGCAAGCCAGCCAGCCGACACCGGAGAAATCGCCCCGGCGTCCGGCACCGAAGGATGAGGCCGCCCAATTTTGCGCAGTACTGAATCGAGATTGTCGCGGGCGCTGGCGGATGGGGCTGAAAAATCCAAGGGTAGCCGTTCGGTGCCTGCCGGAATGCGCAAGGAGCGCGCATTCCTTGTCGGTCTGGATTATCGCGCAAAGAGAAAAAAGCCGAAATCACCCACCAGCATAGCCCAAGCTGCGCGCGACGCAGCTTCCGCTCCACGTCAGAACTCACAACCACAATTCAGCGCTGAGGAGTCGCTGGGCGAACTGCGCGATCTGGCAGTGAGCGCCGGAGCTGAGATCGTCGGCGACATTCTTCAGCATCGCGACAGTCCTGATCCCGCTACCCTGATCGGCAAGGGCAAACTGGAGGAAATTGCCGGCGCGGCAGCGTCAACCTCCGCCGATCTGATTCTCTTCGATCACGATCTCACAGCGTCGCAACAACGAAATATCGAAAAACTTGTGAACGCGCGGGTGATCGACCGCACGCAGCTCATTCTCGATATCTTTGCCACGCACGCGCGCACTCGAGAAGGCCAACTGCAAGTGGAATTGGCACAACTCGAGTACATGCTCCCCAGGCTTACCGGGCGAGGCGCCGAAATGTCGCAGCTTGGTGGCGGAATCGGCACACGGGGACCTGGTGAAACCCAACTGGAAACCGATCGGCGCAAAATTCACCGTCGTATACGGCATTTGCATGAGCAGATCGAAAATGTTCGCCGCATCCGGGCGCAGCAGCGGCAGAGAAGGGAATCGGTTCCGGTCGCGACCGTGGCCCTGGTCGGCTACACCAATGCGGGCAAATCAACATTGTTTAATGCCCTGACCAAAGCTGCAGTGCTGGAATCGCCACGAATGTTTGCAACGCTTGATCCAACGTTGCGCTCCGTAAGCTTGCCTTCGAAGCGCAAAGTTCTGCTGTCCGACACGGTGGGCTTTATCCGCAATCTGCCGCACACGCTGGTTTCGTCGTTTCGCGCGACGCTAGAAGAGGTGCAACGGGCTTCGCTAGTCCTGCATGTCTCGGATGCCAGCAACCCGCTTTCCGCCGAACAGGATGCGCAGGTGGACGAAGTCCTGAAGGAACTCGAAGCTGGTGATAAACCGACTCTGCACGTCCAGAATAAGATCGACGTACTGCCGCCCAAGCAGCGCGACAGCTTGCGAGACGATGCTCACATCGTGCATGTTTCGGCAACCAAACGCATTGGTTTAAGCACATTACTCGACCGAATCGATCAAATGCTTTCTGCGGACGCCATTAGCCGGGTGCGACTCAGAGTTCCGCAGAAGGAAGGCAAAGCTCTGGCGCTGCTCGAAGCCCGCTCACGAATCTACTCGCGGCAGTATGCAGACGGAGTAGTGGAACTGGAGGCAGAGGTGCCGGAATCGGTGGCGCGAAGGATGCGGGACTGGGTCGTGAGCTAGTCCATTTAGCGATCAAGTTTGTGCACATCTCAAATTAAATTTAAATGGGCCAGCGACCAAGAAGCGGTGACAAATCCTTGGCTACCGGCCCATTCGATCCTGAAGTGGATCGGAGGTGATACTTCTATGCTAGACCCCTTTAGGGCTAAGTCAAGGGCAAATCCACAGAAAATGCCTCAAAAAGGCGTATGCGGATTCCAATCCGAATCCGAACTTTCGATGTGTTTCTATCCAAATTTCGCTGAAGTCCGCACGAAAGTAATACCCCTTTTCACCCGCTACATTATCCATTTCTGATGTGAGACTCTGGTTCCGGAACAGGGTTAGATCTCCCAGGAGACTACATGAATCCGCAGAGTGATAGCCGTTTCCCAAACGCTTCAGAGTTTCCGGGCAAGAGTGGATTGGCTCCGTATATTAACGCAGAAGGTGACGGCGGGCCAGAGTTAGAACCGTGGGAGCCGCCTTTCGAACGCTGGGTGCGGCTTGCAGACGATCTGCTGCGGGATTGGCACCACGGCTCAATCCCCGAGCGCCGAGCCTGATCACCCTTCCCCAATTTGCATTCTGGATGTCTGCATTCCCGAAAATTACGCGCGTAACCACTTCGCCTCCCTATTACACAAGTATTACAGCCATGACTGGAATCTCGCTGCTACGTTTAAGGGTGGGATGGGAGCGCGCGCAGACATGGAATTGAGACTCGAAACTTTAGAACGCAAACGGGAAGATGGCCAGATCAACTGGGTGACAGCCGGTTTTATGATGGCTTTCCATTTAGGCGCCATTGCGGCGCTGTTTTTCTTCACTTGGAAGGCGTTGGCCACGGCTATCGTGCTGTGGTGGATTTCAGGCAGCCTGGGCATCGGGATGGGCTACCATCGGCTACTTACCCACCGCGGGTACAAGACCCCGAAGTGGGTTGAGTATTTTCTTACGGTCTGTGCGACTCTCGCGCTGGAAGGCGGTCCGATTTTCTGGGTGGCCACTCACCGCATTCACCATCAGTTCTCAGACAAAGAAGGCGATCCCCATTCTCCCATCGACGGTAAATGGTGGGCGCACATGGGATGGATTCTCATGGGCAAGAGCCTTCACCAGGACACGCAAACACTATCGCGCTACGTTCCTGATCTCGCGAAATCGAAGTTTCACGTCTGGATCACCAAGTACCACTACGTTCCCGTCATCCTGGTGGGAGTCGCGCTGTTTGCGATTGGCGGGGCGCCGTTTCTGTTTTGGGGACTATTCGTCCGCACTGTATTCGGATTGCATTCTACGTGGCTGGTGAATTCCGCAACGCATAGCTGGGGAACGCGCCGCTTCGCGACCCGCGATCTTTCCACGAACAGCTGGTGGGTTGCGCTGGTAACGTTCGGCGAGGGCTGGCACAACAATCACCATGCGCATCCAGTTTCGGCTCGTCACGGTTTGAAGTGGTATGAGATTGATTTGAACTGGTATGGAATCTGGACCTTGAAGAAGCTGGGCTTGGCCCGTCACGTCTATCGCGTAAAACTGGATGAATTGCGCGAGCAGGAACGTGCACAGATAGGCGCCGATGAATCGGCAGCTGCTGTGACCGCTCAGGCTGAGCTGGCTTCAACCTAAGACTTCGGCCCCCTGTTCACCTTAGCGGCCTGCGCAGTCTCGCGCTAAAATCGCTGAATGCGGATCAGCCGGCGCGGCAAAGTCGCATTTTTCCTCTCTCTGGGCGTGTTGTTGGCGTCTGCCTCTGTCGCGGTCGGGTTTGGCTGGATCATCCTAAATTGGCAACAGGACGTCAAAGTCCTGCTTGGAATCCTTTTCTTTGGAGCCATTGTTACCGGCCTCATTCTGAATACCAGCTTTCTGGTTCGCGAGATCCGCAAAAATGAGCAGCATGACAGCTTTATCAACGCTGTAACCCACGAGCTCAAGACTCCCATTGCCTCCCTTCGCTTATATTTGCAGACTCTGCAACGCAGGGAGCTTCAGGATGGCCAGCGGCAAGAGTTCTACGGTCTCATGCTCAAAGACACCGATCGCCTGATGAATACGGTTGAGCAAGTCTTAAAGGCAGGCGAGATACCTGGACGCAAGAAACATCTCGTTGAGGTGGATTTCAACGCGCTCGTGGAACGCTGCGTGGAAGTTGCCTGCGGCAGTCACCACCTGCAGAGTGGTGCACTGCGTTACGAATCATCCCTCAACGGCACTGGCTCGGAAGTAAACGGCGACCCAGAAGACCTCCGTACGGCTGTCTCGAACATCCTGGATAACGCGGTGAAATACTCGGGTGGGAATGTTGACGTTTCGGTCCAGCTCGATCTGGAAGAGCAGAAAAGGCTGGTGCTGCGAGTTACGGATCGCGGCGTCGGAATCCCGCCGGCAGAGCTCAAAAGCATTTTCAAGCGCTTCTATCGGGTCCCCGGTCGTGCCCTGCCTCAAATACGGGGAACAGGCCTGGGACTTTTTCTGGTGCGAACGATTGCCAAGCGCCATGGCGGGCGGGTCTCAGCAGAAAGCGCGGGAGAGGGAAAAGGTGCGACCATCATTTTCGAGTTGCCCAGGAGAGCTTCTTGAGCCGCGTCCTCATCGTGGAGGATGAAGCGCATATCGCGCATGGTCTGCGATTTAATCTCGAGGCGGAGGGCCATGCTGTGCAGATTGCACTAGATGGAGAAACTGCTCTCGACTTACTCTTGCAAAAAGTTCAGAACTTCGACGCGATGATCCTCGACGTAATGTTGCCGGGCAAGGATGGTTTTGCAGTAGCGGCTGACTTGCGCGAGGCGAAGAATTTCATTCCCATCCTGATGCTTACAGCTCGCGGCCGCCCTGAGGATGTGCTCAAGGGGTTCGCGTCTGGTGCGGATGATTACCTCGCAAAGCCATTTGAGCTGCCGATCCTGCTTGCCCGGTTGCAGGGGTTGTTACGTCGGCGTCAGTGGATGCAGCACCTACCTGTTTCCGAGCAGAACGTCACTGCAGTCGAGCCCGCATTGAATTCGCAAGACAGTTCCGGCCAGGAATTCGGAGAATTCAGTTTTGATGGGTGCACTATCGATTTCGGCAATCTTGAGCTTCGCGCCAAAGGGACAACCGTACACCTCACGGTCATGGAATCAGAGTTGCTCCGGCACCTGATTCGGAATCGAGGCCGGGTGGTATCGAGGAAATCTATTCTTGAAGAAGTGTGGGGTTTGCGCGATGACACTGATACGCGGGCGATAGATAATTTTGTCGTACGCTTGCGGCGGTATCTTGAAGAGAACCCTACGCGTCCCAAGCACCTGCTTACAGTACGCGGAGTTGGTTACAGATTTGAAACGGAGAAGAATAGGTAACAATCGCTACTGGCGCGATGCGGACGATCCTGCTGCAAGGTCCCGTAACACGCTCAGGAAGGATGCCGTTGTTTCTTCGTCTGAAAGCGCTTCCAGCGGAATTGTAGCTGACAGATTGGGAGAGTCAGGGCGGAACCTGACGGTCAACAGATTATGCCCCCGCGAGGTCATGAGGGTGTTCACCAAAGGTGTGAGCTCATGGGCCCATTCAGTGCGCGTAGTGAGCACGACCGGACCAGGCCGAGATACTGTCCAATTGCGCTTAGGGTCCGATATTTCTTTCGGTTTCTGGGTCAGCCAACGATGACGGGAAATATCCAGGCGGAAATTCGGCCCGTCGTCCAAGTCAGCTTCGAAAGTTACAATCTCTTTCTGGTGGCGCCACAGGCAAACCATCCATTGAATCAGTAATGGTCGCGGCAAGAGTTTAATCGTAACCTTTGCGTTTTCAAACCAGTGCGAGGCAAAGCTGAGGTGGGCCTGTAGGCAGCTACGGCCCAGCCATTGGCTATCAACTACGCGTCCGCGAGTGGAACACGCCGCTTCTACCCACCGCAACACAAGCGCACCTTTACGACGGTTGTAGCGGGAAAGGAGCAGGAACCACAGGATGTCAACGGGGGCCGCGCACAGAGCGACAATAAAGATCAGACGCACCACAAACCCTCAGATGCGAATGTTACGACTTGAGGTGTTAAACGAGCAAGACTTTCGTCGCAGATTTTTTAAAAAAAACAGAGCTGCTCTAAGTGCCTGCATCTTCAGATGTTTGCAGCACCTCTTTTCAGACATGTCTAGAATATGCAAGTGGAATTCACAGTCCGCAGCTACCGGCCCGGCGATTTCCTGACTTTGTGGAAGATCGATCAGAGCTGTTTTGAGCCGCAAATCGCCTATTCTCAACAAGAGTTAAAGCGATACATACGCTGGCCCAGCGCATTCAGTTTGATCGCTGAGCACAAAACCACCGGCAATCGGCTGGCGGATGATACCCGCGATGACCTCAGCATCATCGGATTTCTGATAGCCGACCTTGGCACGACCGCCGGGCACATTATTACGATTGACGTTCGAGCCGAAGCTCGTGGCAATGGGGTCGGGTCCGTATTGCTTGATACCGCCGAGAAACATCTTCGTTCAGCCTCGCGCCGCATAGTTCGCCTTGAAACGGCTGTGGACAATCTTGCGGCGCTTAATTTCTACAAGAAGCACGACTATTCCGTCGTGAAAACTATGCCCCGTTATTATTCAAATGGAGTTGATGCTCTCGTGCTGGAGAAAGATTTGCATTAGGCATCGCCCTCCGATAACGTGCAGAGGTGAAAATTGCCATTCAGGGGGAGCTTGGTTCTTTCAGCCACGAAGCTGCACGGCGGATGGTGCCCGGTTGCTCAGTGGTCCCATGTGCGCGCTCGGTGGAGGTTTTTGATCAGCTCGAATCAGGCAAAGTGCCCGCCGTCGTTATTCCGATCGAAAACACGCTTGCGGGAACTGTGACCGAACATGCGGATCTGCTGCTGGCGCGTGAAATTTTTATTCAGCGCGAGTTCCGCCTGCGGATCATTCACAATCTGATCGCGGCACGGGTGACGAAAGCGGTTGACTTGAGACGTGCTCTGTCGCATCCGGTGGCCCTCGATCAGTGCCGTGATTTCTTCCGCAAGAATCCACGAATTCAAGCAGTCCCGTTTTACGACACTGCGGGTTCAGTGAAACACGTGATCGAAAATGAGATGCGCGATGCGGCCGGGATCGCCAGCAGGCATGCGGCTTCGGTGTACAAAGGGCGGATTCTGGCAACCGGTATTGAAGACGACAAGCGCAATTTCACCAGGTTTTTTCTAGTGCGCAAGAAGGGGCGCATACTTCCGCGATCAAATAAGACTTCGATCGCTTTCGGCCTCAAGAACCTTCCCGGGGCCCTGCACAAAGCACTGCGAGTCTTTGCGGACCGGGACATCAGCCTGAGCAAGATTGAATCGAGGCCTATGCGCGGTCGCCCCTGGGAATATGTTTTCTACGCCGATTTCCTGCGGGGTGACGACAAAGTCGCGCGCGGAGCTTTGCTGCAACTGAGAGCAGTGGCCGATATGGTGAAAGTATTGGGAGTATATCCGGCGGTGTAGAGGGACAGGTTTTTGGGATGAACTACGGTTCTCCACGTTGAGGCTGGAGCCACCTCGCGTCTGGGCCGATATTTCAACCGATCAGCGTTTCAGAAACTGGTTGCGGAGGAGGCGCTAATTGACAAGCCGGGGCCGCACGTCTGTTTGTGCCATAAGGATTGAACCTGATCCCGCAACCCCGCTTTCACCCAAACCCGATATCGCAGATTAGAATCCAAATGATTTCGGAACCATTTGCGCAGAGCGGGATGAATCTTACCCCGGTTTCAAAACATCAAAGTTGAGTACGACACACTCAACTATCGAAGATTAATCGCCACGCGGAGCGTAAACCGCGCACTGAGAACGAAATGCCTACTGATAACAAATCTCTTCCAGTACTCCCAGTTCGCGACACTGTGCTTTTTCCGCACGCAGTTCTGCCCTTAACCGTGGGACGCGAGAGCTCGGTGCAATTGATTAACTCGCTCGGCGAGGACAAGACCATCGTGGTTGTCGCCCAGCGCGAGGCTCGCGTGGATACCCCGCAGCCAACAGACTTGTACACCATGGGGGCCTTGGCGGTTGTTCACAAAGTCGTGAAAATGCCGAACCAAAGTCTGTTTGTTTTTGCCGAAGGCCTGGAACGTGTTCGGCTGACTGAATTTACTCAACTCACACCATTCATGCAGGCGCGAGTAGAGACTGTGCCCGAGTCCATCCCACCGAAATCGTCTGAGGTGGAGGCGTTGCAGCGCAACGTGCTCACGCTTTTTCAGCAAATCGTCGCCGGCTCGCCGACGCTTTCTGATGAGCTTTCCACCGTGGCCATGAACATTGACGAGCCGGGACGCCTGGTGGATTTCATCGCGTCTTCGCTTCCATCTCTGTCAACGCCGGATAAACAGGACACGCTTGAAACCACCGACGTCCGAATTCGCCTGGAGAAGGTGAATCAACATCTCGCTAAAGAGCTCGAAGTTCAGCAACTGCGTAACAAAATCCAGTCCGAAGTTCAGGATCGCGTCCAGCAGAGCCAGCGCGAGTACTACTTGCGCGAGCAGATGAAGGCGATTCAGAAGGAACTCGGCGAACAGGATGAAGGCCAGCGTGACACAGAAGAATTGCGGCAGAAGATCGAATCCGCTGGAATGCCGGACGAAGTGAAAAAAGAAGCGCTGAAGGAACTTGGCCGGCTTTCTCGTATGTCGCCGATGGCTGCCGATTACGGTGTCACCCGGAACTATGTTGAGTGGCTGGCGGTGCTGCCGTGGGCCAAAACCTCCGGTAGTGAAGTGGATATTCCAAAAGCCAAAGAAATTCTCGATACCGATCACTACGATCTGCAGAAGGTAAAGGACCGCATTCTGGATTTCCTGTCAGTACGGCGACTCAAGCCCACGATGAAAGGGCCGATTCTATGCTTCGTCGGACCTCCTGGAGTGGGAAAGACGTCACTAGGGCGTTCGATCGCCCGCGCTCTTGGAAGAAAATTTGTTCGAATTTCGCTTGGCGGCGTCCACGACGAGGCTGAGATCCGCGGTCATCGCCGGACTTACATCGGCGCGCTGCCGGGGCAGATTATCCAGGGAATTCGCCGGGCTGAAACCAAAGATCCCGTCTTCATGCTGGACGAGATCGACAAGGTTGGGCGTGATTTTCGTGGAGATCCAGGTTCCGCTCTGCTTGAGGCTCTTGATCCAGAGCAGAATTCAACCTTCCGCGACAATTATCTCGACGTTCCGTTCGATCTTTCGAAGGTTCTTTTCATTACGACCGCGAATATGCTCGACCCGATTCCCGAGCCGCTGCGCGACCGCATGGAGATCATCGAGCTGCAGGGGTACACGGAAGAGGAAAAAGTTCATATTGCGTTTCAATATCTGGTGCCGCGCCAAATCGAAGAAAACGGAATTTCACCCGATTCAATTGCGTTTCCGCCCGACTCGATGAGCTATCTCATCCGGCACTACACACGCGAGGCGGGGGTCCGCAATCTTGAGCGCAACATTGGCACTATCTGCCGCAAACAAGCCCGCCGCATCGCCGAAGGGAAGAATGACAAGCTGACGGTAACGCCTGAAATCATTCAGGAATTTCTTGGTGGAATTAAGGTTCGCAGCGAAGGTGAAATTGCCGAACGCACCAAGCGCGCCGGAGTGGCTGTCGGCTTGGCTTGGACTCCGACAGGCGGCGACGTTCTCTTTGTCGAGGCTAATGTAATGAAAGGCAAAGGCGGCTTCACCATGACCGGACAAATCGGTCAGGTGATGCAGGAGTCTATGCAGGCTGCGTTGACGTGGGTGCGTTCCAACGCGGTGCAACTGGGCATTAGCGAAAGCTTCTTTGCCGATCACGATGTTCATATTCATGTTCCCGCAGGCGCGATCCCAAAAGATGGCCCATCGGCGGGCGTGACTATGGCGACAGTGCTGGTCTCGCTATTAAAAGAGCGACCGGTACGCCCTTTGACTGCGATGACCGGCGAAATCACGCTGAGCGGAAATGTGCTTCCGGTTGGCGGTATCAAAGAGAAGGTCCTTGCGGCCAAGCGAGCCGGAGTTCACGACGTGATCTTACCGGCGGAGAATAAGATGAACGTGGACGAGGACCTCACGCCTGAGCAGCTAGAGAATCTTAGCGTCCACTACGTTAAGACCATCGGCGAAGTGCTCGACTTGGCTCTTCCCACCTCCCGAGGTGAAGAACAGCACGATGCCGAAGAGCGAGAAAAAGTGCTGGCAGAACAACCCGTCAGCTAAAGCTTGACGGGTTGTAACCCGCACATTTACAAGTTTTTACCTAAGATTTCTAAGTGTAGTAAATTCAATCCGTTGCAATTACCCTTCTTTGGTTGGAAGGCTACCCTCTACACCCGATAGAACTTGTCTTTGCGGGAAGTGTTTAATCACTTGAGAGATGGATTGTCCGCATTTTTTTTGATCCGATCTGCGGGAAGGAACCAACATGGCAAAACGATGCAAAGGATTCGGAATCGCCGCTCTAACCGCGGCACTATTGATTTTTCAGGCTGCGCCCAGGCTTTTTGCGCAGGATGACAATTACGACCAGGACCCACCCGATCGCGCCGGAAGAATCGGCTATGTACAGGGATCGGTTTCCTTTCAGCCTGGCGGCGAAGGCGATTGGTTGGACGCAGTTCCTAACCGTCCACTGACCATAGGAGACAATCTGTGGGCAGATCGCGACGCTCGTGCTGAGGTTCAAATCGGATCTACTTCAATCCGGCTTGCTCCCGAAACCAGCATGACGTTCCTGGATATCGAGGACAATGTGACCCAGCTTCGGGTTTCAGTGGGCTCGGTGTTCTTCCGGATCCGCCACATGGATCGCGACGATTCTTTTGAAGTGGATACTCCTAACCTGGCTTTCAATGTCTATCAGCCGGGAGAATACCGCGTACAAGTGAACGAAAACGGCGATGAGACCATCGCCAGGGTGTATCGCGGCGAAGCCGAGATTACCGGAGGCGGCAGCTCATACCGTCTGGCGGAAGGGCAGGAGGGACGGTTTTCGGGGATTGATCAGCTCTCGTATGATGTTTCCGAAATCGGCCAGCAGGACGACTTCGATCGTTGGGCGTTTGATCGCGACCGACGCGAAGACAGGTTCCGCAGTTCGCGATACGTCTCCACCGAAATGACCGGTTATGAAGACCTCGATGACTATGGCGATTGGCAGAATGTCGAAGGCTACGGGAACGTCTGGAGACCCCGGGGAGTTCCTGGAGATTGGGAACCGTACCGCTATGGACATTGGGTTTATGTTTCGCCCTGGGGATGGAGTTGGGTTGAAGATGAGCCGTGGGGCTTTGCGCCGTTCCACTATGGCCGCTGGGCATACGCCGGTAACAGTTGGTGCTGGGTGCCGGGACCGCTTGAAGTAAGGCCGGTTTACTCGCCCGCGTTGGTGGCATTCGTAGGCGGGGGAGGCTTCAGCATAGGTGTGGGAGTCGGCGGTGGAGTTGGCTGGTTCCCGCTCGCGCCAGGAGAAGTTTATGTGCCGTGGTATCATACCAGCCCGCGATACGTGCAGAACATCAACATTACAAACACTCGCGTCACAGTTGTACAAGTCACGAACGTTTACAGAAACGTAACAGTCAATCACGTCAATAACGTTACTTATATCAACCAGCGCGCGGGACGCGGTATCACAGTCGTAAATCATGACACGTTCGTGAATGCGCGACCGGTGAATCGAAATGTCGAACGGGTTGACGTTCGCCGCTTTCAGTCAGCACCCGTGACGCACGAGGTGGCCCGTGACATTCGCCCATCTCGCGAAAGCGTGATCGGATCAGCACACACGGTCAGGCAAGCTCCTCCGAAGCAGGTGATGACTCGGCAAGTGGTTGCCACTCGTCAGCCCCGTGTCATGAACCGCCCCGCGCTGCAGGGAGTCACGCGAGCCACGGCACCTCCGCCGATAAGAACAGTTCACGCGGCGCCAGCGAATCAGGCTGAAACTCTGAACAAAGGCGCACGTGGTCGGACGGGCGGAGGAGGTGGATCCGGTGGCGGGAATGCGGGTTCGCCAAATCAACCCGGAGCAGCGGAGAACCGGCCAGGAGCAGAGAACCGGCCAGGGAACAACCAGCCCGGAGAGAACAATAAACGACCCGGAGCGACTGAGAATCGTCCCGGTACCGACAACGGACCCGGGGGCCGCGGAAACAATCAGCCGGCGGCGGGGAACAACCGTCCGGGAGCTGCCGGCAAGAATCAGCCTGGCGCAGCGGAAGATAACCGGCCCGCATCCGTTGATAGGAATCGCCCGGAGAATAATAATGCTCCGCGTCCTGGAGCAGTTCCGCGCCCCGGAAATGGAACCAACCAGCCTGATCGAGGTGAGGCGGCCCCGCGTCCGAACAATCCGAACGGACCGGGAGAACCACGCCGCGGCGAAGCAGCGCCTCGTCCTGGAGCGCCGGATGACCGTCCGAGTGCTCCTGATGACAAAAACAATGCAGGCAAGACAAACGGTCGAGACAACAACCCCGGTCGTGATAACAACCCTGAACGACGCGGGGTTCCGCGTCCGCCCTCGGGCAGAGCCGATCAGGGGCAGCCGGATCGCGGTCCTGGCGGTCCAAACGGAAACGCTCGCCCTGAAAATGCACCCGAGCCAGAGTCCAGGGCGCCCCGAACCGCGGCTCCGGACAACAGGCCTAGTGCGCCAGAAAACCGCCCGAGTCCTCCCGAAAATCGCAGGGAAACAGCACCTGACAACCGGCCGGCCCCAGAAAACCGCCACCAAGCGGCCCCTCCGGAGGCGCGGCAAGCTCCGGCTCCTCGGCCAGATCGAGCCGAACCTGCTCCACAGAGAGAGTCGCGGCCGGCACCGCCACCGCAAAGCGAATCCCGGCCCCAAGCCCGTCCTTCAGGCAACGGGCAGGAGCGTCCCTCTCGGGCAGAGCAATCTCGACCCGAGAAGGGCAGCAATGATGGGAACAAGGACAACAAGGACCGGGATAGGCCCAAAAACTAACGGCTCCGAACTTTGGCGATCAACGATAGCCTGACTAACCGTCAGGCTTTTTTTTTGCCTTACGGACATTGCCTGTCAATCTGCTTTTTCACGATAAACTGTAGGCACTTCAATGAGGGTTCGCGTTCTATTCTTCGGTGTTGTCAAAGACCTTGCTGGCTGCAGCTTTGAAGAAATCAGTGTTCCAGAAAAGGCGATTGCAGCCGATGTTATCGAGCACTACCGCGGGCGTATTACGGGTCTTCCTGAAATGGCGCACGCAATCGCCATTTCGATCAATCAGGAATACGCTGCGATCGACGCCCCCCTCCACCCAGGCGACGAAATAGCTTTGCTGCCGCCCGTGAGCGGCGGCTCGGGCCCGGATCTAGCTTCCAGTAAATGGCTGGTTCGAATGACCCGCGATCGCATTGAAACAGCGCCCATTCTTGAACAACTGAAGCAGCCGCAAGATGGCGCCGCCGTAGTTTTTGAGGGGATTGTACGAAACCATTCGCGCGGACGAGGCACGCTTTTCCTGGAATATGAAGCCTACGAGCAAATGGCGGTAAAGCAATTGGAAGAACTTGCCGCCCAAGCCTGCTCAAAGTTTGAAATCCATAATGCTGCCATTATTCATCGCCTGGGTAATCTTGAGATTGGCGAGACCAGCGTATTGATTGTGGTTGCGTCAGCCCATCGGGCAGCGGCTTTCGAGGCATGCCGCTGGTTGATAGACACCCTCAAGAAGACTGTACCGATCTGGAAAAAAGAACACTTCGCCGATGGCGCCGTATGGGCGGAGGTGGAGCCTTTTCCCGAGCAACTCACGGCAGGCACGATTTCAAAGATGCCTGCATCCAAGTGAGTAGCCCTGCATGAGAATTCTGGTTTGGTTTCTGATTTTGGCTACCACACTTGTGTGCCAGGCCCAGTCCTCGGGCTCGGTGCCGAAGCCGCCATGGGCGGGCGCTTCCAAACAGTCGTCCCCAAAATACGAGGGTCCTTCCGGAACCGACGACACCACCTTCAAAGTGGACGTAAAGCTCGTCAATATCTTCGTCACCGTTACCGATGATCACGGTGCGCCTGTTGCCAATCTCGGCAGGGACAACTTTCAAATATTTGAGGACGACCATCCGGAGAAAATCTCTGTTTTCGGTAAGGAGTCGGAACTTCCGTTGTCAATCGTGCTCGCAATTGACACCAGCCTGAGTACTCGCAAGGATCTCGCGCTGGAGTTGAACTCAGCGCGGCGTTTTGCTCATGCCATACTCCGCCCGGTGGATGCGCTTTCCATTTATGGGTTCAGTGAAGTGGTCGATCAGGCAGTTCCGTTCACATCGGACCTGAAAACGATCGATCGCGGAGTGGATCACCTTCAACTGGGCGCCGCCACCGCCCTTTACGACGCGGTTTTTGTGGGGTCAGAAGCGCTCGAGGGCCGCGAAGGTCGCAAGGTAATGGTGATCATTACCGACGGGGGAGACACGGTAAGCAAGACAGACTACCAGGAAGCCTTACGGGCGGCACAGATCTCGGAAGCCATCGTTTACAGCATCATCGTGGTGCCGATCGAGGCCAGTGCCGGCCGAGACACCGGGGGAGAACATGCACTCATTCAACTTTCGTCAGATACGGGGGGAAAGTATTTTTATGCCACCACCATGTCCCAACTTGACGAAGCCTTCCACACCATCAGCGACGAGCTACGCACCCAATATCTATTGGCATACTATCCGGCGCAGCGATTGGCGGATTCCGATTTTCGTCGGATCCAAGTAAAACTGAATGGGGTATCTGGTGGCAGCGATTACAAGACTCGGCACCGCGCCGGATACTACACATCGAAGATACGCTAGAGATGCCGGCAACCATCCGCGGCAGACGCCACATCTTTACGACCAGGGGGAGAGTTCCTTCAGTGTTGCTTCCGGGCTTCACCAGATTTAAACAGCTTTAACGGAAGCGGCCCTACTGTTCCAGCGGTTTGCAATTTGCGGTAAGCGCAGAGACAATTGTCAGGCGCCGAAATATCAATCCTCAGGTGAATCAGAAAGTTGCCCATGAGAATGGTGTCAGGAAACTTGTGTTTAATGCGGCCATTACTGCGGGGCCTTGGTTGCTTTTGCTTGGTTTTCGCCTGCTTTCTGACCATCGCTGTCGCTCAGGAAGCAGGAACGGCGACCATCAGCGGTACGGTTTCTTCCAGCAAGGGCGGCCCGATCAGCGGCGCGAAGGTTTTCATCACCAACAAAACCACCGGACAAACCACCAGCGTTACCACCGATGCGGAGGGAAAATTTACTTCGGCGACGCTGGCTGTCGCCGACTTTGCTTTGCGAATCGAAGCCCGTTCTTTCATTGCTGCCACTACCACCGTAACGACGCACGCGGGCCCTCCGACTACTGTTGAAATCTCGCTAGACCCTTTGCCGGTTCCAGGCGTGGTGGAATCCGGCAAGCGCGGAGAATTGCCGTTCCATGGTCTCAACTTTTTACAGTCTGCGGAGCTTGAACCCGGCATTCAGCTCGATGAAGCCGGGGCCTTCGATCCAACAAAAATTGGATTCTTGTCGTTGTCGTTCTTAGACGGAATCGGGCGTACGTCTCCCCGTGTAGATGTTGACGGGATAGCTGTCGGTGATGAGTCAGTCGGATTCGTGACCCAAAATATTCCCCTCAGCGCTGTACAGGAGTTCAAATTCGGCGGGGTACTGGCGCCGGTTTCAGAGCAGTTGCTCACGCCCGGCGCGGTGAATATTGTGACTCGCTCCGGCGGTGACGAGCTGCACGGGAATTTATTTGGCTTTTATCGTAACGGTGACGTTCTATCCGCCAGCTTGCCTGGTGGCCATAGCCACGACTGGGGACGGCAACAGTACGGAGGAGATATTGGTGGCGCTCTGATTCCCGATAGACTTTTCTTTTTTGCCGACCTGCAACGCAGTAAGCAGGACCTCGCGAATCCTGTGCTGTTGGCCGGACCATTCAGTTCGTTGGTGCCGTCGGCGTCGACCATTGAAGAGCCGTTTCGACAATTTGAAACCACCGATCGTCTGGATTACGTGCTCTCCGAGAATGCCCGCGCCTTTTACCGTTTAACTTACGATCGCAGCAGCAATGTCGCGCCCTTCGGTCAGGGGCCGAGCCTGCAAGCATATCAAACCAAAAATAATACTCCGGCGAATGCTCTAGGCGTCGATCTCAATTCAGGTGATTCTGTTCATTCGCTTCGCTTCGAATACCTGAAATTCAAGAACGTCATCAGCCAGCCTAGTACTGGAGTGGCGGTCACTGCGCCGCTCCTCGCCACTGTGAACATCGGAGGCGGAAGCCAAGGTGAATGTGATCCGGGAGCTCTTTACTGTGCAGGACCAAGCCCATTCGCCTCTCAGCAAAATCAGCAGTCTGACCTGCAATTCCGATATGACGGCAGCCGGATCTGGAACAACCACATATTTCATGTTGGTGTGAGTTTCAATCGAATTAAGATTGGGGGATTCGACGCGCGTTATTCTGTCGCGCCATCCCTTTCAGACCCGGGCAGTGTGCCGCTTCCCGCCGGGGTGTTCGGTTCTACAGGCGATCCCGCTGATCCCTTGAGCTATCCGGTGCAATGGGCGTTCCTGGGTAACGGCCAGGGCTTTGCAACTGAGAGGTCTGCTTTTGGCTTTCCTGACGGTGGATTTACTGATAATCAGATCGATCTCTATGGCGGAGACACCTGGAAAATTAAGCCAAGCGTTACCCTGACTTACGGCCTTCACTGGCTTCGGGATACCGGGCGAAGCGACAGCGATCTCGGTGCAATCCCTGCACTGAATTCGTGGGGTCCAGGGCTCGGAGCAAAAGTTCGGCAGCCCAATTTGAATTTTGCCCCGCAAGTCGGCGTTTCCTGGAACGCGAGTTCCAGCGGGAAAACAATAGTGCGCGCCGGCGCCGGCTTGTTTTACGACAATTCAGTATTCGAGAATGCCGCGCTCGATCGCCCCTTGCGGCTGGCCGAGGGCACTTTCATGAGTACTCCGGCAGCCTGCATTGGCGGGGTTCCGGGAGAGATACAGTGGCCGAATGCCGGCGCTGCGGGGAGCGTTCTGGCGGGCGGCGCCGGACTAGTGAACACGAACGGCACAGTGTCTCCGACCTGGTGTGGGGAATCCATTGGCCTGGCGGGGCCGCAGGCGATTGCGTTGCAGCAAGCTTATCAAGCCGCCACGACGGCGGCCGCTGGACCCAATGCGAGCTACATCGGGAATCCTGGCGCGTATGCCGGACCGTACATCAACGGCCTGAGCCTGCTCGCGCCTAATTATCAAACACCGCGTACCGCGCAGTTTGATTTCGGAGTGCAGCATGAACTCTGGCCAGGGCTGGTCTTGACGCTGGACTATGTCCGCAACGTCAGCACACGGACGCTGCTGGGTGTCGATATGAATCAGAGCGGCTCGGCGAATACATTCGACGCAACGAATGCGACCGCTGATCGCGACGCAGCCCAGATTGCGAACGCATGCCTGGCTGGTCCAGGACAAGTCAGCTGCATGGTGGCGAAGCTTGGCCCGGCGGGTGCGCTGGCGGCGTATGGAAACGCCGGCATTGGCGGCCCGGGGCAGGTCACCGGCGGCGCGCCTTGCCCATTCTGCGCGTTTCCAGGGCTCCATCCAAATCTGGGCGTTAATGTAATGAACTTTCCCGAGGGAAGATCGGTTTACAGCGGAGAACTCGTCAGCCTGAAGCAGCAGATCACGAATTTCAGCCGCGGCGTGCAACGGGCGAGCTTTCAGTTCTCTTACTCGCACTCGCGATATGTGAGCCAGTCGGACGACAATTCGCTTGCCCACCAGGCGACCGATTACGCCAACCCAGACCGTTTCACCGGGCCCAGCGCGTTGGATCGCACTCATCAGTTCTCCATAGGCGCACACTTTGATTTGCAGAAGTCACTGCAGGTGAGTTTCATCAGCCGTCTGCTAAGCCCATTGCCGGCGACGCTAAGGTTCCAGCAGACTTCCGGCGCGGCAGAAGTTCTGGTCACTGACTGGAATGGCGATGGCACTACGGGCGACATCATTCCCGGCAGTAACGTCGGCTCTTATATGCGGAGCATCAAGGCGAGTGGGCTGCAAAGTTTCATCAACACATATAACTCAAACACTGCGGGCAGCGCCAATCCGCAAACGCCTGCGGGGCAACAGTTGATCACGGCGGGCGTTTTCTCCCTGCAGGATCTGGAGCAGATGGGCGGCGTCATGCAACCGCTGGCGGCTGCGGTGCCGGATCCCGCCGGAATGAGCTGGCTAAAGACACTAGACATTCGTCTGGGATGGGAACATAAACTGGGTGATCGAGTTACCATCGTGCCGAGCGTCGCGCTATTCAATGCGTTGAACTTTGCCAACTTCGACTCGCCCGGGAACACGCAAAACGGCGTGCTGAACTTCGGCGCTGGAAGCTTGTCGCCGTGGGCGACGGCGCTTCAGCCGCAGAACACAGTGGGCGGGACTTCGGTTTCCGGAGTCACCGGACGTTCGAATCGCGCGTCATTGCAATCGGGCATGAGCGCTGCGGGTGCGCCTCGCTCACTGGAGTGGGGATTGAAAATCTCATTCTAGGTTGGCCGTAGCGAAAAGGATAGAATCGAGTAATGCCTTTTTCTGATAGCGGTCCACGAAAATCGAAGAGCGCTCCTCCGGAGTCCACCAACGAGGAAGCAGCGTATCTCAAGCAACTAACCGAGAAGCAAAGCTCGGTTTTGATCAAACTGGTGACGGGAGAGAAGCTGCGGGGGTGGATCGAATACTACGATCGCAATATGCTGCGGCTCACACGACAGGGCCAGCCCAATCTTTTCATCTACAAACAGCAGATTGCATACGTAGCGGAAGACGGCAAATAAAGTGCGCCGCTACTCTTCCCTGGCTCACTCATTGCGCCGATTCACGCAGATCCCGCGGATTCATGGATCTTTTTCAGCGCACAGCACACTGGACAGGTCGTCTGCCCAGTTGGATTGGTGAATAGAATCCGCGTTCATCTGGGTTGATTCGGGAATAAAGTCTGCTTAGCTCTGTAGGAACTCGTCTGAGTGGACAACAAATTCAGGGTAGGCGTCTGCGCCGAGTTCGTGGAGATCA
>Ga0157372_10001531_pt1 | contig 25145 bp, 21 predicted proteins | sample C55metaG_FD_115307 | JGI IMG/M metagenome (GOLD analysis project Ga0157372, IMG submission 115307) | Corn rhizosphere microbial communities from Kellogg Biological Station, Michigan, USA - C5-5 metaG | ecosystem: Host-associated > Plants > Roots > Rhizosphere > Soil | place: USA: Michigan...
CCGCGCAGCACGATCCAGGTCCCGAGCAGGCCGGCGGGGATCGCCAGGATCAGCACCTCGACGAGGCCGCGCTGGACGAAGGGGAGCTGAAAAGGTTCGAGCAGGTCCATGATCTCGCCCCGTGAGACTAATGAGAATGAGTCTAGTTTGCATCCAGACGGGGCGCTGGCCCTCTCCTGGAGCGGCGGCAAGGACTCGGCGCTGGCCCTGTGGACGCTGCGCGAGGATCTGGGCATCGAGCCGATGGCGCTGCTGACCACCTTCACCGAGGACTACGAAAGGGTCAGCATGCACGCCGTCCGCAAGGAGCTGCTGCGGGCGCAAGCGCAGGCGACCGGCATCGAGCTGGTGGAGATCGGCATCCCCGCGGCTTGCGTCAACGAGGTCTACGAAGAACGCATGGCCCAGGCCTTCGCCCGCCCGCCCCTCGACCAGGCCAAGACGATCGCCTTCGCCGACCTCTTCCTGGAGGATGTGCGCGCCTACCGCGAGGAGCGCCTGACCGCCGCCGACCGCAAGGCCCTCTTCCCCCTCTGGGGCCGCGACACCACCGCCCTCGCCCACGAGTTCATCGCGGCCGGCTTCGAAGCAACTCTGGTCTGCGTCGACCCCCGCCAACTCGACCCCTCCTTCGTCGGCCGCCCCTTCGACGAATCCCTCCTTGCTGACCTCCCACCGACTGTCGACCCCTGCGGCGAGAACGGCGAGTTCCACACCTTCGTCCACGCCGGCCCGTCTTCGACGCCCCGATCGAGGTGGAGTTGGGCGAGGTAGTGGAACGGGGCGGGTTCGTGTTTCAGGACCTGATCTCACCAAACCTGCCTAGCCGCACCCCAAATTCAGGGTGAATGGTAACTGCCGAATTTGGACCGGCAACGTCACGATGTTCGGTGGCGTCATGAATGGATTAGAGAGACCAAGAGCATCTCGTCGTCACTGACGAACGATGCCGGTTCGCAGACATGTGTTGCGTGCGGCGGCTTAACGCCTCGTAAGTTGCGATGCTCAGTACCTCTTGAGATTATTAATTAGTTGATATCGCTTGTTCTGGATCTCGTACCGGACAGGGAGGATTAAATGCAATTCGTCAAGGTCATTGGCCTCGCCGCCGTTGCGGCCGCGGCCCTGATGGCGTTCGCCGGTGCAGGCACTGCCTCGGCGACCGTTGTCTGTTCCACCAACACCAATCCGTGCACCTCGAAGTGGCCCGTCGGTACGAAACTCAGCTTCAGCCTGAAAGAAAGCTCGGCGAAACTCGTCACCACAGACGAAAAAACCACGCTCGACACATGCACCGCCTCGACCGCTGAAGGCGAAGTCAGCAACGCCGGTAGCTCGACCACGACAGTCACAGGCCCGGTCACCAGCGTGACGGCAGGAGGATGCACCTTCCCGACCAGTTCGACCCAGCTGAGCAAACTCGAAGCCCACGTCGGCACGGCCCCCAACGGGACCCTTACAGCTGACGGCGAATTCCGCGTCACATTCAACAGCGTTCTGTTCGGCAGCTGCGTCTACGGCGTGAGCGCCGGGGCCAGCCTCGGTACCGTTACCGGCGGTGCTGCGGCCACCTTCACCGCGAATGCGGTCGCCAAAAAGAGCACCGGCAGCGAAGCCGCTTGCCCGGAAACCTCTAAGTGGACTGCTAAATACACCTCAACAGGTGCTACAGCTCTGAACCTGGAGACCAGCTAGAGACTCAAACAGAACTATATTTAGAGTCGCCCGCCAGCGCGGGGCTGTTCGCGAGGAGAGGAAGGTATTGGGGATGACCGTCGAGAACCTAGACCATCTCGACTCCACTTTGTTCCTCACGGTCTTATCCCTTTCCAGGTGGCATTCAAAATGGCTGTGCAAATTGAGCCCCTCAACTTCCTGATTTGCACGAAGACGTGTATGGGTGAGGCTTTCGAGCGACAGCTGACAGCACTCGGTGTGCCATTGATCTGAGTTGGACAAGCGGCCCAATCCGCCACGAAGAGACCACGAGCCACGAGCTGTCGCTGCTTTCTTGGGACGATTCCGGCCTCCAGACGCCCGTTGCGAGGGCGGAAGTCGAACCTGCGACCTTCGGGCTATGAGCTGGCAGGTTGAAGGTCACCTGGCCCGCCCCGGCCCCACCTTGCTTAGCCCTCACAGCTGATTGACACCGGATAGTTGTTCGCCCTTCAAAGCGAAGTGCCTGTATCTGGGTGGAAGGTGTGGGAGATGCCTCTGCGAAACGACAAGCCTCCCTCTGACCTGAGCGGAGATTGCTTCAAACGTTTGAAAGTCTCCTGAGCCTCCAGCCCGGCAAGTCGGGCACCGACGCACAAATGTGGCCAAATGTCGAACGCGCGTTGGCTTGCTCCTCGCGAGTGGGGTCCAGCCGATCCGGGTCTGAAGGGCGGGCCGGGTCGCGATTCGCCCCTGCGAGCACAACGAGTAACTGCTGCCCCCGGCCTATCGCGACGCCCCCGTAGAGCAAGATCGGTCAGAGCAAAGCGCGAGGCCATCTGGACGGGGCCGTCATAGCGCATGAGTTCATCGACCGGTTGCAATGAAGCCGACCTTGGTCGCGCCCGTGCCCGCGGCCATTATATGCTAAAGGCAACTGGATTATTGGCACATCGGCGGTCATAATCTTCCGAAGTGTCAGGGAACCTCTCCTCAAAGAGTCAAAGATCTTCACCCCCGAAGCCTGTTCCTATAGTTGGGCATGGAGATGCGTTGGCATTGTCCTCGGTGACTTGGCAGCCGACAGCCGAGCTCAACGCGCAGGAATGGGTCACTCTAGGCCATCGACTTGGGAAGATCGGTCGGGCGAGCCAGTGGTGGATTGGAGACTGGGTCCAATATGGCACTGCCAGGTGGGGAGAAAAGTATGCGTCGGCAGCGCGCATCACTGGCTACGACGTTGCCAGCTTGCGGAACATGGCATGGGTCGCCGCGCAGTTCGATCCATCACTACGTAGTGACAGGTTGACGTGGAGCCACCATGCTCTACTCGCCCCCCTGAGTCGACAGGAAAAGGAATACTGGCTCAACTTGGCGATTGAAAACCGCCTTTCGGTGTCGGACCTACGCTTGGAGCTTCGCGCTTCAAAAAAGTCCTCCAGTGGAAGCCGGCGCCTCAACACGACTCGGCAATTGCCGCCCCCACTGGTGTGCCCCAAGTGCGGCCACCGTCTCCCTGACAGAGCGTCCTCTGATAGCCAAACGAGTGATCCACGGTCTCCATGACACGCCGGATAGCTCATGTGGCACGTCGCTGGGCTGGTTCAAGAATTTAGACGAGGGAGGTTCTCCTCCCCAAAGCCTGCCCGCAGGCACGTGGCCAACTCATCGATCGCACTCCGCAGCTCGGAAGGAGACTCCCTGTCAAGACCGAAGAGGTCAACCAGAAAACGTTCGATGGTGCGATCGACGGCCGGTACGTCGAGCAGCGCCTTGAGATAGCCACCAGGCCAAGGCGCCGGGCTTCCCGCCGCGATCTCGATCCGCAGGACGGCGTTTGCAAGCCACAGCGTCGCCTTGCGGATGCAATCGAGTGCCGCGGCATCGTCTCCCAGGCTCAGGTTCTCCACGATGCCCTTGCCGGGCGGGAAATCTACTCCGGCGGAGATACCCAGCGTCGTAGTCAGGCTCTCGTGCAACCCAGGCGGACAGGCTTCGAGACGGTCCTCGTGTTCGATGACGTAGGAGCGAAGGCGCTCAACAGCGTAGATCGCACCCTCCAGCAATTCCTGAACCTCCGGTCCATCAAAGACCTCAAGCCCATAGAGGAACAGATATAGCTCGCGCGACCGCTCTTCGTTGTACGCTCGTTCGCACTGTCGGTACAGTCGCTTGTAGCTGCGCTTGGTCTGACCGACTAGCTCGAGTTGCGCGCACCCCAAGAGCATGGCGGCGATCCGCGCGGCAAGCGCCTCCTCCCGAGGGCGGCCCGAGGCGACACGAAGCAACTGCTCGCTCGTCTGGAGGTACCAATGAGCGCGGTGCGCTCTCACATCGGACTCAATTCGACGCGCCTGCACATCCTTGATCGCCTGCGCCAATTTCCCTTTTCCATCGCCGAGGGGGCGGGCGTGGTAAAGCCTGTCACATAAGACCCAGTCGAGATGCGCCGCCTGAAGCGAGCGAGATGGATAGACGTCGACCTGGAAAAGCCGGTTGGCGACCACCATCTTGGTGATCCTCGGCGTGTCGAGAGCCCAGTCTCCGAAGACATAGTTTATGGCGCTCGAGGTGACTCGGGCCGGAGAGTCCTCGACCACGAGGAGGTTCAGATCCGAGCCATCCCACCATTCGCCGGTGACAGCGGAGCCGAATAGCGCGCACTCCCGGCCCGAGCCTGCCATCTCGGATACCAGCCGATTGAGCTCAGTAGTCGTTGGGAAAGGCGTTTGAGCGTCCATCGTTACCTAAAGGCTCCAGATAGCCAGTGCAATTACCACGGCGAGCGTCACCCCGAATAGGTTCGCCACGACGTTCCTCCAGCGGAGCAGCGGGATGCGCGCGTGCGCCAGCCCATCGACCAGAGCGCCGGTCTGGCCACCAACAAACACCGCCGCCCCGGCCTTATCCCCGTTCGCGATCGCCGCGATAAAGGCGCTGGCTGCACTCCCAACGGCGCCGGCGAGGAGGCCGACGAGAGACATGGCACCCGGGGTTCCATGGGGCACCCGTTCACGGGTTAGCGGGAGGAATGCCGAGGATGAGCGCAGTGGCCCGACCTCGCTCGCGAAGACGTCGGCGAGGACGAAGCTGAGTACCGCCATTACGGCGACGGTGGCGCTGGACTCCGGCTGCACGGTCAGCGCGCAGATGGCCACGGCGCCACCTGCGGGCGCGAGATCGAGGCCGCCGCGCCCCCGCCGTGCACACGGGTCCGACCGCCGTCCCTGCGAGACGCGCGTTATGGTCAGAGCCAACATGTACAGGAGAGATATGACTGCTAACCAGGCGGTTCCGAGCCCAATCACCACAGCCAGGGCGACCCCGACCGTGGCCGCCGCGCCGTCCAACGTGAGCGAGCCAAGACACACCGCACCGCCGGCGAGTACCGAGCAGAGGATCAGAGTGGCGGCAAGTGTCATATCGCCCCGGTCTGGACGTCTGTGCGTGCGAAGTCACGGCGGAGTCCTCCCTCGCGCACCCTGCGACCGCTCCCGTGGAACGCCGCCCCCTGCAGCGCCCACAGCCCGATTCCGACGGTGAGTCCCAATCGCGGAGAGAGCACGCAAACCAGCCCGACATCCCGCAGACAGAGAGCCCTGATGTAGGGCCGCGCGGCGGCGACGTAGGCGACCCGGCCGGCCAGCCCGCCATCGAGCGAGGAATGTAGTGTCCTCGCCGCGAGCGCTCCCCAGCTCGCGGCGAGGACCGCCAGTCCAATGCCGACGGCGGAGTGGGTTAGAGGCTCCTGGACCGCGACGATGAGAAGCAGAAGCGTGGCACATACGTCGAGGATGCCAGCGAGCAGCAGGGCACGCCGAGCTCCGAGACGAACCGCGACAGTCGCGTTCCCCACCACGGGGTCGGAGTCGACGTCTAGGATCCCGCCCATGACATTGTCGGCGAGCCCAACCGCGAACGCGTAGCAGAGGAGCCACGCCGGGAGGGGGTGGTGAGCGCCAGCGACCAACCAGCCACCTCCGGCGGCGGTCATCCAGATCGCTGCCATCACCACTGAGGCGACAACACCTATGTGCTTTACGTACGAGTACGACACCGTGAGCAATCCGGCGAGCGCCAGCAGACCGAATGCCTCCAGGGAACGTGAGGTCTCCGCGACGACACTCACCAGGGAGACACTGGCTAGGAGCGCCAGCAGAGCAGACGCGCGCAGCACCTGCACTCGAGTAAGCAACCCGGCCGGAAGCGGGCCAATCGGCGCCACCAGTCGGTCCTCCTCTTCATCAAGAACGGCGTGCAGCAGCGCCAGCGATCCCGTAGCGCAAGTGAGGCAGGCGAGCACGGGGAGAAAACCCAACCCCCTTTCTTGGGGGGCCTTGCCGACCAGCCAGCCCACGGCCGTCAGGAGGTAGATGGGAACGGCGACCCCGACACGGGACTGCCACCAAAGTGCCTCGATGGTGAGCAGCTGTTTTCGCAGAGTAAGCAATGCGGCTGACAACGCTACGCATGCACCGCCCATGCGTCAAAATCGATGAGTACTACTCAGGCACCGTCCGGCTGCGCAAACGCGACGTCGAAGAGAAGGTCCTCGGCCTCCTCGGCCTGCACTCGGGCTATGTTCCCAGCGGAGCGCAGGTCGGGCTCGACGGCGCGCAGGACGCTGAGCTGCCGTGCGGGTCCACGCACGGTGAGCACCGAGACCGGTGCGCGGGTAGGCAGCTCCTCCGCAGACTTCGCCTTGCGGACCGCGTCTAGGGCGCTCTCTACGAACAGGTGAAAGGCGTCGTGCTCACCGTCGCCCGCAGCGGCATGTAGCTCGACCGCGTCGGGCCAGCTCGCCCGGTGTATGGAACCGTCCTGCCACCAGCTCCAGACCTCCTCCGTGACATATGGGAGGAACGGCGCGAATAGCTTGAGCTGGACGATCAGGCCGAACTCGAGCGCTGCGGTGGCCGAGGCCGCCGCCTCGGCCCCAAGCTCCCCGTACGCCCGGGCCTTCACCAGCTCCAGGTGGTAGTTGCAGAAACCCCAGAAGAAGGCCTCCACGCGATCGAGAACGCGGGCGTGTTCGTATTCCGATAGCTCCAGCGTTGCAGTGTCCACAAGGCCCGCGAGCCTGCTCAGCATTGCGCGGTCCACTGCCCATTCAATGGGACCGGCGGAGCCTACTAGCGCCAGGATGAACTTCGCAGCGTTGAGGATCTTTACGGCGAGCCGGCGCCCGACCTTCATCTGCTCCGTGTCGAACACGGTATCGGCGCCAAGCCGCGCCTTTGCCGACCAATAGCGAACAGCGTCGGCCCCGTACTGGTCAATCAGCGCAGATGGTTTCACCACATTCCCCCGCGACTTAGACATCTTGCGCTTTGACGGGTCCACCACCCAGCCCGAGATCGTCGCGTGCCTCCAGGGCAGGCGGTCGTGCTCCAGATGACTCCGCAGCACGGTGTAGAAGAGCCAAGTCCGAATGATGTCGTGACCCTGCGGCCGCACGTCCATCGGGAAGGTCTGTTCGAAAAGTTCCATACTCTCGGGCCAGCCACCGATGATCTGCGGGGTGAGCGACGAGGTGGCCCAAGTGTCCATCACATCCGGATCCCCCGTGAAGCCGCCAGGCAGGTTGCGCTGGTCCTCGCGATACCCCGGCGGGACGTCGGTCGTAGGATCAACCGGGAGCGCCGATTCCTGTGGCAGCAGAAGCTCGTCGTAGAGGATGGTGCCCTGCTCGTCCACCCTGTACCAGACTGGAATTGGCACACCGAAATACCGCTGCCTGCTTACGCACCAGTCCATGTTCAGTCCGTTGACCCAGTTTTCGTAACGCGCTCGCATGTGCTCCGGATGCCAGCGCAGCTCGCGCCCGCGCCCGAGCAGCTCCTCCCGAAAGGGCAGCGTCCTAAGAAACCACTGCCGGCTCGTGAGGATCTCGAGGGGCCGGTCGCCCTTCTCGTAGAACTTGACGACGTGGGCTATCGGTTCGGGTTCGCCTACGCGGTCGCCGCTCTGCTCCAGCAGCATGCTGATCCGCTTGCGTGCCTGTTGCGCAGTCAGACCGACAAGCTCACGATGGTTCTTTCGTGCACGGTCGAGGTCATTGGACTCCCAGCCCGCCTTGCCCCACGGCACATCCCGCAGCCGGCCGTCGGGATTGAGCACCGGTCTGGTGGCAAGGTTCAACTCGCGCCACCAGGTGACGTCGCTTATGTCGCCGAAGGTGCAAACCATCGCGATACCCGTGCCCTTATCGGGATCCGCGAGCTCGTGCAGGACAATTGGCACGCGGACGCCAAACAGGGGAGACACCGCATCCTCGCCGGCAAGCGAGCTGTAGCGCGAATCATCAGGGTGGGCCACAAGAGCCACGCATGCGCCAAGCAACTCCGGCCGGGTGGTCGCGACCTGGATCACGACCCCCTGGGGTCCTTTGAAGTTGATCCCGAAGTTTGCCCCAGGCACTTCCCTATCCTCGATCTCAGCCTGTGCCACGGCGGTCTCGAAGTCCACATCCCACATGGTCGGGGCCTCGCGCATGTACGCGTGCCCCCGCCCGATTAGCCACACGAACGAGTGCTGGGACACTCGCCTAGCGTGCTCGCCGATCGTGGTGTAACTCCGGGTCCAGTCGACCGACAGGCCGAGCGAGCGCCAGAGATCCTCAAATACACGCTCGTCCTCCATCGTGAGTCGGATGCAGAGCTCCACGAAATTGGGGCGGGAGATCGGAATGTGATGTTCCGGCGGGTCCTGCCGAGGCTCGAATGACCGGTCGTAGGGCAGGGACGGGTCGCAGCGGACCCCATAGTGCAGCTGAACTCGCCGCTCGGTCGGCAGCCCGTTGTCGTCCCAGCCGATCGGATAGAACACCTCGTCCCCTCGCATTCGCCGAAAGCGGGCGATCGTGTCCGTCTGGGAATAGGAGAACACATGGCCCATATGCAGCGATCCGCTGACCGTCGGCGGCGGAGTGTCGATTGCGAAGATCCGCTTACGCGGCTTGGAGGGATCAAAGCGGTAGGTTCCCTGCCTCTCCCATTGCGGCGCCCACTTCTGCTCGAGGCCGTCAAGCTTGGGACGGTCAGGCACTGTGGATTTGTCGCCCATGGGCGAAGTTTACGGGCGCGGCGGAACGGTGCCGAATTCGCCAATTCCGGTCCCGGCGGACACCAAACTTGACACGCTCCGAACGACTTGGTGGCATAACTTGAATGCAGCGCGAAATCAGGCAGAGTGGCAAGATCAGAGGTGTTGTCCTCTTGTCTGGTCTCGTCCTTGCATTGGGGATTGTGGGCGGCGGGTGCGGTTCGTCGAACTCCGAAAGCATCGGGCAGAGTGGCTCTCTCGCGGGACACACGATACATGTCCTTACCTACAGCGGGTCCTACCTCGAAGCGCTCGAGCGCGACGTGATCAAACCGTTCGAAGAGCAAACCGGCGCCAAGGTGGCGGTAGATGACAGCTGTTGCGAAAAGCTTCAGGCAGCGATGGCTGCGCACCAGTACGTGGGGGACGTGACGGTCGGAAACGACTATGGCCCTAACCTGTTGTATGCGGATCAGGGCTGGGTGGTGCCGGATAGGCAACTTCTCCAACTTGAGAAAGACTCAGGCGTCCCCAAGAGCTACTGGAACCCAGCCGTGCTTGCCACTCAGATCTACGCGTGGGTCATCGCTTCGAGTGATCCAGGGGCACCGATGCCCCAGAGCTGGAGTGAATTCTGGGACGTGCAGCGCTTTCCTGGAGCCAGGGGCCTGTTCGGTTACCCCTCCGGAACGCTGGAGGTAGCGCTTCTAGCAGATGGGGTGCCGCCCGTGAGCTTGTACCCGCTCGACGTTGACCGTGCCTTCCAGAAGCTGACGGAACTCCGGAACATGACCAAGGTTCTCTTCTTCCAGTCGGGGGCCCAGCAGATCAACTTACTCGCCACGCAGGAGGTTAAGTACTCGCTAGCGTTCATCAACCGCGTCGTGCTGGCCCAGAACCAGGGCATCGATCTCGGCGTGACGTTTAACCAAGGCCTATCGGTCGCTACGAGCGCATCCCTTCTCCGAGGGGTCAAGGACAAGGCCGGTGGGCTGGCGTTCCTCAGGTTCATGATGCAGCCCGCAGTACAGGCGCGCTTCGGCGCATTGACCGGACTTGCGCCGGTCAATCCGAAAGCTCAGCCGCTACTCCCTCCAAGCCGTCGCTCGCTGATGGCCACGTCTCCGAAGAACCTAACCAAAGAGATTCCCTTTGATGATCAGTATTGGAGGAAGAACCTCCTACCGCTGAACAAAAGGTTCATCGCGTGGCTCGCACAGCCGTAGCGAGTGGCCTAAGCGGATTCCCGTCGACCGTCAAGCCGCTCACATCGGCGCATGTCTGGTTGCTTCGATGGTCAGTGAGGATTGCTGGATCAGTCATCCTGCTGGCGTTCTTCGGTGTCATCCTCGTATGGCCGATGGTGGTGGTGCTCACGCGAAGTCTTGGCAGTCCAGTGTGGTCAAGCTACGCGGCACAGCTCGCCACGCCGGCTACGACGGCCATCTTGATGCGAACGCTGGCGACCGCCGTAGCCGTTACGGCGATCACGCTCCTGATCGGCTACCCAGCAGCGTACGCGATCACGCGTATGAGTAGGCGCCGTCGCATCACGGCGATTGCGTTACTGCTGCTCCCCTACCTCACCTCGCTCCTCGTCCGTACGTATGTGTGGATGGCGATACTCGGCCATGATGGCCCCGTGGTTTGGCTACTGCGGCAGATGGGAGTAGAGCGCGAAAGCCTGATCGGAACTTGGATAGGAGTTCTCATCGTACTAGTTCATGTCTACCTTCCGCTGATGGTCCTCGTGCTCTACGTCTCTATGCGCGCGATCGACGTTCGACAGATGGACGTCGCCGCAAGCTCGGGGGCCTCGCGCGGCGAGGCCTTCGTGCGTGTCTTCTTGCCGCAGACCACGCTTGGGACCGCCGCTGGTTGCGCACTGGTCTTCTTAGGAGCAGCTGGCGCCTTCGTAACCCCCGCCCTGATCGGAGGTCCAAGCCAGTTCACCATCGTGATGCTCATCTTTGACCAGCTCGGCGTATTCGAATGGAGAGCAGCAGCGACCCTGGCCATCGTCCTGTTTGCCGGAACTGCGTTGATCCTCGCGATTGGCGGCTGGTGCGTAGGCTTCTGGCGAAGCCCGAAGCGCAAAAGCAAGCGCGGACCTGCACGGCAATCAAATTCGATCGCGCCTATACGCACCCTGGGACGAGTTGCGAGCTGGGTACCGCGCGGAGTTCTGTTTTTGGTGACGCGCGCCGCTCTGGCCGTCGCGATCGCACTCGTTGACGTGCCCTTGCTGCTCCTCCTCGCGGTTTCACTCCAACCGCTGCCCATCCTCGCGCTACCCACGCATGGGCTTTCTCTCCATTGGTATGCCCGCGTCATCTCAAACAGCGAATGGCTTGCGGCCGGTACGCGCAGTATCGAGCTCGGTTTCGTTTCGGCAGCCATTGCTTTGAGCATCGGCTACATCGCGGCATGGCGTGCGCACGTGGGTGGCAGCCTTGAGCGCTGGATTGTTACTTCCGCCGCTTTTGCACCGCTGGCCATACCGGTGATCGTTTTCGCGACGGGCCTGTACGCAGTCTATGTTTCGCTCGGGCTCATCGGGCAATTCGTGGCAATTGCCGCTGCGCACGCACTACTCGGCTTGCCTTTCGTCTTCGTGTACGTGGCAGTGGGGCTTGCGAGCTACGACGAGCGACTCTCGCTGGTAGCGGCGAGCTTGGGCGCCACCGCATTTCAGAGTTTTTGGCGGGTGAGGTGGCCATTGCTCCGGCCGGCATTCGCCATCGCCTTTGGCGTCGCGCTCCTCGTATCCTTCGAGGAGTTTGTAGTCACGAACTTTCTCGCTGGGACCGGGTTCCAGACCCTTCCCTTGCGGATGTGGGCAGGAACGCAGCAGGATCTGAGCCCGGAACTCGCCGTCGTGGGGTCAATGATCGTCGCAGGCCTCGTTGTGTTGAGTGCACTCGCCGCGATCCTCAGGCCACGGCGTGGCCAGCCAGCATGACCGTGGCGCCGCCGGCTGTCAGACTCAGAGCAGTTCACAAGCGATACGGGCAGGTCTCCGCGGTCAGGAATGTCTCGCTCGATGTGGCCAAGGGAGAGTTCCTGACGCTGGTCGGCCCAAGCGGCGCCGGCAAGTCTACGCTCTTGAGCCTAATCGCGGGCTTCGTCGAGGCAGATGCCGGGGAGGTATCGATGGGCGGGCAGGATCTGAGCCATGTGCCGCCTCAGAAGCGCAATGTGGGCGTCGTCTTCCAGGACCATCTGCTGTTTCCACACATGACCGTCGCCCAAAATGTGGGGTTTCCCCTGGAAATGCGAAGGATCAACCGCAAGTGCGTGCGCACATGCGTGGCAGACGCCCTCGGCATGGTCGAGCTCGGCGGCTTTGATGCTCGGCAGGTGACCGAACTCAGCGGCGGCGAGCGACAGCGCGTGGCCCTCGCCCGCGCGCTCGTCTCCGCGCCGCCTGTGCTGCTCCTCGACGAGCCGTTGGGTGCGCTGGACCGGCAATTGAGGGAAGCGATGCAGGACGAGCTTCGCGAGCTGCATGCACGACTCGGAACGACGTTCATCTACGTGACGCACGATCAGGAAGAGGCTCTATCACTCGGTAGCACGGTGGCCGTTATGCGTGACGGCGTCCTGCCCCAGGTCGGTACTCCTCGTGAAGTGTATGACACGCCGGCCACGGCCTTTGTCGCCCAGTTCCTTGGCGCATGCAACGTTTGGGCCGGGACGACGCATGCGGCAAGCGCATGCGTGCAGATCCTGGCTGGGCCGGACGAGACCATCCTCTATCGCGGCCCAGACACCGGCTTAGCACCCGAAGTGCTCGTCGCAGTGCGACCCGAGTGGCTGAGACTCGATCCGGACGGTTCCGAGTGGGGTCTCTCTCGGCTCGACGTTTGCGTCAGCCGAACGCAGTTCCGTGGCAGTGAGCTCCTTATCGAAGGTGCGTCTCCACTCGGACAGATCCTTGTGCGCGTACCCCGCTCCCGCGGTGCCCAGCAGCCCGCACCTGGACAACTGGTGGTCGTGGGATGGCATCCCGAAGACGCTGTGCTCGTGCATCCGGATAGCTACTGCCCTCGCGTCGATCGTCATGATGATCGAAGTGACACGACGCGCTCGAAGGCACCGCAACTTTGACGGATACTATCGCGATTTCTAAGATCACTCGAACAAATGACAGTACTTGCAAGTACAAACGTGTCATGTACCAAGGATGCACTGCCTGCCGCCCCAGTGCTCGCGGTCGAGGACGTCGAGAAGCGCTATGGCTCAATACATTCTCTCAAGGGAGTCAGCATGGAAATCGCGCGGGGCGAAATCGTCGCGCTCCTAGGCCTCAATGGGGCCGGTAAGACTACGCTCGTATCGATCATCGCGGGGATCCTGCGACCAGACGACGGAAGAGTGTGGGTCGACGGGATCAACGTTCTCGCATCCGGCAGCCTTGCTCGCCGCCGGATTGGGCTTGCGCCACAGGAGACCGGCGTGTATCCGACGCTTCACGTCGAAGAGAATCTGCGCTTCTTCGGAGAACTCTCAGGGCTGCGGCGCAGATCACTCACCCGACGCGTCGACGAGGTGGCAGAGACGTTCGCGCTCACGGAATTCATGCGCCGCCCCGCGAGGGATCTCTCGGGCGGAGAGCGCAGACGGTTGCACACGGCAATGACCCTGATGCACCGGCCGCCGCTGCTTGTAATGGACGAGCCGACGACTGGTGTGGACGTCGAGAGCAGAGCCCGACTACTCGCAATCATCCGATCGCTCGCAGAGGGAGGACACGGAGTCTGCTACTCGACGCATTATTTGAGCGAGGTCGAGCAGCTCGGCGCTTCGGCAGCCATCCTCAATGAAGGACACCTTGCAGCGCACGGCACCCTGCCCAAACTGATGGCAGAGCACGGTTACTACGCGGTCGACCTGCAATTCGAGGGTGCCCCGCCCAGACTAGAGAGTCGAGTAAGCACAGTCCGCGACTCGACGCTCCACGTCATCACCGACTGCAGGCCAGCAACCGAGGTGGCAGCGATCCTGGCCGAGCTGGGCCCTGCGGTTGAGCGCCTAAAGTCGCTCGAGTTGGTTCAGCCGAGCCTCGAGAGTGTGTTCAATGCCCTGACGGGACAGAAATCTCATCCGGACCGGATCCCACAGGGCTGGGCAGGCGGCTCTCATGGGTAGTGTCGCGATAGCGATCAATGACCTTCGCATCTTGCGACGCGATTCGATTCCAATACTCATGCTCATCGTCATGCCGCTCATCGTCATGCCGTTTGTGAAGGCAGCATTTCACCTCACTATGCTGGCGGAAGGCGTCGCGGGTACGAACGGAGCAGAGCAGGCCGTGCCGGGCATGCAGGTCATGTTCGGGTTCTATCTCGCAAGCCAGGTCAGCTTTGGGTTCTATCGCGAACATGCGTGGGCGACGTGGGACCGGCTTCGTGCCAGCCCTGCGAGCGCGAGCGCGATCCTCTTGGGTAAGCTCATCGTGCCTTTGTTCGAGGCCGCGATACAGTTCATCGTACTGTTTGGCTTGGGCGGCCTCTTGCTGCAGTTGCACGTGCGAGGGCCTTGGGTGCAATTGCCCATGGTTGCCTGCGCATTCAGTCTGTGCCTTGTGGCTCTCGGCCTTGCGGTGACGGCGGCGTGCCGGACCGTGTTGCAGGTCAACGCCATCATCAACATTTCCGCGTTGCTATTCGCATGTCTGGGTGGCGCCCTGGTGCCCGTGACGCTGTTGCCGCACTGGGCGAAGGTGCTATCGCCGGTGGTGCCAAGTTACTGGGCAATGAAGGGCTTTCGCCGCGCCATCCTGGGTGAACGCGGTGGAGAGCTGATACCAATCCTGGTATTGCTCGCATTCGCTTCGACCTTCGCACTCATCGCCGTGTGGCGCCTGCGCTTCGACCAGCGAAAGACCAGCTTTGCATGATTTCATTTTCAGGGGTTACTCACCGATCGGCTCATCTAGTGCTTGCGCTTGCCGCGGTGGTGCTCGCGAGCTGCGGCGGCTCTTCAACTGAAGGGCACCGACCGCCCCTCCCAAAATACAAGGCCCACGCCATCAGGGAGGTTGGCAGCTTTCGTCTTATCCACAAGCCCTCCTATTTCGTCGTAGCGACCGGGAGCATGACGGGAACCTTGAAGCTCAAGGTAACCATGACGTTTAACCAAACCAAGCGTGCTTTCACCTTCGTTGCAACGACCCCGAACGGCGACCTGAAGGGCGATTTTTCCATTACGTATCTAGACGTGATCCCGTCAGGTTCAAAATTTGGTGCCGAAGACGTACGCCTCTCCGGTACGGGGGAATTTGCTCAGGTCAAGGCAGGTGACCTCGCAATCAGGGCGCGGGCAAAGGGGGCGCGGATGAGCATGACTATGAGCGGAATATTGCGTTATTGAGGGATCAGCTCCCCCGGCCGCTTGCGCTCATAGCAGTTGGGCGGCTCGGGTGGCGCCAGCCGTGAGAGTTTGCCCAAGCCGATCCGCTGCAGCCACCGCGAGACGGTCGATAGCGCCATCCCCGGCGCCTCGGCGATCACCGCCGCTTCCTACGCAGTCTTTCTCAGCGCCCCGACTCTGAGTTCCGCTGGACTACCTGGAGCACAACCTCAAGCGGGTTTCGCGAGATCGAGATCGGCGCAGATCGGCTGGAATCCGCGGGCATGTTGCCCAATCTCGCCCCAGAACTACAAATCGAGCTGGCGATTGGCGACTAGTAAATGCTGGCTTCGGGCCGAACAGGAGCAAGAGCGCTGGGGCACCCTCGTCGATGGAGAATCCAACCCCCTTGCGCGCGACAGAACTCCTCGCTTCCCTCGGCGTCATCGCCCGCGTCCGCTCGGGTCTACCGGTCATTCGAGCCGGCAGCTTCCTCGAGAAGGCCCTAATCGAACCGTTCGAATTTTCATCCTCTTATCTGCGCTATCAAGAGCGGGACAGGGGGACAGGATTCGAACCTGCGACCTCCAAGTCATGAGATCAAAGTTCGCGTCGAACGGCGCCCCGCTTTGGCGACGATGCCGCTAGGGCCAATATCAGCCCAAATGAAAAAGGAAGCGGACGAATGCTTTCCCTCCTGGGCCTGCGCAATGGCGAGGGCCGGATTCGAACCGGCGACACCACGATTTTCAGTCGTGTGCTCTACCAACTGAGCTACCTCGCCTGGGTGCGCTGGACGGCGGCGCAGGGGGAAGGCTAGCGGGAGCGGGGGTGGCGGGGCTGCTTGGATTCGGCGATGGGCTGGGCTCGGGCTGGGCTGGTGCTGGTTGCCGTCGTGGCGGTGGGTGGGCTGCTGGTCTCGGGGGGATCGGGGGCGGATCCGCGGACGCCGGCGGGGTTGCCGGGGCTGCCGCCGCCGTTCCTGGGGACGGCGGTCGTCGGTGACGGGCGGCTGACGGCGGCGATCGATGCCTATGGCGACGTGGTCGATCTGCGGGCGGGGCCGGCGGGCGCGCCGCTCATCGACAACCCGAGCGACCGGCAGACGGCGGGGACGGTGCCGGCCGAGACCGGGATCGTGCCCTGGGTCTCGCTCGGCAACCGTCCGGCGCGGCCGCTGTGGGAGGCGGACTCGGTCACCCAGCGCTACCGCTCGGGGACCGACGTGGTCGTCACCACGGCACGCTTCGGGGCAGCGCGGGTGCGGATTGTCTACGCCGCGGTCGGCTCCCACCTCGCCTGCCTCACCGCGGCCGGCAAGAGCGCCCGCGTCTCGCTGCGCTCGGTGGAACCGGCGGCTACGCGGCGACTGCGTTGCGACGATCGATGGGCCCGCCAGACGGTCCGAGCCGCCGAACGGGACGACCGGCGCTGGTTGCGGCGAGCTCGACCGCTTGCACCGGACGCCCCGGCCTGGGCCGCACGGATGTACGAGCGCTCGCTGCTCGTCCTCCGCGCCTTGACCGACCGCAGGACGGGAGCCGTCGCCGCCGGCGCGCGCGATGGCTGGGCCTACGTATGGCCGCGCGACGCGGCGACGGTTGCCCTCGCCCTGGATGCCGCCGGCTATCAAGACGAGGCACGGCGGGTCACGCGATTCCTGCTCCACCTCGACCTCGACGCCGCCGCCCGCTTCGACGGACACGGCGCCCCGGTCCCAGGACGTGGCCCCCAAGGCGATGCCGCAGGCTGGGTGGCGGCGGCCGCCCGAGCAGTCGGCCTCGAACCCCCGCCGCCGGCACCCTGGCGGAACCTTCCCGACTACCAGGAGGGCCAGCCCGGCAATTACCTCGGCAATGCCCTCGCCGCCACTGCCGACGGGACGAAAGTACCCCTAATTGGAGGGAAATCGTCCCGTCGGCTGGTGAGGCGACTGGGGGACCCGGCGTCGGGTCTGGATTCCGCGGCGGCCTGGGCGGTGCGGCCGTTCTCGCAGCCGCGCTTGTACCCGGCGGTCCGGGCAACGCTGCGGCAGCTGGTGGCCAAGGGAACGCGCTTCGGCATCACCCCAGGCGAGGCTTGGCCTGGCGAAGATCCCTGGACCGCGCCGACCGCCTGGACGGCCTGGAGCCTCGCCGCGCTCGGGGAGCACCGCAAGTCGCTTCAGTTGCTCGCCGACCTCCGCCGTGCCGCGACTCCGGCCGGCGCCCTGCCGGAGCGGGTCGACGCCCACACCGGCGTCCCCCGATCGACCACGCCGCTGGCCTGGTCGCACGCCTTCGCGATCCTCGCCCTGCGCGAACTCTGGCCGGAGCGCTGAGGCTCAGACCCGGCGCCAGCGAGTCAGCGAGTTGATGAGCGAAAGCCGTCGCCCCTCGTCGCCCTCGTAGACACGGAAGCAGCCCGAGCCCTCGGGCAGGCGCTCGAGCAGCCGGTCGATCAGCTCCGCCGCCCCGGTGCCGCCCGAGCCGCGCCGCAGCCAGTCCTCGTAGTCGAGGTCGAACGGGATCAGCTGCTCGCTCTCCAGCTCCAGCCCGCACTCGCCGCCGACCGTGCGCAGCTGCTCTGCCGTCAAGCACGACCAGTGCGATGGGTCGCGCAGCCGTTCGATCTCCTCGACCGCCGCGTAGACGTCGCGGTCGGGATCGGCGACGAAGTCGCTGACGACGACCCAACCGCCCGACTTCACCACCCGCGCCATCTCCGCCATCACCCGCGACGGCGCCGGGATGTGGTGGAAGCTGAAGCGGGTGACGGCGCCGTCGAAGCTGCCGTCGTCGAACCCGAGCGCGGTCGCGTCGCCGACCGAGAACTCGACGTTGCCGAGGCCCTCGCGCGCGGCCTCCTCGCTCGCCTTCTCGACCATCGACGGGGTCAGGTCCACCCCGTGCACGCGCCCCACCCGCGGCGCCAGCGCCCGCGAGATCGCCGCCGGCCCGCAGGCGGCCTCGAGCCAGCTCGCCTCCGGATCCTCCGGCACCAGCTCGACCAATGCCCCCAGCGTCTCGGCTTTGGTCGCCACCTCGTTGCGGGCGAAGCTCTCGGTCTGGTGGGTGAACTCGCTGCGGATCGACTCCTCGTACATGGGCGCGAATGCTAAAGCGCCGCCAGGGCCGCGGTGACCGCCTCCTGAGCGGTCTCGGCCACGATCACGCCTGGACCCCCGGCCATCCCCTCGCGGCCGTTCAGCTCCCAGCTGCGCAGGGCGACGACCTCGTGGCCGATCACGCGGGCGAAGCCGATCTCCGAGAGCGTTCCCCACTCGCCGCCGATCGCGATCACCGCCTCGCCGGAGGAGACGACGGCGAGGTTGCGGGCGTGGCCGATGCCGGTGGCGACGACGTGGCTGCAGTACGCGTTGGCGTCGTCGGGCGAGGTGCCGGGGACGATCCCGATCACTTCGCCGCCCGCCTCGGCCGCCCCGCGCGAAGCCGCCTCCATCACGCCGCCCCCGCCGCCGCAGACGAGCGTAACGCCGGCTACCGCCAGCCGCCGCCCCACCTCCTCGGCCAGCAACCAGGTCTCCGACCCCTCCTCGGTCCCACTCGCCCCGATCACCACCACCTGCCGACGCCGCCTCACAGCTCGCCCCGCATCAGTCCCATCAGCTCCAGCGCCCCCGCCTTGTGCAGCGGTTCGTTCAGGTTCCCGCACTTCGGGCTCTGCACGCAGGAGGGGCAGCCCGACTCGCAGGGGCACTCGGCGATCAGCCGCTCGGCGTCGCCGAGCAGGCGCTCGAACTCCTCGTAGCCGCGGCGGGTGATCCCGACCCCGCCCGGGTGCCCGTCGTAGACGAAGATCGTCGCCCGGCCGGTCTGGAAGTGAACGTTGGTCGAGAGGCCGCCGATGTCCCAACGGTCGCACATGGCGATCAACGGCAGGACGGCGATCTGGCTGTGCTCGGTCGCGTGCAGGGAGCCGAGCAGCGCGTCGACCGGCAGCGCCCCGCTGAGCCGCTCGGGCAGCACGTACCAGAGCGCCTGGGTGACGAAGTTCTGCTCGGGCAGTTCGAGGGCGACGATGTCGATCGGTTCCTGGTCGGTCACCGAGACCCGCTGGAAGGCGATCACCTGCTCGGTCACCGAGACCTCGCCGAAGTTCAGCTGCACCCCGGCCACCTCGCGCTGCTCGTGCAGGCGCTCGACGTAGATCTCGGTCTCCTTTTTCGGCCGGGTGTACCAGTCGCCGTCGAAGCTGGAGACGATCGCCCGCCGCTCCTCGATGTCAAGGCGGTCGACCTCGTAGGAGCGACCGAGGTGGAGGTAGACGGCGCCGGGATGGACCGTCGTGAAGGCGCGCTCGGCCTCGACCAGGCCCAGCATCTCGCCCGCGTCGCGCTCGATCACCGCCACCGAGTCGGCCGAGGCCGAGCGCAGGGCGATCTTGTCGGCGACGAACTCGGGCCGCTGCGGCAGCAGTTTGCCGCCAACGCCGCGCAGCTCCCCCGCCGCGACCAGCCGTTCGGCCCGCTCGCGCCAGCCCTCCCCGAAGACCTCGTCGTCCTCCTCGGTCAGCGGCAGCTCATAGGCGGCGGCGATCAGGTGCCGGGAGGCGATCTGCTCGTTTCCGTGGTCGAGGATCGCCGCCTCGACCGGCCGCCCGAGGAACTCCTCCGGGTGGCGGCAGAAGAACTGGTCGAGCGCGTCCTGTCCGGCGACGTAGACGGCGAGGCCTCGCCTGCGGCGCCCCGCCCGCCCCCACATCTGCCGCAGACTTGCGACGGTGCCGGGGAAGGTGGTGCAGATCGCCGCGTCGAGCTCGCCGACGTCGATCCCCAACTCCAGCGCATCGGTGGCGACGACCGCCAGCAGCTCGCCGGCGGCGAGGCGGGCCTCGATCTCGCGCCGCTGCTGCGGGGTGTAGCCGCCGCGGTAGGGCGCGATCCGCCGCGCCAGCTCGGGCTTCCCCCGCCGCTCCAGGTTTTCGCGGGCGAAGCGCTGGATCAGCTCGATCCCCCGCCGGCTTTTGAGGAAGCAGATCGTCCGCACCTCGTGGGTGACCAGCTCGGCCAGCAGGTCGGCGGCCTCGGAGAGGGCCGAGCGCCGGGTGCCGCTCTTCTTGTCGATCAGCGGCGGGTTCCACATCGCGATCTCGCGGCCGGCTCGCGGCGCCCCGTCGTCGTCGACCAGCTCGAACTCGGTCCCGACCAGCCGCTCGGCCAGCTCGACCGGGTTGGCGATCGTCGCCGAGGCGAGCAGGAAGCGCGGCTCGCGGCCGTAAGCGCGGGCGAGGCGCCGCAGGCGGCGCAGCACGTTGGCGACGTGGGAGCCGAAGACGCCGCGGTAGGTGTGCGCCTCGTCGACGACGACCCACTCGAGGTTGGCGAGGAAGTCGCCCCAGCCCTTGTGGTTGGGCAGCAGGGCGACGTGGAGCATGTCCGGGTTGGTGAGGACGAGGTTCGATTTGCGGCGGATCGCCGGGCGCTCCTCGCGCGGGGTGTCGCCGTCGTAGATCGCCTCGCGCAGGCCCGGCGGCCGCAGCTGGGCGAGCTTGCGCGCCTGGTCCTGGGCCAGCGCCTTGGTCGGGTAGAGGTAGAGCGCCCGGTCTTTGGGGCGGGCTGCAATCGAGTTCAGCACCGGCAGGTTGAAGGCGAGGCTCTTGCCCGAGGCGGTGCCGCTGGTGATCACCAGGTTGGAGTCGGCGGCGGCCTCGAAAGCGCGCAGCTGGTGCGTGTAGAGGGAGTCGACGCCGACCCGCCCGAGCGCCTCGGCGAGCCCCGGGTGCAGCTCCGCCGGCAAGGGCGCCGGTCGCGACCGCCGCTCCTCCTCGGCCGCCTCGGCGACGATCCGCCCGTCGCGGCGCGCCGGATCGATCGCGATAGCCCAGTCGGAAGCGAGAAGAGAGCCGCCCCGCGCCATCAGGCGACGCTCCCGATCGGGCGGCAGATCTCAGCCGCCACGTGCATCGCCTGCAGGGACGAGCGGTCGTGGATGCGGAGGGCGTCGGCGCCCTCGCGGACGGCAAGGGTCACCGCCGCGACCGTTCCCCACTCGCGTTCGCCCGGCGGCAGGCGCTCCTCCCAGAAGCCGGCGAGCACGGCGCCGATGAAGTCCTTGCGGGAGAGCGAGACGTAGAGCGGCAGTTCGAGCGCACGCAGCTCGCCGAGCCGCCGCAGGATCTCCAGGTCCTGCTCGGGGCTGAGGTCGAAGTCGAGTCCGGGGTCGATGGCGATCTGCTCCTCCGCCACCCCAAGGTCCCGGGCCAGCTCGACTTTCCCCTCGAACCAGGCGCGCAGGTGGTCGACCACGTCGTCGTACTGGCGCCATGGGCGATCGACCCGCGGCGGCCCCTCGATGTGCATCAGCACGTAACCGCACCCGGTCTCGGCGACCAGCTCGAACATCTCCTCGCAGCCGCCGGAGATGTCGTTGACGACTGTCGCCCCCGCCCCGATCGCCCGCCGCGCCACCTCCGGCGAGAAGGTGTCGGCGGAGATGGGGATCGGAGCGTTCCGCGGTTCCTTTTGAACGTCATCGGTGCGAAAGGAACCACGCAACCCCGTCACGAGCCCTTCCACCGCGGGGACCAGTGCCGTCGCCTCTTCCTCGGGCGGGACCGGCGGGCCGGCTTTCGCCGCCACGGCGCCGACGTCGAGCATCCCGAACCCCGCCTCGGCCAGCGCCAGCCCGTCGCGCACCGCCTGCTCGGGGGTGCCGCTGCGGGCGCCCTCGAACATCGAGTCGACGGTGACGTTGACGATCCCGGCGCCGATCGGGCGCGACAGGTCGAGGTCGCGCCCGCGAAGTCTCCAGCTGCTCACCCGTCGAGCTTACGGCTACGAAACGCCGTGCACGCCGACCACACCGACCGGCAGCGTCGTCACCCGGCCGCGCTTGCCGAAGGATTTGTCCGGCGTGCCGTCGGCGAGGTAGCGGCGAAGGAAGAAGCGACTCCCGCTCGGGCCGCCGACAAGCCCGCCGACAAGAACCTTCCCCTGCGGCCGCGCCGCCACCTCGTAGGCGGTTTCGAAGGCGGGGTGCCCGGCGGCGCCGGAGCCGATCGGCGGCGTGACGATGCCGCCGTGGCCGAAGCTGCGTACCGGGTGGCCGTCCCTGCCGAGGCGGGCAAGCAGGAGGCTGGTGCACTCGGTCCCGCCGCAGTTGTGGGTGCTGCTGCCGGCCGCAAGGATGCCGCCCTTGGCGTCGACCGCCAGCGCGTCGGCGACGTCGGTGGAGCCGTGCCCGAGGGTGACGGTCCAGAAGCCGCGGCGGCCGAAGCCGTTGTCCTGCAGGCCGTCGCGGAAGTAGCGCGAGACCAGCATGTCGCCGTTCGCCTCCCCGGCGATCAGCAGCTTGCCCTTGTCCCAGCTCAGCGCGTTCGCCGCTTCCGGCAACGTGCTCGCCGGGAAGAAGCTGGAGCTGACAAGACCCGCCCCGCCGCCGAAGCTCGGGTCCGGGTCGTCGGGGGTGCCGAACTGGCCCGCCGGGGTCGGCAGCAGCCGCGCCAGCACCGCGTGGCTCTTCGCGTCCTGGCGGCGTTCGGCGATCGTCCCGGCGCCGATCACTTCGCCGCCCTTGCCGACGACGATGTCGTTGAGGAAGGTCTTCGGCTCGTCGCTTTCGCCGCCGGTGAAGCCGCCGACCCGGTCGCCGCTCAACCCGCTCGGCGCGATCCGGTACAGCCAGCCGTACCAGTGTTCGCCGGTGTCGCCAGGGTAGCCGCTCATGCCGCCGACGTAGATCGCCCCGCTGCCCGCCACCGCGACGGTCGCCGGGTACCAGGAGGACGAGGCCCCCGCCGCCTCTTTGCCGCGGACGCCGAAGTTGCCGTCGGGGCGGCCGTCGGGAAGGAGGCGAAGCACTTCCCCGATCGGTGCCGCGAGGACGATCCGCCCGTCCCGCTGCAGCGCGACCGCGGTGAACGGCTGCTGATGGCGCATCAGGACGACGCCGTCGCCCCCGCCGAAGCCGCGGTCGAGCCCGCCGTTCGGCAGGTAGCGGGCCACAGCCCCGAACTCCTTGCCGCCTTCCGGGGCCAGCCCGCCCCCACCGGCGACGACGATCTTCCCGTCCGGCTGCACCGCCATCGCGAAGTTGCCGACAGAGGCGTCGGCCGTGGCGGCCGCGCCCCCCAGCGCCACCGCCACGACCGCCCCCGCCAAGATCCACATCAGTCCCCCGCGCATGGTCGCTACCGTAACCCCCCTCTTGGGGCTTAGTTGCGTCTACACCGACCTCGACGGGACCCTGCTCGGGCGGGGCAGCTCGCTGTTCCGCGACGCCGAGGGCGGCTTCAGCCTGGCCCAGGCGCGGGCGCTGGAGGCCTGCCACCGGGTCGGCGCCGAGGTGGTGATCATGTCCGGCCGCCGCGAGCCGCAGGTGCACGAGGCGGCGCGGCTGATGGGCCAGACCTCCTACATATACGAGGCCGGCTGCGCCTTTGCGATCGACGGCGAGACGACGCTGATGACCGGCGAGATGGCGCCGGACGAGGACGGCACGATCTACGAGCAGATCGAGGAGCGGCAGATCCCGAAGCGGTTGTTCGAGCACTTCGAAGGGCGGCTCGAGTACCACTCACCCTGGCACCACGGCCGCGTCCTCTCCCACCTCTTCCGCGGCAAGGTCGACGTCGAGGAGGCCAACGCGCTCCTGCACGAGTGGGGCAGCGACGACCTGCGCCTGCTCGACAACGGGGCGATCGGGCGGCCGATGCCGACCGTCGAGGGCCGCACCCACGCCTACCACCTGGTCCCGAAGCTGGTCAGCAAGGCGGCGGCGGTCGCCGGCCACGCCCGCGCCCGCGGCTACGACCCCGCCGACTGCATCGCCGTCGGCGACTCGGTCGAGGACCTGGAGGTGGCGGCGGCGGTCGGCCGCTTCTTCGTCGTCGCCAACGGCCCGGCGAACGACGAAGGCCTGCGCGCCGCGCTGCCCGCCTGGGACAACGTCACCGTCACCGAGGGCGCGATGGGCGACGGCTTCTACGAGGCGGTCGTCTCCAGCCTGATGGAGCGCCGCTGAGGCTTCACTAGTATCGGCCGCATGGACGCGCACGCGACCGTCGCCGAGCAGGAGTACCTGGAGATCATGTTCTGGCTGGAGGAGGCCGGGCTGCCGATGACCGGCGCCAACATCGCCCGCGCGATGCAGCTCTCGCCCCCGACCGTGCACGAGATGATCGGCCGCCTGGTCGAGGACGGCTACGTCGAGCGCAACCCGAACAAATCGCTCAGCTTCACCGAGTCCGGGCGCGAGCACGCCAGCTACATCGTCCGTCGCCACCGGATGATCGAGCGCTTCCTCACCGACGTGCTGGGGATCCCCTGGGACGAGGTGCACGAGGAGGCGGAGCGGATCGAGCACGCGATGAGCCCGGTGCTGGAGGAGCGGATGCGGGCGGCGATCGGCGACGCCACGACCTGCCCCCACGGCCACCCGATCGTCGAGGGCGTGCGCGAGCAGGGCTCGCTGCTGGCCGACGTCGAGGTCGGCGCCGACGTCACCGTCCTGCGCTTCGAGAACGAGGCCGAGGAGCTGCTGCACTACCTCAAGGAGGCCGGCCTGAACCCCGGCCTGGAGGGCAAGGTCGAGACCAGCGACGACGAGCGCGTCGTCATCGCCTCCGCCGAGGGCAGCCACGAGGTCAGCCGCAGCGTCGCCGAGACCGTCTCGGTCCGCGCCGACCCGGCCCCGCCGCCACGCGCGGCGATCCCGGAGCAGCTCGTGCTTTCCAGCGACCGCTACGGTCGCTGAGTTAGCCCGCCTATAGCCGGGTCAATTCAGCTATTGCGGGACTGACATCGTCACGAGCGGCTCTGAGGTCGGTTCCTTACTGCCGCCCTGCGGCTCTTCGGTGACCATCACCGTGTCGACGCCGTTCATGTCTTCGATCTGGGTCGAAGCGCGGCCCTCGCGGTCGGGGACGAACAGCGCCGGCACCGGTTCGACCTTGCCTTCGCGCCGCACCCACGCCTCCAGCACCTTTTCGGGCGGGAGCTGGTTGACGCCGGTGAGACGGAGCGTGCCGCCTTCGCCCTCCCGCACCATCTTCACGGTGATGCCGTGGGAGCGGGAGACGACCGTGCTGGCGCCTTCCTCTCCGCCGCCGCCCTTGCCGATCTCGTAGCCGGCGACCGCGGCGACCACCGG
>Ga0157372_10001535_pt1 | contig 25115 bp, 18 predicted proteins | sample C55metaG_FD_115307 | JGI IMG/M metagenome (GOLD analysis project Ga0157372, IMG submission 115307) | Corn rhizosphere microbial communities from Kellogg Biological Station, Michigan, USA - C5-5 metaG | ecosystem: Host-associated > Plants > Roots > Rhizosphere > Soil | place: USA: Michigan...
AGCTCGCTGATTCCGCGAGCGTCCGATCAGCGAAACGACGATCGTGAGGAAGAACGCCGGATGTTGTTCGTTCAGCTCGATTTCGTGACCACCAGATCTCGGCTCCTGCAACGTGCCTTGTCGCGTCTGTACGCGGCGCTCGCATTCTTCGTGGGCACCAGTGTGAGTATAGGCCTTGTCGCTATAACGAGCTCGGCATTTACTCTCGTTCCAATAGTTCTGGGCCTGACTGGCGCCGGACTTCTCCTCTACGCCGCCTTCCTGCTGATAAAGGAATCGCGCTTCGCGCTCGCAGGCGTCAACGAAGAGATGGATTTCATGTGGAAGCGCGGCAAGGAATACGGGCCGCCCGATCTCGTCGAGAAAGGAATCAAGCGCGCGCGTTGGTTCGGCGGAGTGAAGTAAGTCGACGCGTTTTCTGGAACACCATAATGCCGACAAAAAACGCCGGGCAGCTTTGCCCGGCGTTTCTGTCTTTAGCGAGGCTCTAGGTCAGCCGCATTCGCTGAAGCCGCACACGTGACACTTCGCGCAGCCCTCAGCCATTTCGAGCGAAGATCCGCAGTCAGGGCATGTGCCAATGAATGACTCGCCCCGATTCAGCGCGTCGAAGCGGTACTGACCCTGAGGCTGCCCCGCCTCTCCGACTACCGGGGTGGGCTTGGGCTGAATCACTTCTTCGGTCGCAGGCGCGGTGGGCCCGGCGCCAAGCAGCTCCTGCTGCACGCCCTGCTTCTCGCGCATCCATTTCTCGAGCGCGATGCCTATTGCGTCGGGAACAGACAGTACCTTGTTCGGACCCAGTCCGATCGCCTTGTCGGACGCGATGCCGCGCAGCTGACGATGCACTTCGCGAATCGGAATCCCCGATCTCAGCGCGAGCGATATCAGACGACCCATCGCTTCGGCATCGGCCATGGCGGCGCCGCCTGCCTTGCCCAGGTTGATGAACACCTCGAATGGCTGGCCGCGATCGTCCTCCGTGATATTGAGGAACATCGTGCCGAGAGGCGTCTCGATGCGAGTGGTGATACCGCGCAGCGTGTCCGGACGCGCTCTCTTCGCGCGACGCTGAAGATTCTCGGCCTCCGCATCGAACAGCGTCTGCCTCAGTCTCGCGTTCTCGGCCTCGAGCTCGGCGATGGTGCCGTGCAGCTCACCACGCTCGGCTCTCGCATCTGCCTTGCCATCGCGATCGGCGGCAGCCTGCACCGTTGCGCCGGTGGAGAGAACCTGGTTGTCGCGTGATCCATCGCGGTAAACCGTCACACCCTTGCACTTGAGTGCGTAAGCCAGCTCGTAGATCTCGCGCACGTCATCAGGCGTAGCCGCGTGCGGGAAGTTGGTCGTCTTGGAAATCGCCGAATCGCAATTCTCCTGGAAGGCGGCCTGCATTCTCACGTGCCACTCGGGGGTTATGTCGTGCGCGGTGACGAATACGCGCTGCACCTGCTTCGGCACTTCGTCGAAGTGGATGTGACCTTCCTTCGCGATCTTCTCCATCAGCTCTTCGGAGTACCAGCCGTCCCGTTTCGCGATCGCGACGAAGTCTTCGTTCACGTCCGGCATCAGCGCCCCAGCCTGATTGCGCATGAATGCAATGGCAAACAGCGGCTCGATGCCCGATGAGCAGCCCGCGATGATGGAGATCGTCCCGGTCGGCGCGATCGTGTTGACGTTGCAGTTGCGGAGCATCTGCATCGGACGAATCCGATTGCCGCGTGCGTCGCGCGCGCAGGTCTCATCCGGACCCCAGATGGATCTGGCCCATTCCGGGAACGGGCCACGCTCGTTGGCGAGCCGCTCACTCTCACGCTTCGACTCGACATCCACGAATCTCTGCAGCTGTCGGCCGAACTCCACACCCTCGATGCTGTTGTACGCGATGCCGAGTCGCACCAGTGCGTCAGCGAAGCCCATGATTCCGAATCCGATGCGACGGATTCTCTTCGAGAGCGCGTCGATCTCGGGCAGCGGATACTTGTTGACGTCGATGATGTTGTCGAGGAATCGAACAGAGAGGTGGATGTCGCGCTTGAGAGCGTCCCAATCCATCTGCTCACCGGCTACATAGTAGCCCACGTTGATCGAGCCGAGGTTGCAAACGTCGTATGGAAGAAGCGGCTGCTCACCGCACGGATTCGTCGCCTCGTACTTTCCAACGTGTGGAACAGGATTGTAGCGGTTCGCCTCATCGATGAAGAAGCAGCCGGGCTCGCCAGTTCTCCAGGCGCCGTCGATCATCTTTGCCCAGACGGTCCGCGCGTCGAGCTCACCAGTGACCTTGCCACTGCTTGGATCGACGAGGTCATACATTGAGCCATTCTTGACGGCCGTCATGAACTTGTCGGTGACCGCAACCGAGATATTGAAGTTCGTGATCTGGGTGAGGTCTTCCTTGCAGGTGATGAAGTCCATGACATCCGGATGATCGACGCGCAGGATGCCCATGTTGGCGCCGCGGCGCGTGCCACCCTGCTTCACAGCGTCGGTCGATGCATCATAGAGCTTCATGAACGACACCGGACCGGATGCAACGCCTGTCGTCGAGCGAACCATCGAGCCTTTGCCGCGAAGCTTCGAGAAGCCGAAGCCCGTTCCGCCACCTGACTGGTGAATGAGCGCCATCGCGCGCAGCGTGTCGTAGATCCCGTCGCGACCGTTGGAGAGCGCATCCTCGACGGGCAGTACGAAGCAGGCGGAGAGCTGCCCTAGTGGCCGCCCTGCATTCATGAGAGTGGGAGAGTTCGGCTCGAAGCGCCGCTCGACCATCAGGCGATAGAAATTCTCCGCCATTCCCGAGACGTCGCTGTCGTTCGCACCGTACCGGCGGTCTGCTTCCGCAACCGTTCCCGCCACGCGCCAGAACATGTCTTCCGGCTGCTCCATAGGTGTGCCCGTCGCGTCCTTGATCAGATATCGTTTGCTGATCACGGTGCGAGCATTTTCATTCAGCTGGGCTTCGCCTTGGGGCGGGACGGCGGGTATGGGCATTAGTACACTCTCTGCAGAATAAAAAGGTTGTCAAGTAAGAAGACGACGGACTCGGAACTGCGCGCTTGTGCATCGGTGATTTCGATGCGGGCACGGATACTACCGGCATTCGTGAGTCCGCGCCAGTGTTTAGCTATCTTCTGACGCGACAACGCTTTACGTATTCCACATCACGAATCGATGCTGGGCCCTGGTTTTTCCACTTGGACGCCCAGCGAGCTCAGCTGACCGCGATCTCGGAAGGAATTGGAGCGACGAAAATCGAGACGCACGGAAGCTGATTCTTCTAAGTACCCCAGAGGACAGGAGTTAGATCATTCTAAAACAGGAATCGCGATTTTTCTTCGGGCCTTCGCGCTTCGAAGTAGTCGGAATCGCCCAATCGGAAACAGGGTCGAGAAATCCGGGGTTTGCTTGGAAACACGCAAGCTTTTCGTTTCAGAACGACGCGCCAAATGTGCCGTACAATTGTGCCTTCGCTGCGTGGAGTTGCTCACGATTGATCAGCGGAAACGCGAGTCCCAACCGGAGCCGCGCGGGCATGTCCAACTGCAAACCGGTGTCGATATTGATCTCGGCGCCCACAGATGTCATGGCCGGATTCCCGATTGTGGCCGCGGTGCAGAATCCATTCGCAGTATCGGCGCCCGCCGGACAGAAAGCCCTCCCGGTTTCTCCGAATAGCGTGAACGACATGCGATCGACAAAGACCGGAATGAATCGGAAACCGCGCGAAGGCGCTGCAAGAGGTGCTCGGTATTCCGCGGCAGCCGAATAAGCGCGAATTCCGCCTTCCGAGCCGGCGGGATATCCGCGCACTCCGAACGTTCGACGCTGTTGCCCAACCGCGAAACCAGGAAAGACTTCGATCGCGGTGCCACTGATTCCGCCCGCCGAAAAAAGATCGGGACTTCCGTCATCAGTGATTCCGCCGGCGGCGCGAAGTGCCAGAACGTGGTGAGCGAAGCCGGGCAGGTCGAGCGACTTGTAGGCCAATGTCGTTCCGACCACGCTGCGGGTGGGTCCGCCGGTCGTGCCGGCCCGCCAGCGTTGACGCGCGCTCGCGCTCAAGCTGACTCCGTCCTCTGGTGAGATGCTGAGGCCCGGGCGCTGCGCGTTCGACCAACCAGCCGACGCAACGAGCGCTGGGTAAGTGTGGGTCTTCGAGAAGAAGGAGGACAGTTGCTTGATAACTGTATCGGGACGCGTGGAGTAGCTGTCGTCCTCGAGCTCTCCCCCGATCGACGCGAGGGTATATGTGCGAAATCGGGGGCGAATAAAAGTCGTCTGCAGCGAGACAACTCGCTCTTGTTCCGCCAGCCCGAACGGAGCGCTGACATTTCCCGCCGCGTCCTTGAAGACAAAATTTCCATTCGAGAAGTTCTGCGACGCGTAGAGATCGAGCAGTGGCAGACCCAAGCCAGAGTAACGATACCAGACCCACCCCGAATTCTGCGACCACTTCGAGTTGTGAAGCACTTCCACGACGTAGTCATGGCGATCTAGAATGTCGTAGCCGCTCGTGGCGGCGCCCCACGACGTTCCGTTGTCCGTGCTGCTCTCCACGACCGGAATCCAGTAGCGCGGCAGCAACGACGGCCATGGCGAATAGCTCGTCGCGCGAGAGGTGTCAGACGTGCCGAGGGCTGGCAGTCCGGACGTGACCGCGACGCAGTTGGTGCAACCGGCTCGTGGACTCGTTCGCGAAGTGTCGGCGTCAGTGCGAACAAGCAACGGTAGCGGAGCAACACCGAGATGATAGCCGTCCGCCTTGAACACCAGCGTCGCCAGCTCCATTCGATCGGGTGATGCCTCAGGGGCGAACACGCCGGTGGGGGCGCGGGTTATTCGCCCGATTGAAGGGGCGAACGTGGTCACGTCCGCCACATACACTTGTGGCGACCCCGTGCGCTCCGAGGAGAAATAGATGCGACGTCCGTCCGGAGCCCAGCTCGGACTCGAATTGATCGAGTGCGTGGCACCAAACGTATCGATCACCTTTCCATCGCGATCCAGGATCACGATCTCGGATCGTCCGTGACTCTGCCTCACTGCCACGATGCGGGTTCCGTCAGGAGACCAGCGCGGATCGGCCCACTGCACGTCGATGCTCGTAGGCGTGATGGCGACGATGGTCCGAGCATCGGGTGAGAGGCGTACGAGCCTGGTCGTCGCGGGGGCATCCTGTACCGCCACAATCTCGCCGTCGCTCCTAACATCGGCCGCTGAGAGCCGCGCACCTATCGTCAGTCTCGTCTCCGAGCCGTTTCGCTCGACGTAGAGATCGTTCCTGATGTGGTAGGGATCGAGATAGTCAGGCTGCGAGAATAAAAAGCCGCCGTCAGGCATCCTGACGTTCGGACTCGTTCCGTTGCGTCGGCCAAGTCGCGTCTCGCGTCCCGAAAGTGTGACTTGATAGGCGGCCGGCATTTCGCGCGCTTTGTCGCCGGCGTAGATGAGACTCGTATCGCTCAGCCAACGCGGAAAAAGCGCGACGTGCCCGGCGTTGGTCAGCTGCCTCCATTGTGGCATCGGCTCGGGCGATGCGCGCATCTCCTTCACCAGTGAATCGCGCCAGTGTTCCCACGCCGTCTGGAACGACATTCCAAAAGCGTTCCGCGATGTCAGTGTGAGAACGAATGGAAGCGGAGTCTTCGAGCCACTCTCGATGAACTTTCGAATGCTGCCGGGCCCCTGCGTTCGCGAGAGGTAGTCGAACAAGAGCGAGCCATAGACGTAGATCACCTCGCCGCCGGGAAAGCGCGATGTGCCCGGTGAGAGCTCCTGGAGGGTCGGCACTTCATTGGCGATCGCTGCGGCGCGCGCGATCATCGAGTGCTCGGAGCTTTCGAGTCTGCCGACCCCCGTCAACCGGGACTCGAAGTAAACCGCGAGGCCCTCCAGCACCCATCGCGGCTCGTAGAGATTCGGAAAGAGCAGCGGATTCCGGCCGAAGATCGCCTGGCCGAAGCGCCAGATCCCCCGCGACCGATCGAGATGGAAGATGTGTGTCAGCTCGTGTGTCACCACGAGCGCGTTCCAGTCATCGTAGTTGCGCAGACCCGACGCATCCGTGGGCGGGTGCGCGAAGACGACGATTCGATTCGACGGAAACGGTGTCGCGTAGCCGTTCACGAAATCGACGTTGTCGGAGACTACGAGATCGATCGTTCCTCGGGGCGGGACCAGCTCTGTCGACAACTCAGCGTAGGCCCGCTCGGCGTTGACCGCGGCCCGTCGCGCGTCTTCCTCGACGGGCGGGGTGAAATGCACTCGGAAATGCCGAGTGCGGATGGTGTGCCAGTCTTCGTTCGGCGGAAGTTGCGCGCCCGCGGCCCGCGCCGCGCACAAGAGTAACGCGGCGAAGACCGCGAACGATTTCACGGTTTCTGAGCGAGAGATGCGAAGTAGCTCTCGAGGCCGCGCAGCAGCGCCGTGGCGTATGCTTCCTGGTAAGTCGGCGTTCTCAATCCTGCTTCCTGATCCGGCATGATGACGAACGCTCCCTCGGTGAGAATTGATGGCATCCACGTTCCGCGAGCCACAGCGATGTTCTGGAATTTCGTTCCGTTGTCACGAAGTCCCAGCTCGGCGAGCAGTCCAGCCTGGGTCGCCATGCCGAGCGGGATTGAATGTGGCCAGAAATAAAGCGTCAGGGACCCGTTGTTGACAAATGGGTTGACGCCATCGGGAAACGCGTTCAGGTGAATCGAAACGAATGCGTGAGCGTTCGCGCGGCGACTGATGATGGGCCGCAGGCCCAGGTCGACCGGTTCCGGTGTGGTGCGCGTCATGACGACGTTCACGCCGCGTTGCATGAGAAGATCGCGCAGCTTGAACCCTACCTGAAGCACCGCATCTCCCTCATAGAGCCCTGTCGGGCCGGTAGCACCGGCCGGAGGATGTCCGGGATCGACGGTGATCGTGAGGCCGCGCAGTGGCGATGCCGCGTCGGCGATCCGCGGCGGTCGCCTCACCCTGAACGTCAGCGTGCCATTCTGCCAGAGCGCCAGATAACCGTAGGGCGCCCTATTGAGGTTGATCGTGTAGCGCACTCTGCTCGTTGCTGGCGCCGGTTTCGGTGCGGTCTCCGGTCCCACAGCCGGCTCGGGTGTCGAGCTGATGCTGTTGAAATACGCATCAGCGGGCTGTGGCATCGTCGAGATCACCTGCGCTCCCGTGACTCCGTACAGAAGTAGCGAGATCGTCCTGTCGGTTTCCTCTACCAGGTACGGCGGTGGCGGCCCGGTCACGGGGATCACCACATCGATCCATTCGGGTCCCGGTTCGAGGCGGACTGCGCCGACTTGCCGAAGCGGCGCCACGGAATCGCCGAGGAACGTTGTCGGGGCGGTAGGGGAAATGTTCTGCGCCTGGAGCTCGCTCCGGAGAACGAACGCGTCCTGGCTCGAGTCGAGCTGGATGCGGACGAACTCGTCGCCGCTGGCTTTGATCGAGCCGGTGGCCTTCACGACGGTGCCGGGAAAAAGAAACCACTTGTACTCCTGTCCGTTCCCGGGAGCAGGTCGAGCTATCGTCACACGATCCGTATCGTCAACCGTGGACCCGGGCGCTCCGAGGGTTACGTACACGTTTCGGGGAACAGGCACGAGGGTATCAGGCGATGGAGCTGGCTGCAGCGTATCGCCCACCAGTTTTTCGTGATGCGTAGTATCGGGTGCGGGGGGAACTTTTATCGGAAGAACAAGTCGCGCTCTCTCGGCCCCGTTCGATGCCAGGAGCTCATAACGCTGCGCGCTGTCGGGTGGGACGGGCAGCCAACCCATGAATGCGCCGTCGGGCCAAACCGGGACGGCGACTCCATTGATGCGAAGGGCCGCGCTACCGGTTCCGACGCTACCGAAAATGAAATTCGAATCGCGAACCGTCAGCAGCTGGTCCGGCTTGGGATAAACGACGCTGATCTGAAGTGGGCCGTGGACCTCTGGAACGGGAGGCAGCTTAGGGTTGGGAGCGGGGACTGGCGCCGGGACGAGCGGCGGAATGATTACCGGAGCGGGCGCTGTCGGTCCTCGCGCAGGGGCGCAGGACGCGCTTGCTACAATGGCGCAACAGTACAAAACCCTATAGGTAGACGCTTTCATTCAAAGTTCCTCGTTGCACGTGCACTGCGGTATAAGTCTTTCTAATACGCATGGGTAGTGCCCTCGTTGGTTTCGTTTCAGTATCTTTGTCGCACCCCGGGACGCTCCTCTTCCCGTGACCGCGCCACTACGCTCATTTCGAGCCAAAATTGATTGCAGAAATTTTCGGGATCTCGAATGTCGGCCTGATCAGGCACGACAATCAGGATTCCTTTTTGATTGCGAATCTGGAAACGGGCGACATCGCGACGACGAGCGCGCCTACACTCGTTTCTGTTCATACCGCACCGTTCATCCTCATCGTTGCCGATGGAGTCGGAGGCGCCGCTTCGGGTGCGCTCGCCAGCTCGATCGCCACCGAAACGATTCTCAGCGAGCTCCATCGCTGGTGGCACAAGGTCCCCAAGCGAACTCCTGAGTCGGTAGAAGCCGCCCTCAAGCGCGGAATCGACGTCGCCAACAAAGCCATCTTTCAGAAAGCCAACACCACGCCGGAGCACCACGGCATGGGGACCACCACGACGCTCGCTCTGGTTCTCGATGGCGAGGCGTTCATCGCGCAGGTTGGAGACAGCCGCGCGTATCTCGTGCGCAAAGGCGCGGCGAAGCAGCTCACCAAGGATCAGTCATTCGTACAGCGGCTGATCGATGCGGGCAGAATGACGGCGAAGGAAGCGGCCCAGAGCGAGCACCGCAACATCATCCTCCAGGCTCTCGGTCCGGAAGAGAAAGTCGTCACCGATTTTTATCGGGTGAAGCTCGACAACGACGACATTCTCGTGCTGTGCAGCGACGGGCTCTCGAATCAGGTATCGCCCGAGGAGATCGGACGGATCGCGCGCGGGGCCGGCCGGCCAGAGGACATCTGCAAGGCGCTGCTCGAAGAAGCGATGCACACCGGCGCGCCCGACAATGTCACGGTAGTGACGGCCCGCCTCCGCTCCCCGGAGGAGGACTATCGTCGCGGGGGCAGGGGCGGCTGAGCCGCTTTTGCTGGAATCGTTTCACCGGTGTGAGTCGCTGCTCCGATTGGAACATCGCGCGACCAGGGCGCGATAAAGGGAAGCAGCAGTAGCGGCGGTATCGCCATCGTGACCGTGAGGATAAAGAAGCCCGGCCAGCCCAGAGATTCCGCAATCTTTCCGGCAGGAGCGACGAGTATATCCCTGCTGGCGGCCATCAGACTCGAGAGAAGCGCGAACTGAGTGGCGGTAAAGCGCTTATTGCACATGCTCATGAGATAGGCGGTCATTCCCCCCGTCACGAGGCCGAGCCCGAAATTCTCGGTAATGATTGCCGACACCATGAGGGCATGGTTCTTTTCCGAGAGGGACAGCCCGTAGTAGGTGAGATTGCTGAGGCCCTGGAAGATCACGAAGATCCATAGCGATCGGTTGATCCCCCACTTCCCCATGACTGCGCCGGCGACGACGACGCCGACAATCGTGGCGATTACGCCGACGCCCAGAAAAACTGCGCCCACCTCGCTCTGCGAAAAACCCGCCTGCAGCAGAAACGGAGTCGTCATGCTGCCGGCAAGACTATCGGAGTATTTGTAGGCGACTATGAATAGCAGAACCAACAGGGCCCGCAGTACGCCAATGCGCTGAAAGAAATCCGCGAACGGAAGGACGACAGCTTCTACAAGAGTCCTCGGCGGGGCGTCGTTAAGTACTGGCTCGTGGGCCGCGAATGTGCCGGCGATGCCGATGATCATCAACAGCGAAAGGACGACATACACCATCGGCCACGGGATTCGGTCTGCCAGAAAAAAAGCGAGTGCACCCGTCGTGATCATCGCAACCCGGTAACCCATGACGAAGACCGCGGCGCCCGCGCCCATCTCGCGATCCCGGAGGACGTCGGTTCGATATGCGTCGAGCGAGATGTCCTGCGACGCGCTGAAGAAGGCGATCGCGATGGCGTTGATCGCGAGCATCTTCAGCCCCGTCCGGGGGTCGTGCAGTGACATTGCGGCGATCGCCAGGAGCAGCAGCACCTGCGTTATCAGCACCCATCCCCGACGGCGGCCGAGGAATGGGGGAATGTAGCGATCCATCACCGGAGCCCAGACGAACTTGAGCGAATAGGGCAGCGTGACGAGGCTGAAGAATCCGATCGTGGCGAGATCGACTTTCGCCGTCGTCATCCACGCTTGAAGGGTCTTGCTCGTGAGATAGAATGGCAGACCTGACGAGAAGCCGAGCACCAGCAGGGTCGCCATCTTCGGCTGGACGAAGATGCCGAGGGGCGATGTCCTGGGGGCGGTCTCGCTCGCGGTACTCGCAGTCATTGAGCATCTCCTCTAGTGCGCCGGGTCACCGTGGTCGAACGATCCCGGTTTGGCGCGACCGCTACAGCGCGACGCGCGTGCCCTGGCTGGCCTTGTTCGCGGCCAACTCACGAAGCAAGACGCGTGCGGCTGCACGTTGCATCACCGCTTCGCCTCCCCATGCGCAGAGAATCGGAGCGTCGACGTCCAGTTCCGCGGCGAGACGCGGGTGGCTGAATTGAATGATGAGGCAGTCCGCGGGATCCTTTCCTTCGAGCGCGCGGCGGACCGCTTCCTTTGCTCCCGACGAATACCCCGGCCTTCCCTTCCAGGCGCGAATGTCGCCGAACAGAGCTATCACGGTGGCACCGTCGGCGGGCCCGTCGCCGTTGACGACCAGATCGATTCCTCCCGCGCGCAACGCGGAGACGAGGGGATCGCGCGATGGCGCTGGGTACGGGCCACCGAGGTCATCATCCACGATGACGAGATTCCACGGTTGACGTAGCCGCGGCACTTTCCCGCGCAATGGGTGCACGACCTGCTCGGCAAGCTGAACGGACCATCCGCTCTCGTCGTGGCTGCTGCGATTCGTATCGCGCGAGAGCGCGGCCCAACGCGCCCATCTCCGGCGGCGCTCGATGGACTGGTGAATTCTATCGGCATCTAGCTGCTTATCGTCAATCGCCTTTTGCACAGCCCTGACGGACTCGACCACGTTGGTCGGATAGAGCAGGCAGTCGCAGCCGGCGGCGAGCGCCTGTACCACAGCTCCCGATTCTCCCTTGCCCAGCACCGCCTCCATGATCAGGGCGTCGGTGACGACCAGACCGGTGAACGCGAGCTCCTGTCGGAGGAGGTCGGTCAGAATCTTCCGGGAGAGCGTCGCCGGCACTCCGCTGGGATCGAGCGCTGGGAAGGCGACGTGTGCCGACATGACCGACGCGACTCCGCGCTCGATAGCGCTCCGAAACGGCACGAGATCGGTTTCACGAATGGCCTCTGCTGACTCCTCGACGCGTGGCAGCTCCTTGTGCGAGTCGGCGGTGGTGCGCCCGTGCCCCGGAAAATGCTTCGCGCACGCAAGGACGCCTTCTGCCTGACACGCATCGATCCAGGCGGCCGCGTATTCACCCACACGCTCGGGATCGCTGCCGAAGGAGCGCGTCCCGATGATCGGATTGTTCGGCTCGACGTCGATGTCGCAGTCAGGAGCGTAGATCCAGTTTATGCCGAGCTCCCGCGCCTCGGCCGCACTGATGGACGCCGCGCGCCGCACGGCCTGGATGTCCTCCAGAGACGCAATCGCCGCCAGCGGCGGCAACGCTGTCTGTCCGGCGAATTGCTGTCCGGCGCCGCGCTCCAGGTCCGCACCGATGAGGAGTGGGATGCTCGACTTCGAGTGAAGGTGCTCCGTCAGGACGACGACCTGCTCTGACGGACCACCGAACAGAATGAAGCCGCCCACACCGAGCTTGAGCGCGATTTCAATGGCGTCGCGCTCACCCTCATACCCGTGCTGGGCGTCCCACCTGATGGCCGGGTAGAAGAGCTCGGCGATTTCGCTCATGCGGGGGTGCGCTTTCCGAGCACTCGTGGGCCGCGCGCGCCAGTGGCGGAGGGAACGTTCCCGGGTCGTTTCGTCACGTGGAGATATCCAAGCAATGCGAAGGCCACGGCCTCCTTGGCCTCTCCATCGAAAAAGACTTCGTCAAAGTGGCGGACGGATACCGGAGCAGCCGCCCTCGCGATCGCGGCGAAGAGCGCCGGATTCTTGGCCCCGCCGCCGGACACGAGCACCTCGCGCACGGGCTCGGCGATGAATCGCCTATAGGCGTCAGCTACGCTCTCGGCCGTTAGCTGTACGGCGGTGGCGATGATGTCTTCGTCGCTGCAGCCCAGTGTGCGCGCATTGGCGATCAGCTTCTGCACGTAGTCTGAATTGAACAGCTCGCGACCCGTGGATTTGGGTGGAGGCGAGCTGAAGTAGGGATGGTTCATGAGCTCGGACACTATGCGCATGTTGGGCTTGCCCGCGAGTGCGAGCTTTCCATCGACGTCGTAGGCAAGCTCGGGCCGGATGGCGTGCGTCACCCCATCGATCACTGCCACTCCGGGCCCGGTGTCGAACGCACGCACGCCCTCGATCGCGCCACGCGGGGGCACGACAGTGATATTGCCGATGCCACCGAGGTTTTGGAGGCCGCGCCATTCGGTTTCCGACGAAAAAAGCATGGCGTCTGCGATCGGAACCAAAGGCGCGCCCTGTCCGCCGGCCGCAACATCGCGCACGCGAAAATCACTTATGACGTCAACACCGGTGCGCTCGGCGATCACGGCAGCTTCGCCAGTCTGCCAGGTGGAATGTCCGGGCTCGTGCCAAATGGTTTGACCGTGCGATGCTATCGCTGCGATCTCATCGCGGGCGACTCCTGCTTCGGCCATCACTTCGATCGCCGCATCGGCGAGCCAGCCTCCGAGCTCGAAATTGAGACGGCAATACTCTGAGGGAGTGCCGCTGCCCAGCGCGGCGGTCAGCCGCGTCCGCTGGGCCGGAGTGTAGCTGCGCGACGAATACGCGAGGAGATCGACGTCAATTCTCCCGTCGCTCGCGTCGCGAAATCGCGCGACGGCCGCACTGATGCCATCGAGAGAAGTGCCGGACATCAAACCGACTACTACGGCCGAAGACATCTAAGTGCTCTTGATCGGAGGGGGCGCGTCCTTCGTAACGCGCCTTACCACGCCGCCGTTGTCGGCGAGGAGTTTCTCGGCTTCCTCTCGTGACACGTCCTTCTTCTGCATGACAATCGCGAGCTTGACACTCTTCCCCGCCCGCGCGAGCAGTTTGGTCGCGTCGTCACGAGACACGCCGGTAACCTCCATCACGATTCGCTGGCTGCGGTCGATCAGCTTGTTGTTGGTGGCGCGCAAATCCACCATCAGGTTGCCGTAAGTCTTCCCGAGCCTGATCATGGCGCCGGTCGTAATGGTGTTGAGCACGAGCTTGGTGGCCGTGCCGGCCTTCATGCGCGTCGAGCCCGTAACGACTTCGGGACCGACGATCGGAAGCATAGTCACGTCGACTTTCGCGACGAGGTCCGGGGGCGGCGGAGAGCACGCGACGAGTCCCGTTTTGGCGCCGAGGGAGATCGCGTGCTCGAGGGCCGCGCGGACGTAGGGCGTGGTGCCGGAGGCAGCGATTCCGATTACCAGGTCTTTTGCGTTGACGCCGTGCTCGTCCATGGCGAGCGCGCCGTTCTTGACGACGTCCTCCGCGCCCTCCTGCGAGCGGGTCAGGGCGGGCAAACCGCCGGCGATAATGCCCTGCACCATCTCCGGATCGGTGCCGAAGGTCGGGGGGCATTCGCTTGCGTCCAGGACTCCCAGTCGTCCTGAGGTGCCGGCACCGACGTAGAACAATCTTCCTCCGCCACGAAAGGTTGCTTCAGCGAGCTCGATCGCGCGCGCAATTTGCTCTCTTTGTGTAGCGACGGCGTCTGGAACTCTGCGATCTTCCGCGTTTATCAAGTCTACGATCTCGAGGGGTGAAGCGAGATCGATCGAGACGGTACGCGGGTTGCGGCGCTCCGTTTCGCGGGGGTCCAGCATCAAGGCGCTGCTGATCGGTGATCCACGACCAAACTTACCCGACGGCTCGCGCGAATCGCAAGACAACCTGGGGCAACATGATGAGACGTTTTTCTCTGGCGTTATTGATGGTGATGTTCGTCGGCGGATCCCTCGGCGCGCAGATGCCGCGGCGACCGAGCGCGTACACCAACGATCCGAGTTACTGGATAACGTTGGGCGTCGCGGGATTTCAACCCAACGCGGTCAACGATGGCGTGACCGATAGCAAATGGGACTTTGGCAACTCGACAGACTTTCAATATCGCGGGTCGATCGAGAAAGGAGGAAACAACGGCGCGTCATTCGGCGTTTCGGGAAGCTGGTCGCACGTTCCGTTCGTGTATTCCTCTACGGGCCTGGTGATAGCGCAGGGCGGCGGAGTCAGTTGCTCAAGCTGCGACGCTCATCTCGACATGATGACTCTGGTCGCGACGTTTCACTCCGGGGCTGGAATCGGCTTCCATCAGGTGTTGGAGCTCAACGGAGGAGTCGTTGCCTACAGGAACCTGAAGCGCGATTCAGATGGTGCCAAGCTGATGCCGGTCGGAGGAAATATCGACCCGCTGTTTGCTCTCGGATACGGCTTTGGTTACGGTCTCAGCGACCGCACAAACCTCGATCTCATCTCGGACTATTTTGCGTTCGCCATCCACGAGAGAACGGGCTTGTCCAACGGCACCAGTAACACGAACCGGATGCCGGGGTTGCGGCTTTCGCTGCGGATGGGATTCGGCGGGGGAGCGCATCGGCGTTAGGTATGGTGCTACGTCGAACTGATTACGCGAGAAGCACGCACCGCAAGCTGATTAGGCGAGAGGTGCAATCAGTTTCAGATCCACAATCAAATCAGCGTGCGTGTTACACGACGAGTCTCCCGTGGATAGAATACAAATGTCAGATCCCACGGAGTTCGTTCTGAAGAAGAGATTGTTCATCGCCCCGGCGATCCTCGCGGGCGCTGCCTGGCTGCTGGCAGCGACGCCTTTAGCGCGGCCGGGCGATCCGGCCATCCCCGCGCGCGTCCCGGCTGTCTTCCCCGCCGGATGGCGTTTTCCCGCCGGAAGTCGGGCGACATTCGCCCAGCATGCAATCGTCGCCAGCAACAATCGGCTCGCTGCCGAGGTTGGCGCTCAGGTGATGAAGCAGGGCGGTAATGCCGTCGATGGAGCAGTTGCGACCGGCTTCGCTCTCGCTGTCGCGTATCCCGAGGCGGGAAACCTTGGCGGCGGCGGCTACATGGTCATTCGAATGGCGGACGGCCGCACCGACGCCATCGATTATCGTGAGACAGCGCCGCTTGCCGCGACGCGTGACATGTATGTTGGCGCGAATGGTAAGCTCAACGGAGAGAGTCTGATCGGACCGAAGGCCTCGGGCGTGCCGGGATCCGTGGCCGGAATGCTGGAAGCGCAGCGAAAGTACGGCTCGTTACCAATCGCGACGGTGATGGCGCCTGCGATACGTCTCGCCGCGGAAGGCTTCATCGTCGACTCCGCGCTTTTCTCCTCGCTCTCACAGGGGCGGCATCGAATCGGCGGCTTCGCAGGAAAGACAGTGTTCTTTCCAAACGGCGCGCCACCACCGGTTGGATCGCGGTTGGTCCAGCCGCAACTTGCTGCGACGCTCAGATCGATCGCAACGTCCGGATCACGCGCATTCTATCGCAGCGCGATCGCGGACTCGATCGTGGCGGAGATGCAGCGAAGCGGCGGCCTCATCACGAAGCAAGACCTGGCTCGCTACCAACCAGTGTGGCGCCAGCCGATAAGGAGCACGTATCGCGGATACACTCTCTTCTCCATGCCCCCGTCTTCGTCGGGCGGGACGACGATCACGGAGATGATGAACATTCTCGAGGCGTACGGACCAACCGCTCCGTTTGGGAGCGCCGAACGAATCCACGCGCTCGCGTCGGCATCGCAGCGGGCGTTCATCGACCGCAATTCTAAACTGGGCGATCCAGCGTTCGTGAAGGTTCCGCTCGGCACGCTGACGAGCAAGGCGTACGCGAAGGCGATCGCGAAAACCATCTCACGCGACCACGCTGACCCGACGACGCGACTCGCATCCGGGATCCACGAGGGAAACGAGACCACCCACTATTCGGTCGTGGATGGTGCTGGAAACGCGGTCGCTACTACGACAACGCTGAATGATCTTTATGGGTCAGGCGTGTACGTCGCTGGCGCGGGCTTTTTCCTCAACGACGAGATGGACGACTTTACCTCGCAGCCCGGAACGCCAAACATGTACGGGCTGATTCAAGGCGAGGCGAACGCAATCGCGCCAGGAAAGCGGATGCTGAGCGCGATGTCGCCGACAATCGTGCTCGACCCGAGAGGAAACCTGCTCCTCGTGACCGGTGCTCGCGGTGGGCCACGCATCATCTCCGCGACGTCGCAGATAATTCTCAATGTGATCGATCACCGCATGTCACTGGCAGATGCGATGAGCGCGCCGCGGATACATCATCAGTCACTTCCCGATTCGATTCGAGTCGAGGCCGGCGGTTTCGAGCGCTCGGTGATCGCTCGACTGACGGCGATGGGGCACCAGGTCTATGAGCTGAGCGGAATCGCTTCCGCCGCCTCCATCATGCGGGTGAAGGGCGGCTATGAGGGATTTGATGACCCGAGGTCGCGTGGTGGAGGCGCCGTGGGCTTCTAGCGCGCGGAGGCTTTCTCGACGGGGCTATCTGACCTCGCCTGAGCCGAGCCCTTCGAATTCGGCGCACAAAAAAACCGGCGTGATTTCTCACGCCGGTTTTTTTCAGCTACCGCATGCGCTACTCAGATGTTGACCTGAGTCGACGAGTTGAGCGTAGCGGTGATACGGCTGCCCGAGTTGACGCAGCCTTCGTAGTTCGCGGTCGCGGCAGCGGCGCCAGCTCCGGCCGCGGCGCCGACAGCGCCTCCAATTACCGTGGCTTTAGTGCTGTGTCCAAGAATCTGTCCGGCGATCGCACCGATTGCGGCGCCACCGACGACCTTCTGGACATCCTTGCTCTTTGGCTGATTCTTCACCTTGCTCACGTCAGCATAACTGGTGGTCGCGCTGATAGGGTAGGTGTGGCCGCCGAAGTTGACCGAGACGACGCGGAAGCCCATCACGACGTTGTCGTTGGCGTTCTCGCTGCGCTTGAGCTCCGTGACTTCAACGACTGCAGTCGCGCCCGACGGGATCATCGCGCCGTTCGAGCCGACGACAGCGTTCGTCAACGTTGCGTTGAAGCGATCGCCGACGTGGTTGGTGTTGGTGCAGACCTTGGAGCCCGCCGCGAGGTTGAGCGTGGAGCCTGCCGGAATCGTTCCGACTTTGGCCGCTGTGCCCGCGCTGCTGCGCGTCACCGTGTTGCCGCTCGACGTAACCGAGGTCGTCGGCGTGCGCTTGGTCGTAGTCGGCGTTCTGGTGGTCGGCGTCCTCGTAGTCGTCGTCGTGGTCTTGGTCGTCGTCGTAGTGCTCGGCGCCGGATTGGCAGCCGTGCCGGCTGGAACGTCGGTCAGCGCTGGCTGCGCGCTGGTGTCTCGATTCGCGAGCTGAATGTCCTTGTTCAGCGCCGAATCCGCGGCGGCGGTGTCGTCCTTCTTTGAGCACGCACCTGCGAATAGCGCGAGCGAGAGCGCGAGCGACGCACTAAACCGGGGAATATATTGCACCATTAAGCCTCCTCCATCGTGTGATGAGCGCTTGGTTCTCACCAAGCTCATGAGTATGTATGGACGGCAATCCATATGCCATATATGAAGAATCTCCGGATCGCTGCGCCATATTACAAGCCCTACTGGATCGCCTTTACGATAGGGCTTTTGACCGTCCTGGCGTCATCGGCGTTCACCAGTGTCATCCCGTGGGTCCTTCGACGCGCAATCGACGCGATCGGCGCAGGCGCGCCCATGAGCACAGTGTGGAAGCTCAGCGGGCTGATTGTGCTCGCTGCCATTGTCGGTGGCGGGTTCAGGTACGGGATGCGCGAGATCATGAACGGCGTCAGCCGCAAGATGGAGTACGACCTGCGCAACGATCTCTTCATGCATCTGGAGACGCTCGACGCGGCGTACTTTGCACAAACCCGTACGGGCGACATCATGGCGCGCCTCACCAACGACCTGAGCGCGGTTCGGACGGCGTTGGGTCCGGCTGTGATGTACCTTGCCAACACGATCACCGGCGGGGTCTTTGCGCTCTACTTCATGCTCCGCATCGACGGCAGGCTGACGCTCCTGGCGCTCCTTCCTACGCTCTTTCTGCCGGTGCTCACGATCAAGATGGGGAAGGCGATTCACGACCGGTTCGAGGCGGTGCAGGAACAGTTTTCGACGCTCACCACCCGCGCGCAGGAGAATCTTTCGGGCGCGCGAATCGTCCGGGCGTATCGTCAGGAAGCTGCCGAAATAGCGAGATTCGGCGCGATCAACGATCAATATCTCACGATCAACATGTCCCTGGTGAGGCTGTGGGGAACGCTCAATCCGCTGTTCGCGTTCTTCGGGGGACTCGGCGCAGTCATCGTGCTCGGAGCAGGCGGCGCTCTCGCGATCAGAGGGACGATCTCCGTCGGCTCGTTCGTCGCCTTCGGCATGTACCTCACGATGTTGACCTGGCCTATGATCGCGCTGGGCTGGGTCGTCAACCTTTTTCAGCGCGGCGACGCTTCGATGGGACGGTTGGCCGAGATCCTCGATGCCCGCCCGAGCATCAATGGTGAAGAGCCTCGTCAACATCTGCCGCCGGCGGCACTGGGTCGCACGATCGAGTTCCGGAATGTCGGATTCCACTATCCTTCTGACGCGCCGGGTGAGCCGCGCTGGGTGTTGCGCAATGTGAGCTTCACCGTTCCCGCGGGATCGACGTTCGGCGTCGTGGGCGCGACGGGAAGCGGAAAGAGCGCGCTGATCGATCTCATCCCGCGCATGTACGATCCGCAGGAAGGCGAGATATTGATCGACGGAGTTCCGACGAAGAACGTCGTGCCCGCGGAGCTGAGGCACGACATCGGATTCGTGCCCCAGGAGAGCCTGCTCTTCAGCGACACCATCGGATCCAACCTCTCGTACGGAACGAGCGGACTCACCGAAACGGGAGAATGGGCGGCGAGCGTCGCGCAGCTCGACGAGACGATCGACCAGTTTCCCGGACGCTACGAGACGATACTCGGCGAGCGCGGAATCAATTTGTCGGGTGGACAGAAGCAGCGCGCCTCTCTCGCCCGCGCGCTGGCCAAGAAACCCAGCATCGTTCTGCTCGACGATGCGCTGTCCGCCGTTGACACGCACACCGAGGCCGAGATTCTGCGAGCGCTTCGCGAAGCGCTGGCTGGAAGGACAGCGTTGATCGCATCACATCGGATAAGCGCTATACGCGACGCGTCGTGGATCATCGTGCTCGAGAAGGGAATGGTGGTCGAGCAGGGGCGACACCCGGAGCTGATGGCATTACGCGGACGTTACTGGTCGCTGCTGCGTAGACAGCAGCTGCTGGACTCCGTCGAGTCGGATGCGTTGGCAACGGATGTCACTGCGAGTACAATATGAGCATGGCCGACAGGCTCGATTCCAGCCCGACGAAGCGAGTGAAAACGCTCGAGGCCCAGGCTAAAGAAGCGCAACAGACAATCGAGGAGCTGCGCGCCCGCGACGCGCTCAAGACGCAGTTCCTCTCCAACGTCTCGCACGATCTGCGCACGCCACTGGCAGCGATCATCACGAACGCCGAGATATTGCGCGAGGGGATGTTGGGCGAGCTGAATCAGAAGCAGCGAGACAGCGTTTCCGGGATTGTGAGCGGCGGACAGCAGCTGATCGACATGATCGACGAGATCCTCACTTACGTGCGGAGCGCGAGCGACCAGGTGAATCTCGTCCGCACCGACTTCGACATCACCGAGCTCGTCGACCAGGTGCGGACGCTCAATCAGGCATTGGCGGCAAAAAAGCATCTCACGATCGAGCGCCTCAACGGGGACGATTTACCACAGGTCTACGCCGATCGCGACAAGATCAAGCACGTCCTCGGAAATCTCATCGGCAACGCAATCAAGTTCACACCCGACGGTGGCCGCATCTGGATCGCGTTTGCTCGCCGCGGGCGGAAGGGCGACGAGCTCGTGGTCGAGGTCGGCGACAACGGCCGCGGTATCGCGAGAGCACACTACGAGCTGGTGTTCCGCGAATTCGCCCAGGTCGATGCATCGCCATCTCGTCCGCATCACGGAACCGGCCTTGGACTCGCGATCGCGCGCAATCTCGTCGAGATGCATTCGGGGAGAATCTGGGTCGAGAGCGAGCTCGGCAAAGGGAGCAGATTTTTCTTCACGCTGCCGCTCAACCCACCGCGCGACTAAGTGCCGGCGCGCATTCTGATCGTGGAGGACAGCCCACTCGTCACGGACGCACTGCGCGTTCTGTTCACCGCCGCCGGTTATGAGGTTGACGCGGCCGCGAGCGTCGCCGAAGCGGTCGAGCGGGGCAGCGAAGTCGCCGTTGATTTGATGCTGCTCGATCTCACTTTACCGGATGGAAACGGGCTCGAGGTCCTCGACGCGCTCCGTTCGCGCAGCTCCCTTCCCCGATCGACGCTGGCCATGACCGGGCACAATGATACCGGTTCGCGCCGCAGGTGCCTCGAGGCAGGGTGCGCGGAAGTTCTCCTCAAGCCTGTCCCAATCGCCGAGCTTTTACGACTGATCGAACTCCACCTGGCATAAAGGAGCGCCGTGCGCGGCCGCGCGCCGGCCCACTGCTCCAGTGGTACTATCGAACGAAGTACCGCCCGTTCGCGCGCGAGAAGCGTCCGCGTCCGCCGCAGCGCGGTCTCATCATGCTTCAGATCGACGCTCTGGCGTACTCTGATCTCAGGCGCGCGCTCGAGCTCGGACTCTGTCCGACTATCTCGCGGCTGCTGCGCGAGGGATTCGCGCTCAGACGCTGGTTCTGCGGACTCCCGTCCGCCACGCCGTACTGCCAAGCGGGAATGTTTCACGGCGAGAACGATGGGATTCCGGCCTTTCGCTTCTACGACAAGGCGGCGCGAAAGGTCATCACCTGCAATGCCCCGCACGGGGTGCAGTACATTCGCGATCGCATCCATTCGCCCGGCGCGCTTGCCGGCGGCTCGAGCTACGTCAATCTCCTCGACGGGGACGCGCAGACAGTAGCGTTCACCGTCGCCACGCGGGAAAAGATGTCCGTCTACCGTCGACTCGGCGGTACCCGAATGGCGCTGCTGATGGCGCTCCACCCAATTCGCATGGCGCGCATGGTTCTCCAGGGCGCGTTCGAGTGGTTACTCGAAGAGTGGGAGCGGGCGAGGGGCGAGCTGGCGGGGCGCGTGACACACTCGGAAGGGATTTTTCCGTTCATCCGGATCCTCAGCAATGTGGTCGTGCGCGAGCTGCAGACAATGGCGATTCTGCTCGACGTCTATCTGGGAGTGCCCATCATCTACAGCACGTTCATGCAGTACGACGAGCTCGCGCATCACTTTGGGCCGTCGAGCAAGCAGGCGCTCGTGGACCTGCGTCGCACCGATGCGCGGATCGCCGAGATCTGGAGGATGGCGCAGCTGGCGGGCGGGCGAGGGTACGATCTCGTCATTCTCTCCGACCACGGAATGACGCCCGCGCTCAGCTATCGCGTGCAGTACGGTGAATCGCTGGGCACAACGGTGCAGCTGATTCTCGACGAGACTCTGGTCAAGGGAGCGCTACCCCCGCGGTCGTTGGCGAGCTACGCCGAGGATACCGAGTATTCAGACATTGGTCCCGAAGTGGTGGAAGCGGTCGCGCAGCTTACACCGGCGTCATTCGGCGCGAGGAGTGCTATCCGCAGATTCCGCGACTGGCTGAGAAGCCGCTACGGCTTGCGGGAAATAATTTTCCCGGAGAAGTACCGCGTCGATCGCACGAATGACGTGGTTGTGACGTACAGCTCCTGCCTGGCACTCGTGTACTTCGCCGCGACGGAGCAGCGGCTATCGCTCGAGCAGATCACCGCCGACGCACGCTGGGCGCGGCTGCACGATCGACTGATCGCGCATCCTGGCATAGGCCTCGTGGCCACGATGTCGCGCGGCGGTGTCAATCTCGCCGGCAAGCACGGACGCGCGATTCTGCGGGATGGTCAGGTGGAGATCGTGAGCGGCGAGAACCCGCTCGAGATATTCGGCACCGAGCCATACGTGCTGAGAGCGGTCGAATCGCTCGTGAATCAGCCGAACGCGGGCGATGTCGTTCTGTTCGGGTCGTTCGACGGTTACGACATCATCTCGTTCGATGATCAGGTTGGCGCGCACGGGTCGGCTGGCGGGGATCAGGTATATCCGTTCATCATCTCGCCCGAGCGGCTCGGACTCGCCGCCGAGTCGCTCGAGGATGCCCGCGACATCCACCGCACGGTTCTGTCTCGTTACGCCGCCGCTAACCTACCGGATGCTCCTGCCTCGGCGGCGCGACTCACGCCGGCGGTTCCGCGTGCGGCCGTCTGAATTTTTCCGCCGGGGCTGGCCTTTCCCGGTACGGCGGATAGGATCCTCTGAGGAGGAGACCCGCGACTGAGCGGAGCGAAGGAGCGCTGTTAGGGGCTCCGACCAAGCGAGCGTAGCGCCGGAGAGGATACCCTCGCCGACCACGTACAGAGATACTAGTCGACGCGAAACGCCCGCGGACTACGGCGTGTACGGACTTTCGACGATCGTTCTGAACGCCGAGGCCGAGATGCGCTCGGGCTCGAACTGCTCTCCCGCGCGCTTCATCACCCCGCGCACAACCCGATCGACAGTCACGAGCGGCGCGTCGGCCTCGGCCTGAACCTCGACCTCCCACTTCCCGCGATCGGGACCTTTGAGCGTGTGGCGGTATCGCGCCGTGAATACCGTGTGGCGGTGCACGATGATCGCACGATCCTCTTCTTCTATCGGGAGGAATTCGTCGCCGGCGCTTTCGCTCAGCGCCTCGGGCGGCTCATCGCTCTCGTGCTGGTGTTCCGGCTCGGGCGGCAACGGAATGGCGGCGACGACGGCGACACCCGTCTCGACGCCCGATTGGCGGAGCGGTGGAAAGAGCCGAACTTCGTCCACCGCGTCCAATCCGATGCGATCGGCGATCTCGCGCAAGAACCGTTCGGTTGTCTCGATCATGCAGTCACCTTTGAAGTTTCGCCTGCCGCCGGCGCGCTCTTTCTGTCGGTGAGCTCACGTTCGACGTACAGCTTCAGAATGTGCATGAAATCCTGCGCGTTCGTCACCACTCCGAAAGCCTGGTGTGTGCCTCGGTCTTTCAGCTTGCTCACCACGAACTCCGATGAATCCACGCAGATCGTCGGGAGCTCACGCATCGACCCGTCCTTCTCGGTCACGAATGCCGGGAGCATGTTGCCGGTCGCGATTGCGTGGAGCGCGGTCGCGATAAGAATCGCCATCGTCGCCCGCGTCGTGTGACGCTTCATGGCGTCCTGGCCAGCGAGGCTGTCTGTGATCACCTCGGGGAGCGGACCATCGTCACGTATCGAGCCAGTGAGCACAAATGGAATCCCCTTGGTCACGCAGGCGTGCATGATTCCGTCCTTGATCACGCCCTGCTCCACGGCTTTGGCAATGGAGCCCGCGGCGCGCACCTTGTTGATCGCGCGCATGTGTAGTCCATGACCACCTGTGGTCGCCTCGCCGGTTCGCGTCATGCCGAGGGTCGTCCCGAAAATCGAGGCCTCGATGTCGTGCACCGCAACCGCGTTCCCGGCAAGCAGCGCTGACACGAACCCGTTCTCGACGAACCACACCATGTCCGCCCGTGCGCGCGAATGAACCAGCGCCGGTCCAGTCACCCAGACGGGATATCCGCCGCGATCACGCTCCTGGATAAGGATGTGCGCCATCAACGAGTAATCGATCGGCTTCTCGCGCGACACCTCGCTCGTCATGAACTTGAACTCGCCCTCTTCGTCGGCGAGGAACGAGCCGGTGTGAACGTAGATTCCCTCGCTCCCGTCCTCGGCACTTCCAATCGCGACCAGGTCGCCCTTCTTCAGCTTCCGACCTTCCTTGATCCAGAGGTCGTCGCCGTCCAGGACCAGCGCCGCGTCCATCCGCGGCTCGCGCGGCATGCGCCACGAGCCTTTGATGCGCACGTACGTCGGAAGGTTCGTCGTCGAAAAAAAACCTTCAGGCAATACGCCGTCGGCAGGCGCGGGGATGAACCTCGCGTCGGGCGCTTTCGCCAGCGCAGGGGCGTTGAAATCGGGGTGCCGTAGTATGGTCACGAGGTAAAGATAAACGTAAAGCCGCGAACTGCGGACGCAGCCGTTTAGAGCAAGGCTACTGGATCGCGATCAAGCGTGACTCGGAGCTGCGCCGTATTAGGCACCTCGAAGCGCTCCATGAAGTAGCGGCTTACGCGTGTGAGCTCGCCTGCGTGCGCGGATTTGAGCAGGATGTGCCAGCGCCACCGATTCTTGATCCGCTCGATCGGGCACGGGGCGGGGCCAACGACGGTCACCTCGTTACCGGCGCGCGCCGCGAGCTCACGGAGCAAGTCGCCTGCGTGGATAGCGAGCTTGGCTGTCGACTCCTCGACCAGCCCGCTGAACACGATGTTGGCGATCCGCACGTTTGGCGGATAAGGCGGATCGACGCGGCCGGCCATTTCTTCGCGCACGAACGAGATATAGTCGTGAGCTACGGCGTAGCGGACGGCATGATGTGCCGGCAGGCGCGTCTGAATCAGTACCCGTCCGCCCTTCGCGCCGCGCCCAGCTCGCCCCGAGACCTGACTCAGAAGCTGAAAGCAACGCTCCGACGCCCGGAAATCCGGCAAGTTGATTCCGACATCCGCGTCCACCACTCCTACGAGCGTCACGTTGGGGAAGTCCAACCCCTTGGCGATCATCTGCGTTCCGAGAAGAATGTCGACCTCGCCCGCTGCCACTCGATCCAGAATCCGGGTGTGCGCCCATTTCCCGCTGGTTGTGTCCACATCCATCCGCGCGACGCGAGCCGAGGGAAATCTTTCGGACAGGAGCCGCTCGACCTGCTGAGTGCCGAGTCCGCGCTGGCGGAGATATCTGCCACCACAGCGCACGCAATCGGGGCGTGGATCTTCTTTATGCAGGCAATAATGGCAG
>Ga0157372_10001537_pt1 | contig 25110 bp, 22 predicted proteins | sample C55metaG_FD_115307 | JGI IMG/M metagenome (GOLD analysis project Ga0157372, IMG submission 115307) | Corn rhizosphere microbial communities from Kellogg Biological Station, Michigan, USA - C5-5 metaG | ecosystem: Host-associated > Plants > Roots > Rhizosphere > Soil | place: USA: Michigan...
CAGGTGGAGATCACAATGGGTTTTTTTACTGCATTTTTATTGGCCGTTATTTTTTCATTCTCCGTTGACGAAGCTTCCTTGTTGGCAAGCAATGCTGCAGCAGCCAGTGCCGAGGTCTTAATAAAATTTCTCCTGTCGCTCATGTTCTTTAATTTTGAGTGATCACATGCTTTGCATAATTCACATTCATGCGGTCGAGCAGTTTGGAATGGATCTTCAGCCGCGCAATGAATTTTTTATAATCCTTGTTCTCCGGCTTTGTCCAGAGTGTTTCCGCGAGTGCCGCCATGCGGGGCATCGACATGTATTCTACGTGCTTGAAATCGACAATGTATTCGGTCCACACATTTCCCTGCGCCCCTAAAATATATTTTTGCTCATAGGGCCCGAGCGATACCGGCGTAGGATCATAATTGTAAACGGAATCAACCGGGTTAAAGCCGCCGATCGCCATCGGTTCATTGCTGCGGTCCTTCACCTGGTAATGGTCGAAATAACAAGGCTTGCCCGGGCTCATCACCACGTAATGCTCCAGCTTCGCCGCAGCGATCCCGCCTTTGGTGCCGCGCCAGCTCATCACCGATGCATTCGGCGCAAGCCCGCCTTCAAGAATCTCGTCCCAGCCGATGATCTTCCTGCCCTTCGAGTTGATGAACTTTTCGATGCGTGTGATAAAATAGCTTTGCAGCTCATGCTCGTCCTTCAGCTTCTCATCCCTGATCCGCTTCTGGCATTTTGGACATTTCTCCCAGCGTACCTTCGGGCATTCATCGCCGCCGATGTGAATATACTGTCCGGGGAACAGGTCCATCACTTCCGTAAGTATATTTTCAATGAATGCAAACGTGCTGTCATTGCCCGCACAATACACATCATCCGAAACGCCCCAGGTTGTGTAGGGCTCAAATGGCCCGCCGGTACAGGAATACTGAGGGTATGCTGCCAGCGCCGCAAGCGAATGCCCGGGCATCTCTATTTCCGGCACAATGGTGATGTGCTGCTTTGCCGCATACGCCACCACTTCGCGGATATCGTCCTGCGAATAAAATCCGCCGTAAGCGGTGCTGTCATATTTCACATCCTTCAATGGCTTGCCTCTTGTATCAACAGGCTTGCCGATCACGGTCGCTTTTCGCTGTGAAGAGATCTGTGTGAGCAAAGGGTACTTCTTGATCTCCACTCTCCATCCCTGGTCATCAGTAAGGTGCCAGTGAAATGTATTCATCTTGTACATGGCAAGATAGTCGATGTACTTTTTCACTTCCGCCTTCGGGAAAAAATGCCGGCTGCAATCGAGGTGCATTCCGCGCCATTTGTAACGCGGTGCATCAAACACCTGCAGGCAGGGAACCACAAGGCGCCTGCTCTTTTCCACGGGCAGCAGCTGGATGAGCGACTGCACTGCATAGAACGAACCGGCAGCTGCATTCGATTTAATGGAGATGCCTTTCTTCGTGATCTTAAGGTCGTAGTACTCGGGATCAAGCTCCGCATTGTTATTCGAAAGGATGTTCAGGAACGAGATGAAATTTTTGAACGGCGGATAATGCGAATCGATGATCACATTGATCCCGTAATTCTCTTTTAAATAATCCCGGAGGTAAGTTGCCTCGAACACATTTTCACCGGCAACGATCACCGTTGTATCCGACAATGCGAAGCTGCCTTCCGTAAAGGAAACATAATTCGGCTGCGGGATAATGGCGGCCTGTTCACCCGTCTGCGCAAAGCAAACGCGGATTAAAAAAATTAATGCAATGCTGATCCTGATCTTCATAGTATCTGAATTGATTTTGTTCTCACTTCGTTCCCTGCTGCTTCTTTTTTATTGCTGCGATCGGTCCGAAAGGCCCGTATTTATGCTGCTGTTCGCTAAAGCTATCCGCATACGGACCGAAGGGATGATCCACCGGCTTGCCAGCTATGTTTGGCCAGTCCCCGCTAAGATCTTTCGCCGGCCTCTGCTGCGAGTTCACATACGCCGCCACATCCCAGGCCTCCTCCGCGCTCAGCTGCGGCGCATCATAGCTTGCGCCGAAAGGCATGTTCGACATCACATAGCCGGCAAACCTCGACAGGCGGTACAATCCGGCGCCGGTGTTATAGCTGTGCGGCCCCCAGAGCGGCGGATACTGATAGGTTAAACCATCGGCGTTCAATTTGCCTTCACCGCCTGCAGCGTGGCAGGACCGGCATTTTGAAACATATACTGATCTTCCTTTTTCCGGATCGGCAGCATGGTCCATGTATGCGAGCTCGGTAATTCCCGCGCCCTTGGGCTTATCGCCTTTCTTCACATCCTTTCCCAGCCACAGGATGTAAGCGGTGATCGCCTGCATTTCGCGGCTCATGCTGTCGAGCGCTTTTCCGTTGAGGCTGCGCTCAAAGCAATCGTTCACTCTTTTACAAATGCTTTCGGTTCTTCCCGAGCGTTCGCGGAATTTAGGATACGTGGAAGCCACGGCGCTGTAATTATTTCCGAAGGGCTTTGTGCCTGCATCGAGGTGGCAGTTCTGGCAGTTCATGCCGTTGCTGCTGTGCTGCACTGTACCGTTGGGACCCAGATAATACGATGTATTGGCGATCAGCGCCCTTCCGTAACGTATCAATTCACCTTCCGCTCCGGCAGGAAACGTTAAGGTATCCGGCGCGATCCATACATCTGCAGCGGCAGGAACGTTCTCCTTCTTTGACGGTGCCGGCGCATCGGCAACAACAACTTTTGAAGGAAGGAAGATCTCCGGAACACCGCAAAAATTCACATACACCAGCGCGGCAGCTAGCAGCATCAGGCAAATGATCACGTTGATGAGCTTGAAGATCACATCAAGCAATTTCTGTTCATTGTTCTTTTCCGGCGTCATTATTTCAGCTCCTTCCAGATCAGTGAAGCGGCGCCGAGAAGCGCAGCGTCATTCTCTTTCAGCTGTGAAGGAAGGATCTTTATTTTATTCCTGTAGATGTGCAGCAGGTGTTTTTCGAAGCTTGTCCTCGTCGGCCTGAAAATGAAATCGCCGGCAAGCGCCAGTCCGCCGAAAAGGAAGATCGCCTGCGGGCTTGTGTACGCAACGCTGTTTGCCAGCGCCAGCCCGAGGATCTCGCCGGTGTAGTTAAATGCTTCTATCGCATCCTTGTCTCCCGCAAGCGCTTTTTCATGGATGAACTTCGCATCGGCCACAAGTCCGCGCATGTCGGTCTTCACGTGATGGCTCATCTGCAGATCGGAGAAAGTTCTTTTGATCCCTGTCGCCGAGCAATAGGTTTCGAGGCAGCCTTTTCTTCCGCAGCCGCATTGCCTTCCGTCGGGAAACATGATCACGTGCCCGATCTCGCCTGCAAAGCTGTCGTGCCCGTAGATCATTTCACCGTTCGCCACAATACCGCTGCCGAGGCCGGTTCCCAGTGTTATAAAAATAAAATCCTTCATGCCTTTCGCGCCGCCGAAGATCATCTCCCCGATAGCGGCTGCATTGGCATCGTTAGTAAGCATTACTTTTGTTTTCAGCCTGTCGGAAAATAATTCAGCCAGCGGGATCACACCTTCCCATTTAAGATTGGGAGCAAACTCGATGGTGCCTTTAAAGAAATTCCCGTTGGGCGCACCAATGCCGACGCCGGCCAGCTCATGATCGGGAAATTGCAAAGCAGCCTTCCTGATGCGCTCGCTTACCACCATCACAAGGTCTTCCGGAACCGGGAAATGCTCGGTTGAAACGGTTTCTTTCAGGAGGATCTTCCCGTTCTTATCCACCAGCCCGAACACCGTGTTTGTTCCGCCTATATCTACACCTGCTACTAAATTTTGTTTCATCACTGAACGTTAATGCGATTAATGATTTGGGCTGATGGCCTTATCGAATTCAATTCCCTGGCTGCTGTAAATTCCTTTAACGATGTATGCGTAAAAAGCCAGGTATACATAACAAAAGATCGGGATCACGAACGACATGTGAACGCCGTACAGATCGGCAATAAGCCCCTGTACCGGCGGAATAAGCGCACCGCCAAGGATCGCCATCACCAGCAGCGAGGAGCCCTGGCTTGTATTTTTCCCGAGTCCGGCGATCGCCAGCGCGAAAATAGACGGCCACATGATGGAGTTGTACAGGCCGAGACTGATCACCGACCAGAGCGCCACTTCACCCGTGGTGAACAGTGAAACGATCAGCAGTAAAATACAGATCACAGAGAAGAGCAACAGCGTGCGCGCCGGCTTTTCCTGCCCGATAAAAAAGGCGATGATGCTGATCGCGATAAAAGGAAGATAAAGCAGCATGGACTGGAAATCGAAAGGTGTATCACCGGATTTGATCTTGAAGATCATGAGGATGAAAAAGAAGGTCGCCACCGGCAATACCGCCGTAAACACTTTCTTTAATGCCGGCGAGAGATTGAATACCGATACGGAACTGGTGAAGCGGCCTACCATCAGGCTGCCCCAATACAGCGCCACATAAATGGTTGCTGCCGCAGGCGGAACGCCTTTGATCTCCGGCAGCCCGACAAACCCGGTCATGAAGCTGCCCACTGTTACTTCACCACCAACATAAAAGAAGATCGCAAGAATTCCCCAGGTGAGCTGCGGATATTTCAATGCGCCCATTCCTTTCTCAATGTTCTGGTGATTGGTAAAATTGGGAAGCGGTACCATTTTAAAAACAACGATCAGCACAAGGAAGATTCCCGTGAGCACGAGGTAAGGCATCTTCACAGAGTCGATGTCTGTTTCGTGTCCCGATGTGGAAAGGATCAGCGTTCCGCCAATGATCGGCGCAATAGTGGTGCCGAACGAATTAATGGCACCGGCAAGGCTCAGCCGGTGCGATCCGGTTTCAGGGCGGCCAAGCAGGATCACATAAGGGTTCGCTGCGATCTGCAGCAAGGTAAAGCCGAGCGCAAGCACAAACAGCGCCGCAAGGAAAAAGGCAAAAGACTGCATGAGCGCCGCAGGATAGAACAGGAAGGTACCGATCGCGGAGATCAGCAGCCCAAGCAGGATCCCGTTCTTATACCCGATCTTGTTGATTGGATCACCGGAAACGGAAGAGATGATAAAATAAATGAGCGAGCCCACGAAGTATGCGCTGAAAAAAGCGAACTGGATGAGCATGGACTCAAAATAAGTGAGCACAAAGATCGCTTTGAAATGCGGGATCAGAATATCGTTCAGGCAGGTGATGAAGCCCCACATAAAAAACAACATTGTAAGAAATGCGAGGGGCATTGAGTAATTCTTTTTCTGTTCCATAACCGGTTTTTATTTACCGAAAAATAATAAAATAATCGGGAAATAAAATTGAACGGTTCATAAAGTTATCCGCAATTATCCATTTATACTATTTTGCAGCCGCCTGTTCCGGATTTGTTTATTTTTATAGCAGAGCTTTTGAGATCACACAGATTTTTATAACTAAGAAAAAGGCAAGTCCACATGAACAAAGCAGCATCCGTAAAAAAATTACGGCCCTTACAATTAGCCGCCATCATCTTCCTTACGATCTCGGGCGGGCCGTACGGACTTGAATCCCTCATCAGCTACGTGGGCGATCACGGCGTGTTCATTCTGCTCATCATCACACCGATCCTCTGGGACATCCCAACGATCTTCACGATCCTCGAGCTCAACAGCATGATGCCCGTTACCGGCGGCTATTACCAATGGGTGAAGCATGCGCTGGGCCTGCGCTTTGCGTGGTATGAAGGCTGGTGGACCTGGCTGTATACTTTTGTGGACTTAGCGATTTATCCCGTGCTATTCGTTGAATACCTCGGTTTCTTTTTTCCCGAAGCGGAAGCCTACAAGCTCCCAATCTGCCTCACGATCATCTGGTCATGCGCATTGCTTAACATCCGCGGCATCGTTCCTGTGGGGAAATTTTCCGTGATCCTCGGGAGCATCATTCTTGCTCCTTTCTTTATTCTCTTCTTCTATTTTCTTTTTCATCACAGCGGCTCGCTTGCACTTCCTTCGCCATCGCTGGAAGGCGTTAAATTTCCCGCGCTCGGACTTGCTTTGTACACGGTGATGTGGAACTTTTTAGGATGGGACAACGTGACCACTTACGCAGAGGAAGTAACGCAGCCGATCCGCACCTACCTTGTATCGGTATTCACTGCGTTTGCATTGATCTTCATCGTGTACTTCATGGCGCTCTTCATCTCCGTTCAATCGGGAATGAACCCCGAAACACTGTCTGAAAAAGGATTTCCGGCGCTTGGTGTATTTGTGGGCGGACAATGGCTCGGTGCGCTCATCGCGGTAGGCGGACTCGCAAGCGGGCTTGGATTGTATTCGGCAGTGCTGCTCTCCGTATCGCGCATCCCGAAAGTAATGTCGGACGACGGGCTGCTTCCTCCGCAGCTGCATAAGCTGCACCCGAAATTCGAAACGCCTTACATCTCCATTATCTGCTGTTCGCTGGTAGTCAGCATTATGGTGTTGCTCACGTTTGCCGACCTGCTGATCATCGATGTGATCCTGTACGGCGCCGCCTTATTCCTCGAGTTTGTAGCGCTGATCGTCCTGCGCCGGAAAGAGCCCGACAGGCCGCGACCATTCAGAATTCCTTTGAACATCGCCGGACTGTGCGTCATGTTCATGCTGCCTGTAGGTGTGTATGTGATCGCGCTCACGGGCGCATTCTCAGATGCGGGAGGAACACTCACGCCGGTGCTGATCGCTCTGGCGACGCTGCTTTCAGCGGAAGTGATATGGCAGCTGATCACTTGGAGAAAGCCCGAATTAAAAAGCCTCTGAGAAATAAATCAGGAGTTGATCTTCACGGCAGCCATGATCTTCGCTGTTGCACCGGTCCGGCTTTCCACGTAATGCTTTGAAATATGCGAAGCCGTTCTAAGCACCTGCTGATCGCGGAGCAGCGCCGTTACATTTTGAAATTCCGGCTTCCCGGAAACCGCAAAAGCGCCGCCTGTTTTCACAAGATCGACAGCCTCTTTAAATTTTTCATAATTCGGCCCGAAGATAATCGGGAGCCCGAAGGTGGCAGCCTCTAAAATATTGTGGATGCCTTTTCCGAAGCCTCCGCCGATAAACGCGAAGGCGCCGTATTGGTATAAGGAGGAAAGCATCCCGATGTTGTCGATCACCAGCACCTGCGCCTGAGCAGCATTGCTTTCAGTCGCCTGCGAATAGCGGAGCACCGCCTGTTTCGAAAACAATGCACAGATCGCTTCAATGTGCTTTTCATCGATCTCATGCGGTGCAATGACCAGCTTCACATGCTCCGGCAGTGCAGTTGCGATCAGCTCTTCATCCTCTTTCCAGGTGCTTCCGGCAATTAATACATCCTGACCGCCTTTGAATTTTTCGATCAGCGGAAAAGGCCTTACATTCTTTGCGATCTCCGAAACCCTGTCGAAACGCGTATCACCCGTCACCGTTGTATTCCTGTAGCCGATCGAATGCAGCAGCTCTTCCGAGCGCGGGTCCTGCAGAAAAAAATGCGTGAAGCTGCTGAACTGCTGCCTGAACCAGGAGCCGTAAAACTTAAAGAAATGCTGCTCTTCCCGGAAGATTCCGCTGATCAGGTAAGTGGGAACATCGTATTTTTTCAGCTCAGCCAGGTAATTGAACCAGAACTCATACTTCACAAAAAAAACTGCGGAAGGCTTTACGATCTCAAGGAAGCGTTTTGCATTTGAAGGCGTATCTGCAGGAAGGTAACAAACGAGATCAGCGCCTTTGTAATCTTTCCGGATCTCGTAGCCGGAGGGAGAAAAAAAAGTAAGCAATATCTTTACATCCTTCTGCGCTTTGTATTTTTCGATCAGCGGACGCCCCTGCTCGAACTCCCCGAGGGAAGCGCAATGGAACCAGATCAGCGTTGAGCCGGGAGTGCGAAGCGATGAGACCGAAGAAGCTAATTTTTCAAAAATATTCTTCCGGCCATCCAGCCATAATTTTGCTTTGGGATTGAGGGACGAAGCGGCAGTTATAAGGATCTTATAGACATGAATTGAAATGTTATAAAGTATTCTCATAGAGCTGCATCCCTTATTTGCAGGGCATTATGGAGATCAATAGGTGTAAAATTCCTGTGGCGCTTTTTTATACAGCGGCAGGATCCAGGCCAGCCGCGCACCGAATAAAATGTCCATCCTTTTTTTTGTGTCCTGCATCATCAGGTCGTAATCGAAGCTTCTGCGGCTGCGTGTAAAACCCTGCATGCAATCGAAGCCGATGTAAAAATTCGCGAGCCTGTTGTTGCTCAGGTACTGGTAGCCGATGCTTTCCGTAAGGAGAAAGCCGTTGGATAATTTGTCGTAGCCCTTCTTGTATTCCTTTGCCATTTGCGGAACATTATTGCCGATGGTCTCGATGCGGATCTTATGCTGCATGAAGCCAAAGCCGATGTCGACGCGGATGCCGGAATTAGGATTCGGCTTTTTGAATGCGATCAGCCTGCCGATCGTGCCCGACACGGTGAAGCCGCGCTCATACAGGCGGATGTCGGCCAGCTCGCCATCCTGCGTGATCAGGTAGCCGGTGGAAGTTGAAATGCTGTCGAACAGGCTTTCCTTGATCTGCTTCCCGAAAAAGTAGCTGCCATTGATCCCGAGGATCCAGTTGTATCTTGTTTTGAAATCCACATTCAGCTGCAGTGCCGAGTTATTCCCGAAGCGCTTCACCATATCGCCTGCAGGCAGGTAATATCCGTAAGAAGCGCCGATCATCGGCGTGTAAATGGAAGAGTCTTTTATGCTCACCTGCGACCTCAGATCCGCCTTGAAAAGAAATGCAATCGTAAATAGAATAAGGATTTTTTTCATCGTCTGAAATAATTGTCAAATATAGCCTTTTTTAACGAATTAAAGGGCTCAAAATTGCCCGCCCGGTTTGTTAATTTTCATTATATTCGCATTCTTAATTCAGACACTGAAACAATGGAAAAATTAGCTAAAAAGATCCAGATGGTTGACCTGAAAAGTCAATACGAAAAAATAAAAACCGAAGTGGATGCCGCCATCCAGAATGTGCTGAACAACACGGCATTCATCAATGGCCCGGAGGTTAAAGCATTCCAGGCGGAGCTCGAGCAATACCTCGGCGTGAAGCATGTGATCCCCTGCGCAAACGGCACGGACGCGCTGCAGATAGCCATGATGGCGCTCGACCTGAAGCCCGGCGATGAAGTGATCACCGCTGATTTTACCTATGTGGCTACGGCCGAAGTGATCGCCCTGCTCGGATTAAAGCCGGTGCTCGTGGATGTGATCCCGGATACGTTCGACATCGACATCAAGGCGATAGAAAGAGCGATCACCCCGAAAACAAAAGCGATCGTGCCGGTGCACCTGTTCGGCCAGTGCGCCAACATGGAAGCGCTCATGGCGCTGGCGAAGAAGCACAACCTGCACGTGATCGAAGATACCGCACAGGCGATCGGCGCCGAGTATATTTATGCTGACGGCAGCCGCAAAAAAGCAGGAACCATCGGAACCATCGGCTGCACTTCCTTTTTCCCGTCAAAGAACTTAGGCTGCTATGGCGACGGCGGCGCGATCTTCACCAATGATGATGCGCTTGCTGCAAAGATCAGGATGATCGCCAACCACGGACAATCGGTTCTGTATGTACACGATTCTATCGGCGTGAACTCCCGCCTCGACAGCATCCAGGCTGCGATCCTGCGCATCAAGCTGCGCGATCTCGATAATTATGCAGCGGCAAGGAACAGGGCTGCCGACTATTACGACAAGGCTTTCGCAGGGAACTCAAAATTGAAAACACCTGCACGCGCCAACTATTCCGACCACGTATTTCACCAGTATACCTTGCAGCTGAACGGCGTTGACAGGGCTGCGCTGCGTGATTTCCTCGCATCGAGGGACATTCCGGCAATGATCTATTACCCGATCCCGCTGCACATGCAGAAGGCATACCTCGATCCGCGCTACAAGGCCGGCGATTTCCCGGTAACGGAAAAGCTCTGCGATTGCGTGGTTTCACTGCCAATGCACACCGAGCTGGATGAGGAAACATTGAAATACATCACTTCCAGCGTGCTGGAGTTTTGCAAATAAATGAAGCGTGATCAGATCCGAAATTCAACCATTCAGGAATTCTAAAATTAAAATTATATGAATATAGCAGTAGTAGGGACGGGTTATGTAGGGCTGGTTACAGGCACCTGCCTTGCCGAAACAGGGAACGATGTGATCTGTGTCGACATCAACCAGGAAAAAGTAAAACAGATGCAATCGGGCATCGTCCCTATTTATGAGCCGCACCTCGATGTGCTGTTCGAGCGCAACATCAAGCAGGGAAGGCTTACCTTCACCACCGACCTCGCCGCTGCCATTGAAAACGCAAAGATCATTTTCCTCGCGCTTCCGACGCCTCCGGGTGAAGACGGCTCTGCCGACCTCAGCTATATCCTCGGCGTTGCAAATGATCTTGGAAAGATCATCAAGGATTACAAAGTGATTGTTGATAAAAGCACGGTGCCTGTGGGTACCGCAGAAAAAGTGCGCCAGGCGGTAGCAAAGAATGCGAATGTTGAATTCGATATTGTTTCCAATCCTGAGTTCCTGCGTGAAGGATTCGCCGTGGATGATTTCCTGAAGCCCGACCGCGTAGTGATCGGCACATCCTCCGAGAAGGCTCGCAAAACAATGGAAGAGCTTTACAAGCCTTATGTACGCCAGGGCAACCCGATCATCTTCATGGATGAGAAATCTGCCGAGCTTACAAAATACGCCGCTAACGCATTCCTCGCCACCAAGATCACCTTCATGAACGAGATCGCCAACCTCTGCGAAAAGGTGGGTGCCGATGTGGATTCGGTGCGCATCGGTATCGGCTCCGACGACAGGATCGGCAAGCGCTTCCTGTTCCCGGGCATCGGCTACGGCGGAAGCTGCTTCCCGAAAGATGTACAAGCCCTCGCCAAATCGGCGGCGGAAGTGAATTATGATTTCAAGATCCTCGATGCAGTGATGGAGATCAATGAAAAGCAAAAAACGATCATCATCCCAAGGATCAAAGCGCATTTCAATAACGACCTCAAAGGAAAAAAGATCGCTCTCTGGGGACTTGCATTTAAACCCGATACGGATGATATCCGCGAAGCGCCGGCATTGTACCTCATAGAGGAATTGCTTAAAGCGGGCGCTTCCGTTACAGCCTACGATCCCGAAGGAATGAAGAACGTGAAGAAGCTGCTCGGCGATAAGATCAGCTATGCAAAAGATGAGTATGCTGCTCTGGAAGGCGCTGATGCCTTGCTGATCGCAACCGAATGGGGACTGTTCCGCACGCCGAACTTTGAAAAGGTAAGCTCCTTGCTGAAGAACAAGGTGATCTTCGACGGACGCAACCTTTACGGCATCGAGCAAATGAGAGAGCTTGGATATACGTATTACAGCATTGGAAGAGAGAACGTAAAATAATTTTGATCATGAAAAGAATACTAATTACAGGTGCTGCCGGATTTTTAGGCTCACACCTTTGCGACAGGTTCATCAAGGAAGGTTATTTTGTGATCGGGATGGACAACCTGATCACCGGCGACCTCAAGAACATCGAGCACCTGATGAAGCTGAAGAACTTTGAATTCTATCACCACGATGTTTCAAAATTCGTATTCGTGCCGGGCGAGCTGGATTACATCCTGCACTTCGCATCACCTGCCTCCCCTATCGATTACCTCAAGATTCCGATCCAGACGCTCAAAGTGAGCTCTCTCGGGACACATAACCTCCTCGGACTTGCACGGGTGAAAAAAGCGCGCATCCTTGTAGCTTCCACCTCGGAAGTGTACGGCGATCCGCTTGTACATCCGCAAACAGAAGAGTATTGGGGGAATGTGAATCCCGTTGGACCACGCGGTGTGTACGATGAAGCGAAACGCTTTATGGAAGCGATGACAATGGCTTATCATACCTACCACGGCGTTGAAACCCGCATCATCCGCATTTTCAACACCTACGGCCCGCGCATGCGCCTCAACGACGGCCGCGTATTGCCGGCATTTATCGGGCAGGCGCTTCGCGGAGAAGACCTCACGATGTTCGGCGACGGATCGCAAACACGCTCGTTCTGCTATGTGGACGACCTCGTGGAAGGCATTTACCGATTGCTGATGAGCGACTATGTACAACCGATGAACATTGGCAACCCGAGCGAGATCACGATCAAGGAGTTCGGCGAGGAGATCATTAAGCTGACAGGCACTAAGCAAAAATTAATTTCGAAGCCGCTGCCGCAGGATGATCCGAAACAGCGCAAGCCGGATATTACAAAAGCAAAGGAGATATTAGGCTGGGAACCGAAAGTTGGACGTGCAGAGGGACTGAAGATCACGTATGAATATTTTAAGTCGCTCTCGAAAGAAGAGCTGAATAAAACAGAACACAGGAGTTTTAGTTAAACACATGGATTACTTTTCTCACGAAACCGCAATAATAGACGAAGGCTGCACGATCGGCAAAGGAACGAAGATCTGGCATTTCTCGCACATCATGCCGGGCTGCACGCTCGGTGAGAATTGCAACATCGGGCAGAATGTGGTGATCTCGCCGCAGGTAGTGCTGGGCAGAAATGTAAAGGTGCAGAACAACGTGTCGATCTATACCGGCGTAACCTGCGATGACGACGTATTCCTGGGGCCGTCCATGGTGTTCACCAATGTGATCAACCCCAGAAGCGCGGTGAACCGCAAAAACGAATACGCCAAAACACATGTTGGAAAAGGCGCTTCGATCGGTGCCAACGCGACCATCGTATGCGGGCACGACATCGGCGACTACGCATTTATCGGCGCAGGCGCAGTGGTGACAAAGAATGTTCCGCCTTATTCATTATGGGTGGGGAATCCCGCGAAACAGCTGGGCTGGATCAGTGAATACGGCCATCGTCTGCAGTTCGACAAGGACGGACATGCGGAATGCCCCGAGAGCAAAGAGAAGTACAAATTCGAAAGTGGTAAAGTAAGTAAGATCGCTAAATAAAATGAAAATAAAATTCGCAGTCATCGGCCAGGGACATATCGGGAAGCGCCACGCGGAAATGGTTCGCAGGAACCCCGAAGCGGAACTGGTTGCCGTATGTGATATCGCCACAAAGGAGCAATTAGGCATTGCGGATATTAAAGAAGATTTTTTTTCCAGTCCGGAAGAAATGCTTGCAAAGCACCCCGAAATTGAGGTGGTGAATATTTGCACGCCCAACGGCCTGCATGCCCAGCACTCTTTGCTGGCGCTGGAAGCAGGAAAGAACGTGGTGTGTGAAAAGCCGATGGCCTTAAGCAAAGCGGATTGTGAAGCCATGCTGTACAAAGCATTGCAGCATCATAAAACTGTTTTCTGCGTGATGCAGAACAGGTACTCGCCTCCCTCGGTATGGCTGAAAAAGATCGTCGAGGAAAAGATCATCGGCGATGTATATATGGTGCAGCTCAATTGCTACTGGAACCGCGATGAACGCTACTATAAAAAAGGCGGCTGGAAAGGCACGCAGGAGCTCGACGGCGGAACGCTGTTCACGCAGTTCTCCCACTGGATCGACCTGCTGTTCTGGATCTTCGGCGACATCAAAGACATCCAGGCGAAGTTCGGCGACTTTAACCACGCCACCTTAACGGATTTTGAAGACAGCGGATTTGTGAACTTTAACTTCGTGAACGGCGGAATGGGAAGCATCAATTATTCCACTGCCGTGTGGAACTCCAACCTTGAAAGCAGCATCACGATCATCGGAAGCCGGGGAAGCGTGAAGGTTGGCGGACAATACATGGACCAGGTGGAGCATTGCAACATCAAGGATTATACGCTGCCATCGCTTGCGCCTACCAACGAGGCCAATGATTACGGCGCATACAAAGGCTCTGCGAACAATCACCCGCAGATCATCGCGAATGTGATCGATACGTTGAAAGGCCGCACAACGATCACGACGAATGCCATGGAAGGATTGAAGGTAGTGGACATGATCGAACGGATCTATGCATTGCGCGGAGCTGATAAAAAAAGTTAAACTGTTTGACTAAACAACAACAAACCACAAACAATTAATGATAAACAAGATCAAAAACAAGGAAGCTAAGATCGCCGTTATTGGCCTTGGCTACGTGGGATTACCGATCGCGCTTGCATTTGCGAAAAAAGTAAAGGTGATCGGCTTCGACATTAACGAAGAGCGCGTGAAAATGATGCAGAACAACATCGATCCTTCGCAGGAGCTGGAAGCAAAGGACTTTGAAGGCTGCGACATCGAGTTCACCGCTTCCATCGACGTGCTGAAACAAGCGAACTTTTTCATCATCGCCGTGCCTACTCCTATCGATGAGCACAACCTTCCCGACCTGAAGCCTTTGCTTGGCGCATCCCGCTCCGTAGGAAAAGCGCTTAAAAAAGGAGATTATGTAGTTTATGAATCAACCGTATATCCGGGCTGCACCGAGGAAGATTGTATCCCTGTGCTTGAAGACATCTCCGGACTGAAATTCAAAACCGATTTTAAAGTTGGTTATTCGCCGGAGCGCATCAATCCCGGCGATAAGGAACATACCATCACTAAAATATTAAAAGTGGTTTCCGGCTGCGATGAAGAATCGCTGGAGGTGATCGCTGAAACATATAAGATCATTGTGGAGCCGGGCGTTCACAAAGCGGCATCCATCAAGGTGGCGGAAGCTGCAAAGATCATCGAGAACACACAGCGCGATGTGAACATTGCGCTTATGAATGAACTCTCGATCATCTTCAGCCGCATCGGCATCAATACCTATGATGTGCTGGAAGCGGCAGGCACCAAGTGGAACTTCCTTAAATTTTCACCGGGACTCGTGGGCGGACACTGCATCGGTGTGGATCCGTATTACCTCACCTACAAAGCTGAAGAGCTGGGTTACCATGCGCGCGTGATCAACTCGGGGCGTTACGTGAACGACTCGATGGGATTTTATGTGGCGAAGCAAACCGTGAAGAAGATCATTGCAGCAAAGAAAAATTTGTCCGAATCGCGGGTGCTCGTTATGGGCGCTACCTTCAAGGAGAACGTAAGCGATATCCGCAATTCAAAAGTGGCGGATGTCATCAAAGAATTCAAATCATTCGGCGTGCAGGTGGATGTGGTTGACCCTTACGCGGAATCACATGAGCTGGAGCATGAATATGGCTTCGGGCTTGCGCCATCCGTTGGCAAGGGCTACGATGCCGTTGTGGTGGCCGTGAATCACAAAGATTACCTCAAGCTGGACGAAGCCTATTACAAATCGGTGCTTTCCGAAGGCGGAATCTTAGTGGATATAAAAGGGATCCTGAGAGGAAAGATCAAGAGTTTAACTTACTGGAGCCTGTAATGTCTGACAAAAAAATACTCATCACCGGCGGGGCCGGGTTCATTGGCTCACACGTGGTGCGCCTGTTCGTTAACAAATACCCGGCGTACAGCATTGTAAACCTCGACAAGCTCACCTACGCCGGCAACCTGGCTAATTTAACCGACATCGAGAACAAGCCGAATTACACATTTGTAAAAGGCGACATCGTTGACGCGGCATTTATCTCCGCCCTGTTCGCTGAGCATAAATTTGATGCGGTGATCCATCTGGCCGCTGAAAGCCACGTAGACCGGAGCATTTCGAACCCGCTGGAATTTGTGATGACGAATGTGATCGGCACGGTGAACCTGCTGAATGCAGCAAAGCAGGAATGGAAGAACGATTTTTCATCGAAGCGCTTCTACCATGTTTCCACGGATGAAGTGTACGGCGCATTGGGCGAAACAGGAATGTTCACCGAAGAAACAAAATATGATCCGCACAGTCCGTATTCGGCATCCAAAGCCTCCTCCGATCATTTTGTAAGGGCATACCATGATACATACGGGCTGGATATTGTTATTTCCAACTGCTCCAATAATTACGGAAGCCATCATTTCCCGGAAAAGCTGATCCCGCTGGCGATCCACAACATCAAAAACAACAAGCCTGTGCCTGTTTACGGGAAGGGCGAAAATGTGCGCGACTGGCTGTACGTGGAAGACCACGCAAAAGCGATCGACATTGTTTTTCACAAGGCAAAAGCGGGCGATACCTACAACATCGGCGGACATAATGAGTGGAAGAACATCGATGTGATCCGACTGCTGTGCAGCATCATGGATAAAAAGCTCGGACGTCCGGAAGGCGAATCTGCGAAGCTCATCACGTTTGTGAAGGACCGCGCAGGACATGACCTCCGCTATGCCATCGATTCATCCAGGCTGCAGCATGAGCTGGGCTGGACGCCTTCCCTGCAGTTTGAAGAAGGACTGGAAAAAACTGTCGACTGGTACCTTTCCAACGAAGAATGGCTCAAAGGCGTAACCTCCGGAGAGTATAAAAAATATTACGAAGAACAGTACGCAAAACGGTAAGATCATTGTCGAAAGTCATTGCGAGGAGGAACGACGAAGCAATCTCCAACCGGATTAACAAATACGAATTAAAATAATAATGTACACTACTCCGTTCCACTCTTCCGAAATTTCAGACAAGGCTTTCCTGGTAACAGGCGGCGCCGGCTTCATCGGCTCGAACATCGTGGAATACCTGCTGAAGCACCGTGCCGGAAAAGTGGTGGTGCTCGATAACCTTTCCACCGGCTTCGAAGAGAACATCCAGCTCTTCGCATCCGCTCCGAACTTTCAATTCATCAAAGGTGATATCTGTAACCTCGATGACTGCATCAAAGCATGCAACGGAATCGATTATGTGTTTCACCAGGCCGCGCTAGGCTCCGTGCCCCGCTCCATCAAAAACCCGATCGCCACGCATAATGTGAATGCCACAGGCTTTATCAATGTGCTGATCGCCGCGCGCGATGCAGGCGTGAAGCGCGTGGTATACGCAAGCTCATCTTCCGTTTACGGCGACAGCAAAGTGCTGCCAAAGGTGGAAGAACAGATCGGCAAGCAGCTTTCACCCTATGCAGTTTCTAAAATGACGAATGAGCTGTACGGTGAGATCTTCGCGAAAACCTACAACATGCAGATCATCGGCCTGCGTTATTTCAATATTTTCGGTCCGCGTCAAAATCCACAGGGGGAATACGCCGCTGCCATCCCTTTATTCATCAACGCATTGCTTAATAACCAGTCGCCCGCGATCAATGGCGACGGCGAGCAGACACGCGATTTCACCTTTGTGGTGAACGCCGTGCAGGCAAATATCAAAGCCATGCTCAGGCAGGATGCACCTGCGGAAGGAAGCGTTTTCAACATTGCAGTAGGCGAACGCGTTTCACTGAACCAGCTGATCGGCATCCTGAAAAAGCTGACAGGCAGCACTGCCAACCAGACCTACAGGGCGGAGCGCTCCGGCGACATCCGCGATTCGCTTGCCGATATTACAAAAGCAAGAACGGCATTCGGATACGATCCGGCCTATAAAATTGAAGCAGGATTGCAGCTTACGCTGGAATGGTTCCGTTCGGGATTGAAAAAATAATAACATGGGAATCTTCAGCATCTTCAAAAAGAACACACGCTTGAAAGAGCCGGTAGACCTCTCTCTACTCGGCTGCGACGTGCACTCCCATCTTGTTCCCAACATCGATGACGGCTCCAAAGGCCTTGATGACAGCGTGAACATGATCACGAAGCTGTATGAGATGGGCTACAAAAAGATCATCACCACACCGCACATCATGAGTGATGCCTACAGGAACACGCCGGAAAACATTCTCGGCGGATTGGAACCGGTGAAGGCTGCGCTGAAAGAAAAAGACGTTCCCGTGGAGCTTAGCGCCGCGGCCGAATATTACCTCGATTTCGATTTTGAAAGAAAGCTCGACAACGAAAAGCTGCTGACCTTCGGAAATAATTACCTGCTGTTCGAGGTGTCGTACATGAACCCTCCGGACAACCTGTACCATGCCATCTTCAAAATGCAAACCCTCGGATATAAGCCTGTGCTGGCGCATCCGGAGCGTTATAATTTCTGGCATACGGATTTTGAGAAGTATGAATCGTTCATCGATAAAGGCGTGCTGCTCCAGCTCAACATCAATTCGCTCAGCGGCTATTACTCCATGGCCACCAAAAAGATCGCGGAGCAGATGATCGAAAAAAACATGATCTCGCTGCTGGGTACCGACTGCCACCATACCGGGCACATCAACCTGATGAAGGAAGTGGTGTATGAGCCCCACCTGCAAAAACTCATGGAAAGCGGGAAGCTGCTGAATACAACTTTATAATTTCAAGCATGAACAGATACATCTTTTCTTTGATCGCGATCGCATCACTCACAGCCTGCAGCGATAACCCTACACCACCCGAAAACAAGCCTGAGGAAACGAAAGTGGAAGAGTTTGTGCCTACCATTGAATATACGCTGGCAGGCACCCTGCCGCACGACACTCTGTCGTTCACGGAAGGCCTGCTGTTCCACGATGGAAAATTATTTGAAAGCACCGGATCGCCGGAAGATTTCCCGGGACTGCGCTCGGTGTTAGGACCGGTGGACCCTAAAACAGGGAAGATCGATGTGAAGGCCGAGCTCGATCCGAAGACCTATTTCGGTGAAGGCATCGTGTTTCTCAACAACAAGATCTACCAGCTCACGTACAAGAACCAGATAGGATTTATCTACGATGCGAAAACATACAAGCAGCTCGGGCGCTTCAGCTTCAACAGCAAGGAAGGATGGGGAATGACCACCGACGGCACTTCGCTGATCATGAGCGACGGAACAAACATATTAACTTACCTCGATCCGCAAACGCTGAAAGTGACAAAAACACTGAACGTAACAAATGGCGGTTATGCAGAAGATTACCTGAACGAGCTGGAATACATCAAAGGTTCCATCTATGCGAATGTATGGATGAAGAATTATGTGGTGAAGATAGACCCGGCAAGCGGAAAGGTAACAGGACTGCTGAACTTTGCCTCCCTTACCGACGATGCCAAAAGGAAATACCGGAATGCCGAAGTGCTGAACGGCATCGCTTATGATTCCATTGCCGACAAGATCTATGTGACGGGCAAATTATGGAAGGATCTTTACCAGGTTGATTTTAAGCATTAGGCTGCTTAGCCTTTCAGCTGCCGCGCATACGCGATCACATCCTTGTCGGTAATTGTTTTATCGCACAGGATGATCAGCCTTTCCACCACGTTGCGGAACTCGCGGATATTCCCCGTCCAGTTGATCTTTTGCAATTCCCTGATCGCATCCTTGCTGAAGCTTTTCAGCGGCATGTTATGATCTTCGCAGATCATCTTTAAGAAATGCTCTGCAAGCAGGGGAATATCTTCTTTACGCTCATTCAGCGAGGGCACATGAATGAGGATCACGCTCAGGCGGTGATAGAGGTCCTCCCGAAAATTGCCTGCCGCTATTTCTTTCTGAAGGTCTTTATTGGTTGCAGCAACCACGCGCACATTCACTTTAATTTCCTTCTCTCCTCCAACGCGTGTGATCTTGTTCTCCTGCAATGCGCGGAGCACCTTTGCCTGTGCGGAAAGGCTCATGTCGCCGATCTCGTCCATGAACAAGGTACCTCCTTCGGCCTGCTCAAATTTTCCTTTCCGCTGGCTGATCGCGGAAGTGAACGCGCCTTTCTCATGGCCGAACAATTCACTTTCGATCAGCTCGCTTGGAATGGCGGCGCAGTTCACCTCGATGAGCGGCGCTGCCGAGCGGTTGCTCTTTTCATGCAGCCAGCGCGCTACCAGCTCCTTTCCGCTTCCGTTGCCTCCTGTGATGAGCACGCGGGCATCGGTAGGCGCAACGCGCTCCACCATTTCCTTGATCTGGCCGATGGCTTTTGATTCGCCGATCATATCAAATGTTTTACTTACTTTTTTCTTCAGCACCTTGGTTTCCTTCACCAGCACCGATTTGTCCATGGCGTTGCGGATGGTTACCAGCAGGCGGTTGAGATCGAGCGGCTTTGCGATAAAATCAAAGGCGCCTTTCTTTACCGCTTCCACGGCAGTTTCAATGTTACCATGTCCCGAAACCATCACCACAGGCGTATCAATGGAAAGCTGCATTACTTTCTCGAGCACCTCGATGCCATCCATCTTCGGCATTTTAATGTCGCACAGCACGATGTCGTATTTTTCCTTCTGGATCATTCCCAGGCCTTCCACTCCATCGGAAGCTTCATCCACCTGGTACTTTTCGTATTCGAGGATCTCCCGCAGGGTTTTGCGGATACTTTTTTCATCGTCGATTATTAAGATCTTGGCCATTGCAATTAAGTTATGAAGTTCAAATTTAAAAAACGGCGATCAATCCAGCAACTGGTGGATCACACCTTCCTTGAGCGCATAGGTTGAGAGGCGCATGTTCTTTATCTCAAAGGATGTGAGAACGAAATAAACGATGATGCTGGAAATAACGATCATGTCCACACGCATTTCCACAAGCCCTTTCATCTTCAGGCGTTCCTCGCGGGTCGACTTTAAAATAATATCATATACCGCCGCACAATCATCGAGGTTGAACGTATATTCCGTTTTTCCATCGAGGATCTCAGGTGTATAAAAGCGGTGCGCGATCATCTCCGCAAGCGAATCGAAAGAGCCGGACGAGCCGATCAATTCTGTTACAGGATATTTCTGCACGGCCTCAAATAAAGGCTGCAGCTGCTCTTTCAAATAAGTGTTGATCTCCGCGATCTGCTTGTCGGTAATGGGATCGGAAGGATTGAAGCGCTCGAGCAGGCGTGCCGCCCCGAGCAAAAAGCTTTGCTTCCAGAAAATTTTGTTTTTGTTGGCAATGATGAATTCCGTGCTTCCTCCGCCAATATCAATAATGAGCGAGTTCTCATCCGAGAGCTCCGCGGCTTCACGCACGCCGTAATAAATAAATTCGGCTTCCCGGTCGCCATCGATCACCTGCACTTCGAATCCTGTTTCCATCTTCAGCTTTTCCACGAATTCCTGTCCGTTTACCGCTTCGCGCACAGCGGATGTGGCAAAGGCGTAAACCTGCTGCACATCGTATTGCTCAATGGTTTTCTGGTGTTGCTTCAAGGCGTCGATGCCGCGCTGGAACGGCACCGGCTGGATCATATTTTCGTTGATACCGCCTTCGCCGAGCTTTACGGGAAGCTTTGCCTGGAAAATAGTGCTGTAGCTTTTATCGGAAGCGACCTCTACGATAAGAATGTTGAATGTATTTGTCCCCAGGTCTATAACGGCAATCCTCATAAATCGCTTCTCTCTTCTTTAGTGTTTATAGGCTTAAATGTAGCTATTACAAGCGTAGGATACAAGCAAGGGAAACAATATTTATCCCTTATAGAACAGCCATTTTCCGAGCTCTTTCCAGCTTACTTTTTTGCCGTACATGAGAATGCCGGTGCGGTAAATGCGGCCTGCAAGCCATGTAGTTGCTATAAATCCGCCGATCAGCAGACTTACCGACAAGGCCAGCTCCCACATCGGCACACCGAACGGGAGGCGCACCATCATCACCACCGGCGAGGTAAGAGGGATCATGGAGAACCAGAAGGCAAGGCTTCCCTGCGGATCCTGGGTAACAAACTGCGCGATCATAAAGGAGAATACGAGCGGTATGGTGACGGGCAGCATAAACTGGTTGGTTTCGGCCTCATTGTCCACAGCCGAGCCAATAGCAGCGAAAAGGGCGCTGTATAACAGGTAGCCGGCCAGGAAATAAAGCACAAAGCAAATAAGGATCTCCGGCATATTTACATTCTCGAACTTGCTCCAGAGCTCGACTACCGGGTTGTGCTCGATCTTGCCCATCTGGCTTGCGTTCAGGTCCTGGCTGATGCGGATCACCTCTTCCTTCTGCTGCACCCGCTTAATATCCATGCCTTTCAGCACAGTGGCCGCAGCAATGGAATAGATGCTCGTGGTAAGGATCACCCACAGGATGAACTGCGTAAGCCCCACCATTGCCACGCCGATGATCTTTCCCATCATCAGCTGGAACGGCTTCACGGAGGAAAGGATCACCTCCACGATGCGGCTGGTCTTCTCTTCCATCACGCCGCGCATTACCTGGGCGCCGTAAAAGAAGATCAGGAAATAAATGGCGATGGCGCATGCGAAGCCGATGCCGACATTCACCGCGGTGTTTGTTTCTTTATCCTTGCCGGTCTCATCCAGCTGGATCGTCTTGAGCTCGAACGTGGATTTATCCTTCGCATCCTTGATCACGTTCATGTCCACCTTGTTCTGCGCGAGCATTACCTCGTAGATCATCTTGCTCATGTTCGTGCGGATGTGCTCCTGCACGCTGTTGCTGAGCTGTTTTTTGTAAAAAAGGCTGATGCCGAGCTGTCCGCCGTTCAGCAGGTTCCTCGGCACATATAAGATAGCGTCGTAATCCGTATCGTAAAAACCGGCGCGGGCATCCTCTATTTTTATTTCGGGATAATCGAAATGAACGCTTTCATTTTCGGGGATGAGCCCTTTGCGGAGACCGTCCTTGCTGCTGATGTAGGAGAACTGGTAACTCTCGTCGACCACCTCGATCTTTTGCTTTTCGGATTTCTGGAGCGACAGCCAGATCGGCACCACGAGGATACCGGCCATCAGTACAGGCCCGAGGATGGTCATGAGGATAAATGATTTTTTCCGTACCCTCGAAAGGTATTCACGCTTGATGATGAGAAGGATCTTATTCATATTCTATTCTGTAAAATTACTTTTTGTCCCCAATGGATTTTCGGCATTCACTTTTGAAATGAAAATATCGTTCATGCTCGGAATGATCTCGCGGAAGGAATAGATCTGTGCTACAGGCAGAATGGATTCCAGCAGCTGGTTCGCCGTTGTTCCGGGCGTAAGCACCACCTGCGCCTTACAGTACTCTCCATCCATCTTGTGCTCGCCGAGCTTGCCGAAGGTCCACAGCGAATTGGTGAATCCCATCATGTTGCCGCTGAACTCGATCTCGTAAGTATTTGATTTATGATTTTTGCGGATCTCCTTTACGGGCCCGTCGAGGATCTTTTTCGAACGGTTGATGAGGGCGATGTGATCGCAGAGCTCTTCCACCGAACCCATGTTATGTGTGGAGAAAAGAATGGTCGAGCCTTTTTCCTTCAGGCTCAGGATCTCATTCTTAATAAGATTGGCATTGATCGGGTCGAAGCCGCTGAAAGGCTCATCGAGGATCAGCAGCTTCGGCTCGTGGAGCACTGTAACAATGAACTGCACCTTTTGCTGCATTCCTTTTGAAAGCTCCTCCACCTTTTTGTTCCACCAGGCGTTCATGTCGAACTTGTCGAACCACTGCTTCAGCTTTTTCTTCGCTTCGGCTTTCGGCATTCCTTTGAGCTGTGCAAGATACAAGGCCTGCTCGCCCACTTCCATCTTTTTATAGAGGCCCCGTTCTTCAGGCAGGTAGCCGATGTTCTCAATATGATGCGGAGAAAGCTTCTGCCCTTCAAACAGCACGGTACCCGAATCGGGGCCGGTGATCTGGTTGATGATGCGGATCAGCGAAGTTTTGCCGGCGCCGTTGGGACCAAGCAATCCGAAAATACTTTGTGCGGGAATTTCAAGTGATACATTGTCGAGCGCCGTATGCGCTGCATACCGTTTCACAATGTTTTGAGCGGATAAGATTGAAGGCATCCTTTATCGTTATTTAATTATTACGCGGAGGGTATCCATTTTTGCAAACCCGTCCGGCGCATGAACCACTACATTTTTAATTGTGAACGCTTCGCCTTTGGAAAGACTGCGGATCATCCTTTTTTGTGCGCCTGTAAAGAACGAGCTGTAGGCTGCGATCACCTTCCTGTCGTCGGTGCAAACCTCGAAAGAAGCAACGAACACATCCGCATGCTTCTTGGTATCGCAACGGTCGTCGATGCTCAGCTCCATGTTTATATCGCCGGAAAGTGCCGACAGCGGGATGCTGTCGGTAAAGCACTCTTTTTTGATACAGATCCGGAGCTTGCAGTACCTGTCGTCCTCCGGCCGCCGGATCCTCACCGTATCCTGTGCCTGCAGCGCATTCGCGGCAAGCAAACAAAGGAAAAAGGCCAGCGCGCTTCTTAACATGACCGCGATTGTTTATGATCTTTAATTGAAATATTCTTTCATCCGCTCGAAGAAGCCTTTGTCTTTCCTGCTCGGGTGCGGCTTGAAATTTTCCGCGCTGCGCAGGTCTTCCAGGATCTTTTTTTCTTCCTTCGTGAGGTTCTGCGGTGTCCACACATTGATGTTCACCAGGATATCGCCGCGTGAATAGCTGTTAAGGTCCGGCAGTCCCTTGCCTTTTAAGCGCAATACTTTACCGCTTTGCGTTCCAGGCTCTATCTTCACTTTTGCTTTTCCGTCGATGGTAGGTACTTCGATCTGTGTGCCCAGCGCTGCGTCCGCGATGCTGATGTAATGATCGTAGAACAGGTTCATTCCATCACGCTTCAGCAGCTCGTGCTCCACTTCCTCGATCACCACGATCAGGTCGCCGGCAACACCTCCGCGCGCACCCATGTTTCCGCGGCCTGCGACTGAAAGCTGCATGCCTTCGGCAACACCGGCAGGCACCTGGAAGGTGATCACTTCCTCTTCGCGCACAATTCCTTCTCCGTGGCAGGATTTACATTTATCGGTAATGGTTTGTCCTTCACCTCCGCACGAGGGGCAGGTGCTTGATGTTTGCATGGCGCCCAGGATGGTTTGTGTCATCCGGGTAACCTGGCCCGTACCGCGACAGGTAGAGCAAGTATTCTTAGCGGAAGCGTTCTGTGCTCCCGAGCCGTTACAAGGCTTGCAGGTAACGAACTTATTCACCGTAATTTTTTTCTCAACGCCGTTGGCGATCTCTTCCAGTGTAAGCTTCACTTTTCCGCGCAGGTTGGAGCCGCGGTTTACGCGCCTGCCTCTTCCGCCGCCAAAGCCGCCGCCGCCGAAATGGCCGCCGAACACATCACCAAACTGGCTGAAAATATCATCCATGTTCATGCCTCCAAAACCGCCGCCACCGCCGCCAAAGCCGGAATTTCCGCCAACGCCGGCGTGTCCGTACTGGTCGTAGCGCTGCTTTTTGTCGGCATTGCTCAGGATCTCGTATGCTTCTGCAGCTTCCTTGAATTTCTCTTCCGCAGCCTTGTCACCCGGATTTTTATCGGGGTGATATTTAATGGCCATTTTGCGGTATG
>Ga0157372_10001539_pt1 | contig 25104 bp, 16 predicted proteins | sample C55metaG_FD_115307 | JGI IMG/M metagenome (GOLD analysis project Ga0157372, IMG submission 115307) | Corn rhizosphere microbial communities from Kellogg Biological Station, Michigan, USA - C5-5 metaG | ecosystem: Host-associated > Plants > Roots > Rhizosphere > Soil | place: USA: Michigan...
AGATAAGGAACCCTCCAAGGTCTTCACGAAATCCCGGTGCGGTGTGCGCGCCAATGAAACGGCCACTATAGGATACCCTTAACCTGCCCTCAAATTCCGCACCGGCGTGCTTACTAAAATCAGCCCCTTGGCGTTGCTTGGAACCGTTTGCCATCACCTTCGGGGAATAATGCGTAGGTCTTGACTTGCGCTCCGGCGATCGAGGATGTCGACTTCCCGAACCAATCAAACTTTCCGGGCACGGTCCATGAACTGCGTTCCACTTACCACGAGATTCAGATTTGGCGATTTAGAATCACGGAAGCTGATTATGCCGGCGTTGAGGGGGTTCTATGTGCAGATCGATTGCGCCGGTTTCGATCCCCAGAAACCGTAGAAGGCGATATAGAGGTAGCAAAGAACTGGGAGTACGAAAGAGTGCTGAATGCCTACCTTGTCGGCGAGTGCGCCGAGCAGGAAGGGAATAACCGCAGCCCCGACGCAAGCGGTCATTATAAGTCCTGAGCCCTTGCTGGTCATCGGACCCAAGCCCATAATCCCCAACGCGAAGATGCTGGGAAACATGATGGAGTTGAAGAAACCGCAAAGGACCAGCGTCCAGATGGCCACCTGACCGCTTGTGAGCATCGACGCGGAGAGAAATGCAGCGGCGGCTATGCCGAATGTCCCGAGCAGCCTGCCGGATTGAATCTTGGTCAATACCCAGGAGCCGAGTAAGCGGCCAACGAGCGCCCCGAACCAGTAGAGTGAGACTAAGAATGAGGCTGTCTTAGCGCTGCTCATACCCTGGTTCTTGAAGTAATTGACCGCGATGGAGGCCAAACCGACCTCTACGCCTACGTAAAGGAAGATGCCAAATGCGCCCAGCACCGTATGTCGGTATCTCCAGATGCTGCAAGTCTTCGACGTGTCACCATCGCTGGCGGGCCGGAACGTTTGCGTCTGGGTGATATGCGGCAGGTTCATAAAGGCCACGGCGACGCCCAATAGCAGCAGCCCGGCGGCGATGAGCATATATGGCACTTTGACCGTGTTGGCGATGTTGGTCTTGGAGACCAGTTTGGTCTGATCGGTCAGGATGAACACTCCGGCAACCAGTGGGGCAAGGGTGGCTCCGATAGAGTTAAAGGCCTGCGCAAGGGTTAGGCGCGCGGGGGCGCTGTGTTCCGGACCGAGAATGGTTACGTAGGGATTTGCAGCAGTCTGCAGCGCAGTTACGCCGGCACCGACGATAAAGACTGCGGCCAGAAAGAGCGGGAAGTTGACAAGGGCCGCTGCCGGAACAAACAGCAGCGCACCCACTACCTGGACGAACAGCGAAACAACCATCGTCCGCTTATAGCCGATGATCTCAATCAGCTTGGAGGAAGGGGCAGAGAAGACAAAATAGGCGAGGAAAAACGCGGAATCCGCTAGCATTGCCCATGCGTAATCGAGGTTAAAGATCGACCGCAGATGAGGTACAAGCGCCATGTTCAGGGTTGTGATGAACCCGAAGATGAAGAACAGCGCGGTTACCGTAACGAATGGACCCGTGTAGCTGGGTGCACTGAGAGCCACGGCGGATGCGGATTGACGTGCCATAAGGATCAATACTCCATTTTGCGAAAATGCTATGCCGAGTTGATGCCGACCTGGTGCCTTTTACTTCGCTTTCTGTCCCTCAAACTCTTCTGCCCAAACCGAATTCCGCTCTGAGTGTTGCCCTAACTCAGCGGGGCTTGTGGCTGCCGATGGGTAGTATCCGTTTGCCGCGGCAGCTTCCATACGATCCACGCGGAAAGCAGCGGAATGAGCCCAAAAAGCACAAATGCTGGTTGGAACGAATAATGATCGACCAGCCATCCCGTCGCCAGGCTAGAGAGCATTCCTCCGAATCCAGAGCCCATACTCGCGAATCCCCAGATGGAAGCCACTGCGCCTTTGGGAAACACATCTCCCGGGACAGCCAGCAGATTTGCCAGTGCTCCGGCATATCCGAAGGTCGCCACTGAAATGAGAAGAATACATACTATGGCGCTGCGGATTTCACCAACAAAGATTGCAGACGTCATTAGCGCTGAAAAGATCAGAATGGCGATGCGGCGTGCAGTTGCCGAACTGGCGCCCGCGCGGGAAAGCCCCGTGAATACAGCGCCTCCGGCAAGGTTCCCAATGGTCGCGGTAAAGAAGGGTATCCATGCGGTTTCGCCGATCTCTCGGAGGGAAAATGAATGCGCAACCTTGAGATACTGCGGGAACCAGAACACATAGAAGTACCAGGCCGGATCGCTGAAAACCTTTGACAGCGTGAATTGCCAAAGAAACTTCGATCGCAGCAGCATTCGAAGCGGAATGCGATCCGCCTGGTCTCGTCTGTCCACGTTGTGCGGTCCCCGGTAGACTGCAAGCCAAGCAGCGAGCCAGACGAACCCCAACAGGCCGATCACCACAAATGCGGTTCTCCAGTTGGTGGTGATCATGATCCACGCCGTTAATGGAGGGGCAAGAATTGCTCCGATCGAAGCGCCGCTGTTGAATATCCCTGAGGCGTGGGAGCGCTCCTCGGGTGGAAACCACTCGGTGATCAGTTTTACCCCTGCTGGATAGTTGCCGGCCTCACCCACTCCCAGGAGAAACTGAAAGATCCCGAGGCTTAAAGAGCCGGACGACAAAGCGTTCAACAACTCCGCCCCTGACCAGAACGCAATCGTCAACCCATAGCCGATCCTGGTTCCCAATCGGTCCAGCAATCTGCCAGAAACGCCATTCATAACCGTGTAGGCCAGCATGAACGCGAAGACAACTTCGGAATAGCTCGCGGCCGACATACGAAACTGCTGGAGCAGCATCGGAGCCATCACGGAAAGAGTCTGACGGTTCAGATAATTGATGACCGTCGCGAGAAATGCGAAACTTAGCATCCACCACTTTCGACGGTCTCGCACAAGCGGTACTTGCATATCGGATCTCGATTGACGAACGTTACTGCCTGCGTTGCGGTGCATTCTATTACTGATATATCATAATTGTGTTTGGGGTCAACGGGAGCGATCGCGACGTCATTGTCATTATGGTTGACCAAAAGCCGGATTGCTTTGTTTTGGGCTGGCATTGGCGCTACTGAGGAGGATGTATGAAGGCGCTTGTTCTCTCAGAGTACAAAAAGCTGGATATTGTCGACATGCCAAAGCCGCTGCCGGGCGACGACGATCTGCTGATTCGTGTTCGGGCATGCGGCATCTGCGGTAGCGACGTGCATGGCTACGATGGAAGTACGGGACGCCGTTTGCCGCCGATTGTCATGGGACATGAAGCGGCTGGAATTGTTGAGGCTGTCGGCAGCGCGGTCAAGGGTTTTGTTCCTGGTGATCGTGTTACGTTTGACTCGACTGTCTACTGCGGCAGATGTTTCTATTGTCGCCGGGGATTGGTCAATCTTTGCGATTACCGCGAAGTGATCGGAGTGTCTACGAGCGATTTCCGCCGCATGGGAGCGTTTGCCGAGTATGTGGCCGTTCCCGCGCGCATTGCATATGCACTGCCGGACAACATGCCGTTCGCGTACGCGGCGCTGATTGAGGCCGTTTCCGTAGCGGTTCATGCTATATCCCTTACCCCGATCACGCTGGAAGATACCGTTGTGGTGGTCGGGGCTGGCATGATTGGCCTGCTCACGCTGCAGGCTGCATCACTGGCGGGCGCCGGCCGAGTGCTTGTAATCGACGTCGACGACAAACGCCTTGAACTTGCGCGAAGTTTAGGCGCGAGCGACACGCTCAACTCGACCAACTGCGATCCCGTCTCTGAAATTCGCAATCTTACCGCTGGCCGGGGAGCGGATATTGCACTGGACTGCGTCGGAATCGCGCCTACTGTAAATCTCGCCATTGAAGCAGTGCGCAAAGGCGGCATGGTCACACTAGTTGGGAATATTGCCCCCAGGGTGGAAATTGGTCTCCAGTCCACCGTGACGCGGCAGATCCGCTTACAGGGATCCTGTGCGTCTTCCGGCGAATATCCCGCGTGCATTTCGCTGATCTCGCGGGGCGAGATCAGCGTTGAGCCCCTGCTCTCCGCTGTGGTTCCGCTGGATGAGGGAGCGGCGTGGTTCCGCCGTCTCTATGAGCATGAATCCGGGCTGCTGAAAGTGGTGCTCCAACCCTAACGTAAGAGAATGCATTCATGACCGGCTCTCTGTTAGATCTTTTGGGAAGAGTGGCACTGGTCACGGGGACCAGTCACGACCTTGGTCAGTACTTTGCCCGCGCGTTGGCGCGCAGTCTGCGGAAGTGAGCTGGACACAGTGCTCGATGCCAACCAATGCGGCTCGCTTTTCGCAGCGCAAGCTGTTGGCCGCGGCATGATCCGACGCGGTTACGACGCAACATCAACATCTGATGGTCACCGGTGTGGATGGCTACGCCGGCGTTGGAGCTTATGGCGCAAGTCGCGGCGGTATCCAACAACTTCCGACCAGCCTGGATGATGATTGGAAGGTTATGAGTTGACCGCGAACTACGGGAACGTCTTTTTGGCCTCCGAATCCAGTCGCTACGTAACCGGCAGAGGGTTCTTCTGGAGGGTAGCATCTCTAACGGCGCTAGCAAAGCGACTCTGTAGCCGGCTATGTCAGTACAGTTGCGATACCGATTAAGCCGGAGGCGCAGATCCGAGCGGGATGGGAACTCCTAACCCCTTCTTGGTCACTCGTGGTGGCCGACCATGCTGTCAGGATCCGCTGGATGAACCAATTTGGCCTGACCCGGCAATAAAATACGCTGCCTCCCGCGAATCCGAGGGTGAAACCTTCCTTTTGGCGCCGGGCCCAATCGGCCCCAGTGCTCGTACCGAGCCGCAGAAAGCGCCAGCTATCCTACCCCAACGCCGTAACCAGAAGCTGCGCAAACTTTCCGATCACACCGTGACCATGACTCTCCTCGAACATCCAGTGCAAACGCGCTTTTCCGACGTCTCGCCATGCCGCACCGCAATTAGGAGCGATGAAGCTAAGGACCTCATAATGTGATATATCTCTGTAATCGTCAGGTTCAGCCTAGCCCCACTGCCGCTTGACGGACTGCTGGGTAAATCGAAGCTCTTTTCCAAAGAGCAAAAATCAATAAGGCGACTGGCATGTTCGGTTCAGCCATACCTCCAGAGGAAAAAACCCTTCAAAAAGGCGAACAGACCGATCGATTGCATCGAGGGAGTTCACGCAAAATCCTCATTTTCCGATCCAACGGAACGGCCTGAGAATTTTTTTATTATGTTCTTGACAGTCTCCCATTATTTGATATATCACTCTTATGTTTTCCAATCGGTCCCAAATTTGCGCGCCAGCTTTCTAGCTGCCGTGCTTTCAAAAACTGCCCATAGAGGACGTCATGCTGAGCGGAATGGACGACATTCAGGAATCGCAATTACAACCGCGGGCGCAGGGATAGGCGCTCGCTCAGGTAGCTAACAGGGCCCTGAAGTCAACAAACGAATGTTTAGGAGGAGGACCATATGAAAGGCCGGGTTTTTCTATCGTATTGGAGTGGAATTCTATTTCTGCTCATTCTGGGGGCATACAGCACTCAAGGAGTCTATGCTCAGTTGGCGGTAACGACGGCAACGCTTACGGGAACGGTCACAGATCCGGGCGGCGCGGTCGTTCCCAAAGCCAAAGTAACTCTGACGAGCTCGGAAATTGGCGTCGCAAGGACGTATACGACTTCTGAGCAAGGGTTTTATTCCTTCACTCAACTTCCTCCTTCGACCTACCAGCTTCAGGTTCAAGCCAATGGGTTCAATTCACATCTCCAGAAGGGGATTTCGCTCGACGCTGGGCAGTCTGCCAGTTTAAACGTGAAATTGACGATGGGAAGTGTGAGTCAACAGATAGTTGTCACGTCCGAGGCACCTCTGATAAATACTACGAACGCAAATATAGGGGCAGAGGTAAACAGTAAGCAGATCGTCGAACTCCCTCTCAACGATCGAAACGTCTATGGTCTTATTCAACTCAACTCTTCGGTGCAGACCGGCAACTTGTATCAGACCGTGCTGGGAGGAGCTGGTAATTCGGATAATGCAGACCAAGATGTTACATTTTTGAACTTTGCAGGTGGCTACTTTGGAACGTCAGCCTATTTGCTGGATGGAACATGGGACACAGCCACCAATTCGTGGGGTGGGGTCATAAGCGTACCGTCTGTGGACGATACCCAGGAGTTCAAAATTCAAACCAACACCTTTACGGCCCAGTACGGATGGAGTTCGGGGAACGTTGTCGATGTGACGACCAAATCTGGAACCAATTCCTATCACGGCGACGCATACGCCTTTTATCGCGCGTCGGCCATGGATGCCAATCTTTGGTTTAGTAATCACACCGGCCTACCCAAGGGGTCGTTCAGCCGGAACCAAGACGGTATATCGTTTGGCGGACCGCTCCAAATTCCAGGCGTGTACAAACAGCGGGACAAGACCTACTTTTTTGGACTTTTCGAACACTTAAACTTGAGCTCTCCGACGGCTAATTTCTTTACAGTTCCCGATGCCAACATGCGGAGCGGGAATTTTGCCGAACTGCTTGGTAATCAAGTGGGTACCGATGCATTGGGCCGTCCCATTTACTCGGGTCAGATTTATGATCCGCGCAGCGGCCGAGCAATTACCGCCGGTCAGACCGACCCAAAGACAGGCCGTATGGCTACTGCGACTGGTTACATCCGTGATCCGATCACGAATAACAACCTCAGTAACGTCCGCAACCAACTCAACCCCTTGGGCGCGAAGATCATCTCATATTATCCGGCACCTACGGCTTCCGGGCTTGTCAATAATCTAGTGCTCAACGGAAACTCCCCGGCAGAATCGAATGAGTACACCATGCGCGTAGACCAAAACATCGGTCAAGCATCACGCTTCTTCACGCGCTACACATACAAGTATGAATACAAGACAGGGGAATCCACATTCTACGGCGCTTCAAATCCAGCCAACCTGGGCGAGGTTGTTGGAGACAACAGGTGGGACCTCGTCTCGGGCTACAGCCACGCATTCAGCCAGACTCTCGCCTTGGACATTCATGCCGGAGTGAGAATGTGGCACGAGCATAATGGAATGGTAGGCCTCGGCTTCCGGCCTTCCACGATAGGCTTCCCGGCTTACTTAGATACCGCTAAGCAGTTCCCGCATTTGCAGATTGCCAATGAGTCTCAGCTAGGCCAGTATGGAGACGCGTTATACCAGCACGGCCCAACTGTTAGTCTTGCCATCGATTTCACCAAACAGTCGGGAGCGCATACGACCTCCTTCGGCTTTATGGGAGTAAATTTGATGGCTGGCACTATCGGACAATATACCAATTCAATAAACATTGACGGTAAATTTACTTGCGGCCCAGATCCGACTCTCTGTACTGCCAATACCGGAAATGCTGTGGCTCAAACCCTACTGGGTTTGCCCGACTCTGGGGATACAGGAGTCGCATCGAACCCCGAAACCACGTTTCATTGGTATGGTTGGTATGTACAGGACGATTGGCGCCCCATTCCGAAGTTGACTTTGAATCTCGGCCTTCGCTATGACATTCAAGGCGCTCCTACGGTTCACCATAATTTGGGAGCATCCTTCAATACAGATATAGTTAACCCGATCGGAACGATGATGGGCGGGAAAATGGGCGTATTGTTAGGTGCGCTTCAGTTCCTTACGCCCGACAATCGTGGCGTTTACAACACTGACTATAGCAATTTGGCCCCGCGGATAGGCTTTAATTATCAGGTGATCCCAAGGCTTACCATTCGAGGTGGATATGGAATCTTCTTCACGCCGTCTGTCAATGGGGCGAATCAAAACTCCGATGGGTATGGCGCCACTACGCCCATTGTCTCCTCTACTAACGCGGGGGTGAACCCGGTTGCGGGACTTTCTCTCGATAATCCATGGCCTCAAGGCTACGTAGTACCTACTGGCAATACTTTGGGGCCGCTGCAGGACGTCGGATATGGAGTCGGCGGCATCTTTAGGCATCACCCCTCCGGCTACGTTCAAGAGTACCTGTTTGGTCTGCAAGGTGCGATCACGCCAGACGACTCTCTCGAGGTGGACTATTTTGGGAATCACGGGATTCGCATGATTTCCGGCGGCCTGAGCCACAGTCAGTTGAATCCAAAGTATCTGTCGATCGGAGCGCTGGCGTTGAACACTCAGGTTCAGAATCCGTTCTACGGCTACATCGCTCCTGGGCGAAGCGGTTGCGGCATGGACCAGCCTACGATCGTCCAATCGCATCTTTTACAACCATATCCACAATACTGTGGCGTAGGAGAGGGCGTTGCTCCAGTGGGGTTCTCTCTTTACAATGCACTCGAAGCATCCTACAATCATCGCTTCCACAAGGGGCTAAACGTGCTGGTTTCCTACACATTTTCGAAGTTTTTGGATAATGTGGAGGGCGCTCAAAACTGGGCGGTGGGAGGTAACAGTTCTCCGGCAAATAATTATAACTTGGCTGCGGAAAAGAGCGTGGATGCGAGCGATACCCCTCAGAGTCTAGTTGTGAGCTACATTTACCAACTTCCAATTGGCAAAGGTAGGGCGATCGGTTCTGGATTCAATAGAAAGACTGATGCTGTGCTTGGAGGATGGCAGATATCTGGCATCGTCACGAGCAGATCGGGACCCCCAGTCCATGTAAGTGGAAACAACTGGAATTCTTATGGAGGAAATCCGAGGCCGAACGTGATTGGCAATCCCAATGTATCGAACAAGAGCATCAAGGAGTGGTTCAATACTGCAGCGTTTGAATATGCGCCCTATGGGGATTTTGGCAATGCTCCCCGTTATTTCTCTAATGTACGTTCCCCCGGCTACAACAACTTCGATACCGCGATCATGAAAAGTTGGCCGATCCGCGAATCGATGCGTATTCAGTTCCGGTTGGAAACGTTCAACACTTTCAATCACCCGAATTTCTTTACTCCGAACGGGTCCTACAGTGGATGCGATCCCAATTCGAATCCCAATTGCGTTTCCGGGTTCGGGAAAATCACCAAGGCTTTTCCGTCTAGAGAAGTGCAATGGTCAGGTAAGTTCTACTGGTGATCCGATTGTGAGAATGCGTCTCAAACCCATGCTGTTCATCCTGTTGGCCATCTCCGAAGCTGGATTTGGCCAACAGGGCAATAACCAAGCTATCACCTCTTATTTAAGAGCTGCCCATGAAGCGCAGAGCCGGAAGGACTATGCGGCGGCTGAGAGTTCCTACGAAAGCGCTATCGAGCTCCGCTCTGACATACCTGAGCTCTGGGCGAACCTTGGGCTTATGCAGGATGCTCTTGGGCGATATTCTGTCGCAATTCAGAGCTTTCGCAAATCGCTTTTGCTTAAGCCGGATTTGTATGTACCAAACCTATTTTTGGGGATCGACTACATCCAAACAAATCACGCACAACAAGCGATTCCATTCCTTGTTAAGGCAGAGTCGATGAATGCGCGTGATCCCCAGGCCCCTCTTTCACTAGGGAAGGCCTATCTGCGGTTGAAGGAATTCACCGCCGCAAAGGATGCTTTCAGCAGAGCGATTGTGCTTGACCGAAGAGTCAGCTCGGCGTGGTTTGATTTTGGAATCGCTGCGCTCAATACAGTTGAGGCAGACGCTTGGAAGCTTTCTGCAAAGAATGCGCATTCAGTCTGGGTGAAGGCGCTGTTTGCTGAGTCGCTGCGAGAAGAGCTGCGGTTTAAAGAGGCCATTTCTGAGGAGCAGGCAGTACTTTCAATCGATCCCCATTTTCCTTGTGCCCACTCCGAACTCGGATTCCTGTATCTCGCACAACAGGAGGATGCCTCTGCTCTAGGAGAGTTCGCTGCCGAGCCAGGAGGGTGCCCTCTCGCCGGTCTCGGCCGCGCTAGGTTGCATATTGACACGGGTGAGAATGCAGAGGCCTTGGCGACCCTCAAAATATTGTGGGAACATGACCCGGGCTTTGTTCGCTCACACATCTCGTTGCTCGTCGGAGGGCTTACTCCTGAGCGTTCAACGGCCTTTTCGGCCTTTCTGGAAAAGGAGAGTGGCAGAGGTGGTTTGGATCCTGATCTATCTGCATCTTTATTGGCAGGAATGCGTGGTGCACCTCAAAACATCGACGGATTCGCTCTCGCAGCGGATGGCCATGGCTCCGAAACTCGTGCGAACGCCCAAGAGGCCGAAGCAGATGCTCATGCCGGACGGTACGGCCGATGCGCAGCCAATCTCGCGATCGGCATTTCCAAAGAAAGTGATCATGAGCTACTTCTGCTCGCTAGTTGCTCTTTTATGACCGGAGACTTCGGACTTTCGGCAGCCGCAAGCGATCTCCTTGCGCGGAGGCCGCCGCAGGACCTGGCGGCGCTTTATTGGTCCGTGAAAGCAAATGAGCAACTCGCATCTTTAGCCTTCGACCAGTTCGACCGACTGGAACCAGAATCGGAGCGAACGCACCTCCTTCTTGGAGATATGTACCGCCAACGACAACGCTACGAGCAAGCTGAGAGCGAATATGAAACAGCATCAATGCTCGCCCCTCGGGATCCTGCTCCGCTCTACGGCTTAGCGCGAGCTTATTTTCATGGCTCGAATCCCGACAAGGCACTTGACGACGCGAAGAAGGCTCTGGAGATAAGCCCGAACGATCCGGATATCAATCTTTTAGTGGGCGAGATACTGGTATCGCTTCACCAATGGACCCAGGCCGAGGGCTATTTGAAGGCCAGCCTCGGCGCGAAACCGCAGATGCTTCCTCACTTGCATGCTCTTCTAGGAGAAGTTTACAACAACACCGGTCGGCTGCAGGATGCTATCAGTGAATTCCGGATGGGGCTCGCGAGTGACGAGGACGGTTCGCTGCACTACCAGCTTGCGCGAATCTACCTCCGCTTGGGAAATAAGGCTGCGGCCGAAAACGCTCTTCAAGTCACGAAAGAGTTGGAACGAAGGCGGAGTGAGCGTGCGGTTATTGCTGTGCAAGATTCAAGCAACGTCATGCAAAGCGATCTTCCCTGAAGGGTCGGATTGCCAAGTTGAGGTCGAGTCAATGTCGCCGAATAAGAATCATCATCCGCGAGAACTGTCTGTCGATAACTACACGGGTTACGCAGGTCTTCCTCCTTTAGCGGGCCTGCATTCCATGAACGAGGCAATCGCACATGGTTTGGCCGTCTCTGAATCGGTCAAGCGGCTAAAGCGTCTGCACTGGTCCCTGAGACGCCTGCATCAGATTTTCGTTTCGCGGATCACGAGCATGCCGATCTACGAACTGAAGATGGCGTTCAGCCTGCACGCGCATTACTGCGTGGAGCATGTCGGCGAGTTCGCCGCGCGTGTCAAAGAAATGAGGCACCCGCCCCTTGGGCTGGATGTGTCGCCGCACGAGTCTCTGGACACCTTTTTCGACGAGATTCTTTGCACGCCATCTGTGGAAGCGCTGCTGCTTGGCATCTATGATCACGCGGTGCCAGCCGTAATTCGCGCCGTTGAAAATCTAATGGCGGATACGAACAAACTTTTCGACCATCCCACCTGGCGCATTTGCAGGCTAACTCTAGTTGAGCTGAAGGATATAGAGCAGTATGGTGTCGAAGCCATGCGCTGTCTGGTGAGCGATGAGAAGCGCGCGGCGCTCCAGGAGTGGCTGAGCACACTTAATTCCCTACTCGGTGCGGCAGGAGACCTAGACGGGAAGCAAGAGCCGAGTGAGAAGGTTATCGCCAGGCATTTCTCGGCGGTCCCGTACAGGTACGATCCTTTCCCCCGGCGCGATGAGCGTTTCCTGGACCCCTATAACATGGGTGTGAACGCGGAGGCGATGCTGTTTAATCCCGACATCCAGCCGCTTCCCAAGACGATCATGCTTTACTTCAAACGCATGCGCGAGATCGACGTGCCGGAGATGATGGCGAGTATCCTCGCCGAAAACGACGATAAACCATGGGAGTATGCCCGCGATATGACTCGGCAATTATGGGATGAAGCCCGACACGCGATGATGGGGGAAATCGGCTTTGTTCATCTGGGCATTGATTGGTCGCAAATTCCCTTCAACTTCACTTGGTCACTCGGCTTGAATACAAAGTTGTCCTCGAAGGAGCGCCATGCCGTGCTCTATACGATCGAGCAAGGGCTCATGCCAAAAACCACCGGCAAGGAATATGAATGGGAGATCGCGATCGCCGCTGCTGATAAGCTGGCAGGCATGATCCAGGATTACGACTGGGCCGATGAAGTCTTGCATGCCAGAATCGGTCGAAAGTGGATTGTTCCTGAAATAGGCTCGCAATCTGAGGCCATGGCCTATGGCGACACAGCCTGGTCGAAGATTTTGACCGACTGGAAAAAGTGGAAAGATGACGGATTGACCGAGCATCGGAACTGGTGGCCGGATGTTTATCGCGCAGCCTGCCGGCACTGGAACATTACACCTGATCCGGAGCTGCTCCGCTATGACGTAAGTTACGAGAGCACGCGTGCTGACCTGAAGGAAATTGTAGGCTAGCTGTCCGTCGACAGCGTGCAGCCCGTTTCCCCAAACGCCGGGCTTCGGCAAGGCAAATTAAGGCATACGCACTTATGTCTTAATAAAAAGATCGTTATTTAAAGTTTAAAGGGATGGCGTCGTCGTGGAAATGTGCTGCTCTCTGAGATGATCATCCTTGATACGAATATTCCCATGGTACGGCCTTGGGACGGCGCGGTCTCGAATGGCAGTCTCCAGGCGGCTTTCCGCCGTTTGCTATCCGGGAATTGGGAATATCGGCGTCTAGAGTAGCTGCTTGTCGTTGTCGCCTGCTTGCATTGCGAACACTGTTCTCTCAGAGGGCGCCTGCGGTGTGTGCATTGAGGAGTCGTGCTGATTGAGACGGTTTCTCCTATCAACAAACTGCTCGTGAACCGTTTGCGAGGCTGGCAGCGCCGCATCTCGCACAGCATTCAATGTCCGCGCTACACGCTCCATCACCTTCTTCGGCGTCTGCTCGGCACAGTGAAGATCGATAGCCAAGTGGTCCAGCCCGACAGCCTCGAGCCGGTTCATGACGACTTCCAACGCGGCCCGCTTTTCTGCAACAAATAGGACCTTTTTCCCTTGGGCGCTGAGAGTTGCGATCAGATTTGTGATTGTCTGGCTCTTTCCGGTCCCAGGAGGTCCGTGAACGACTGCGCTCTGGCCCGCACAGATACCGGCAATGGCGCATTGCTGACTTGAATCTGCTTCGACAACGGCAAATTCATTGTCAGGAGGCACGGCGTCCAGTGAATGCGGGTCAGTCTCGACCTGTGAACTCCCCAGTTTGCGGCGAGCGGCATCATCTCCCGCGATAGCTGCGATGACATCACTCGCAATCAGCTCTGCTTTGTGGTTCTCTAGATCCTTAACCATTGCCAGCTTCTGGAAGGAGAAGTTTCCGAGCACTGCGAATTGATCGGCTTTGAAATCTGGGACGGCCTTGGCGATGTCGTTCAGGAAGTCGAGCACCTTTTGTAGACTTCCGTCTTCGTGTGTGGAATCCTCGCTCTCATTGTCGGCTTCTACGGACGTGGGGCTGGCGAAGAGGCTCAGAACCGCACCCGCCGTCACCTGAACGGTAAGCCCTTTGTTGAAGATGTGAATCAGAACCGGATTGACCTCCGGGTCGCCGGTTACGTGAACCTCAGTTGCCGGCAGGTCCTGTCCTTTGAGCTTTAGAACATTTTCGCTGAAGATGTGGCCCGTTCCCTAGAACCGAGCTATATGTCGCGCCTTCAACGCTCAGACTCTTCCTTCTTCTGAAACCTGTGCCTGCGGCGCAGGCTGGTATGTTGTCGGGCCTTCGGCCCTCAAAGATGAGGACCATGCTCTTAGAACCTGTCCAGAAACTATCAAGATGGATCATGCAAGGAATATGCATAGAGACAGGCCGCCGATAGCTTTGGTTTATATACCCGAGTGATTTGACGGACAAGCAGTGGTCGAGGCTGGAGCCTCTGCTGAATGAACCGCGCGACGAGCGTCACGCTGGAGGCCGGCCGCGGAAGTATGAGCAGCGCCGGGTAGTAGACGCAATGCTGTATGTGGTGAAGACGGGCTGTCAGTGGCGTCAGTTGCCGAGCAATTTCCCGCCTTGGAAAACAGTGCATGAGCATTTTCGCGTCTGGCGCGACAGCGGCGTGTGGGAACGCATAGGCCAGACGCTGCGCGAGCGGGGCCGCAAGGAAGGTGGGCGAAGCCCCGTGCCCAGCGTGGCGATTCTCGACTCGCAGTCGGCAAAGACGGCGCTAAAAGGGGGCGGCGCGGTTACGATGCGGGCAAGAAGATCAAAGGGCGCAAGCGGCACATCGCGGTAGACGCACAAGGCAATCTGTTGGCCGTGATCGTGCATTCGGCTGGCCTCTAGGACCGTGTGGCAGCCCGTGCCATGCCGATGCGCTTGTTCTGCCGCTTCGATTCGATCACTACCGTCTTTGCCGATGGCGGCTACACAGGCAAGCTGATCGACTGGGCAAAAGATATGTTCGGCTACTCCGTCCAGATCGTGAAACGCAACCAACAGCATCTGTTTCGCGTACTGCCCAAGCGCTGGATCGTCGAACGCACTTTCGCCTGGCTCAACTGGTCACGACGCCTCAGCAAAGACTACGAACTTCACCCCAACTCAGCAGAAACCATGATCCATATCGCCTTCGCCATCTTCTCCTCAGGCGGCTCACCTAGTTTCTGGACAGGTTCTGATAGAGATTGTTGTAGGTCTGGCGATCTTCGAACGACATCTGCAGGAAGGGCCATGACTCTGCGCCGCGATGCCATATTGAGTAGATTCCCCAATGAATACGAACGCCGAATTTTATATCCTGGAAGGCTTCGTATGCGCTTGCTGGCGCTGAGTGATATTCGGGAACCGGCGTGTTCTCAATGTAAGGGACACGATACAACTCCGACGCAGGAAACCCACGAAATCTCCCTGGCACCTGCGCCAAGCAGGAATGCGCAGAGGTTGCCGCCAAAGCCGCAGCTGCTGCAACAAATTCTCTCCGATTCATGAGTACCACTCCCGGCAAAGCATTTCCCCGGATAGATCCCAACCGAACCGGAGCAGGCGCCAAGACGCCGTTGGAATTGGAAATGAGGTCGTTAACTCAATCGCGAATAAGTGATATATCAACTTGACGATTCCCTTGTCAAGCACTTTTCCACCGACGTCTTTCGCCCACGTTCCAAGCGAATCCGGATTATCACAATCGACCTCGTGTGCCTCGGTTCAAGGCGCGATGGCACACGGAGAAGGAAGTGCATTCCCCGGTTCGGCCAGCAGTGGCTGTGCTAATACGGCTGGCTAAACAGTAGCTTTCGTGGCGCCGGTCGAGATACCACCATCTACGAGAAGTGTCTGGCCGGTTACGTAACGGCTGGATTCGGAAGCAAGAAACACTACTGCTCCGTCCAGATCGTCTGGACTCCCTGGCCGTTTCACGGGTATTCGATCCGTGATGTACCCTAGCCATGCCGCATTCTTGTACATGACCTCATTCTGTTGGGTCCGAAACCACCCGGGGGCGAGGCAGTTGACAGTAACCCCATGGCTTCCCCAATCGTCAGCCAGACTCATCGTGAGTTGTTTAATTCCACCACGGCTGGCTCCGTAGGGGCCCAGGCCGGCGTACCCGGCCACGCTGGTGACTGATCCAATATTGATGATGCGGCCATAGCCGCGTTGAATCATGCTGCGAGCGACGGCCTGCGCTACAAAGAACGAACCACGCAGGTTCGTATCGAGTACTGTGTTCCAATCTTCCCAACTCACTTCCGCGGCGGGTTTGCGAATATTACAGCCGGCATTGTTGACCAGGATATCGATATGACCGAAGTGCTCTTCGGTGGCAGCAACGGCATTCTGAATACTGTCGTACTCCCGGACATCGAGAGCGACGGAGAAGCTTCGCCGTCCTAATGCTCGAATCTCATCGTCAAAAGCCGAGAGCGATTGCTTGTCGCGACTAGTCATGGCGATATCCGCACCTGCACGTGCCAGAGCACGGGCAAGGTACTGCCCAAGGCCGCGGCTGGTACCAGTGACCAGTGCCACCCTTCCCGACAAATCAAATAGAGGAGCAATCATGGAGGAGTCCTTACGGTTGAAGTACGACCTTCAGCAATCCAGGTTCACGCGCGTAGAGGCGACGGAACCACGCCGCCCCCTCATCGAGCGGAGCCACTGCGGAAAGAAGTGGTTCAACGCGGATCGCGCCGCGCGAGATGAGCGAGATGCACGCCAGATACTCGCCGGAAGACGCGCACGATCCCTGCAATCGAACCTGACGCGTCACAACGGACTGGAGATTTATTTCTACCCTGGGTGCGACGTTCCCTACCAGCGTGACCATGCCGCCTTTGCGCACGGCTTCGATGGCAAGATTTACAGTAGGCGCAATGCCCACGCACTCCAGCGCGACATCCGCTCCACGATCCGAGGTGAGTTTTCGAATTTCGAGAATGGGGTTGCCGTTGCTCGAGTTGAACGTACCAGTTGCGCCCATGCTCCGCGCAAGTTCAAGGCGAGTATCATCCACATCGCAAACATAGACCCTGCCGGCACCCGCGAGCAATGCAGCCTGCAGCGTGAGAAGACCTATCATACCCGCTCCGACAACCACGACTGTATCGTCCAGCGCAATTGAAGTAAGAGACACGGCGTGAACCGCGACCGAAACAGCCTCAATGAGCGCCGCATACTCGAACGGCATGTTATCTGGAAGCGGATACGCGATGCGCGCAGGAACGGTCACATACTCGGCGAATGCTCCCATGCGGCGGAAATCAGGTGTAGAGACTCCGATGACCTCTCTGTCATCGCACAGATTCACCAAACCCCGGCGACAGTAGAAGCACCTGCCGCAGAAGACGGTGGAATCGAACGTAACATGATCCCCTGGACGAAACTTCTCCACCGCGTTGCCCACCGCTTCAACAACTCCAGCGGCTTCATGCCCCATCACGATCGGCGGCAGGCGCCGTCCGGTACTTCCATCGTATCCATGCACGTCACTTCCACAGACGCCACAAGCCCGGACCCGAATAAGCAGGTCAGTGTCACCGGGCTGCGGCTTTTGCATATCGACGAGGTCAAGCTTTTTGTACTTAGAGAGAATAAGCGCCTTCATGGATACTCCTTGCAGTGCCAGCAGCGGTACAAAGTAAAGGAATCGGCTGACTGACGACTAGACTGCAAGGCGCAAACACCGTTTCCCATGATCCCTCAATGTATGATATATCAGTAGCGAAGACCCGGCAACACAGCCTGCGCTATCAATAATATGAGACCACTCATGCAAGCGCGCCGTTCGCGAAGGACCAAAGAAAGTGGTGGATGCTGAGTTTCGCATTTCTCGCGGCGGTCATCAACTATCTCAACCGCCAGACGCTTTCGGTGACGGCGCCGTTGCTGCTCCAGAAACTTCAAATCTCCGCCACCGGCTATTCTCACATTGTATTTGCCTTCATGCTGGCCTACACGTTCATGAATGGCGTCTCAGGCAGATTGCTCGATCGGCTGGGAACCAGGATTGGCTATGGCCTAACAATCGCGATCTGGTCCGGCGCAGAGATTCTGGTCGAGGTTCCTTTGGCAATTCACTCTGTCAAAGGTCTTTAGTGATCCGGTCTGGTACTTTTACATCTTCTGGTTCCCGCAATATCTTAAGGTGGCCCACTCATTTTCGCTGCGAGAGATCGGCGAGACGGCGTGGATACCTTTCTTTACGGATGTAATATTTCCATCCAGGAGAGAACGACCATGTATAAAAGTTCCCATAGAACTGACCGATGCCGCCGCTCAACATGGTCCAATACTCTTCCCGCCTCAAGGTAGACGGCGTACCGTAGTCGGGTGGATGGCCGACGTTCTCAAGATCGTAACGCGCCTCGAGCAGGAAGACGGGCGCGATCGGTTTCTGATTGTAGCTGTGCAGCCATCTGCATGTAGGTCGGCGAGTAGGTATAGGCACCATTAAGATCGATAATCGGTATCCACGTGGGATCGTCGAATGAAGAACTTGTTTCGTAGTTCAGCTCGACGGTTTGGAGCTGCCCCGGAGCGACCGACCTAATTCCCTTTGCCACAGCCTGCACAAGTGCATCATCTTTTGGGTCTTTCCAGGTAACGAAATCATTTCCGCTGATCCATGCGACGTTTGGAAAACCCTTGTAACGCTTTCCAAGATACTGCCCAAAGGAGTAGGCGGCGGTCACGCCATTATTGCGCAACGTGGGAAGCCATCCGTTGGTCTCCATAGGATCGAGAAAGACCAAGATGCCATGTTTCTCCGCCAGCGTTAGAATGTGGTCGAGACGAGTGAAGTACGCGTCGTTGGGTCTGGACAGATCATAATGTTCGTAATCTGTCCCGCCGGGTACATAACTGGTGAACGGAAGAATGCCGTCAATGGTTCGGCTATCCTTGTTGTCGGGAGAGCCGGCAACAAGTACCGCGCGTGAGCACGCTTGGAACAATTTGACTCTCATTTTGCCTCCGTCGCGATGGGATCGCTTTGCAATGAAAAAAGACCACCGCAGCCCCGAGCTACGTAGACTCAAGGAGAATATTCCCAAAACGGGTTGTATCACCGGTGCGAATAATGCCTACGGCTCCTTTCGCCCGCGATTTCAATAATGCGTGAGGTTCCCATGCGATTGAAACACCGTCCAATGCATCTTCATAACAACGTAGCGTCTCTGCTGAACTCGCGTCCCTAAACTCTGAGGCCATCACCGCTTTGCCGCAGTTGAAATTCAGACGTATCGCACGCAGTACATCTACAACTCGTGGAACTCCAGCTACAAGCGATATGTCGATCGTTTCCACTCCAGCTATATGGGGAAAGCTCCAATCCGAGATAATCAGTGTGTTCGTATGACGAACGCGGCATAAGAGAGAGTTGATTTCTGGGTTGATAGTTCCGATCACAAGCATCTAGTTCTCTTCTCCCGCTTCGACGAAATATCCCGAAGATTCCCAAACGCGACAAATCTTATCATATAAATGATATATCAATCAATATGATCGTCAATTCAATGCCAGCCACAGAAGAAATGTTAAGCCACTTATGGAAGGAGGGTCACTTGGGCCGAAGTTGGGCCGTGAGGCGAACGTAGAAACTGCGTAGGCTGAATCAGATCAGTTGGTGGCCAGTTGAGAACTTGCCACCCAGCTTTCGTACTCGAAGGTCACGGCTACGCCATCGGGAGGCCTCGTCATCACGCATCTTTTTTTGCCAATTGCCGGTCGCGCCATCGGCAAGCGCATGGCTCTGGGGAGCAGGTAGATCTGACCATGGTGCTCGATGCCGCAAATTGTGTGCTCGTTCCTCTATGCGTTTGCAGAACATCCTTGCGCATATTTTCCTTTTTGGAGAAAAGTGCGCTCGAGTTGTCTTTCTGTGGGCGTGTAGTCCGCGGCATTTATTCTTAACTCATTGGTTGCCTTGAAGTTTTCACCAGCCTGCAAAATCTTCTACCAGAAATGAAGGTAAAAGGAGGACTCTATTCGGATGATTCATACGAATCCACTCGCCAACAACAGATGAGCTCTGATATATCATGAACTGGAGGCTGGCGATAAAGCGGCGCTTCTACAACTCCGGGCTGACTCCGTGCATGCCGAAGGTGCAGCCCCATGAAAGATGGCGAAGACGATGGAACTGGTGGACAAGGTGTGCCTGGTCACAGGAGGAACAAGTGGCATCGGCGCAAAAACAGCTCAGATGTTTGCCGCGCGAGGAGCTCATGTTGCTGTCGCAGGGCGAAACCCGCGGAAGAATTCTTTCGAAATGCTTCGGGCAGCTGCAGCAGGGCATGGAGATGAACCTCTCTATATTCAGGCAGACATGGGCAATCCTGAGGATTGCACTCGCACAGTTGCCGAGACATGCGCCCGTTGGGGGCGGCTAGATGTTCTTGTACACGCCGCAGGCGCGCCCGTCCCCGGAGGATTCTTTGACGTAACTGAGGAGAGCTGGGGCTGGGCGTTCGATGTCCACGTGCACGCAGTACTGCACCTCGCTCGTGCCGCAGTACCACACATGATCAAGCAAGGGGAAGGCGCAATCTTGCTCGTCGGATCTGCCGCAGGCCTTCGAGGCTGCGTCGGTGCGCTCGCATATGGTGTAGCCAAAGGAGTCTTGCCGCAATTTGCGCGCACCCTCGCTCGTGAATTATCGGATTACAACATTCGCGTGAATTGCGTCTCTCCAGGAGTCATCGGCACTCCCTTTCAAGATTTCCTCACGGCAGAGCAGAGAGAGAACAACATCAAGAACAGGATACCTCTTCATCGTGAAGGGAAACCAGAGGAAGTTGCCCGCGCGATCCTGGAGTTGACAGAAAATGACTTTCTTACCGGCGAGAACCTGGTCATCGATGGTGGCATGACCATGCGCATTGTCTAGAGAATCTGTACACCGGTTCTCAAGGGTTCTCCTCACAAGAAGGTTCACATTAGAACAGAACAGCTTCAGGCAATGAAGAGCGGTGCTACACCACCCAGGAACTGCGAAGACTTTACGATTGTCAGACGGAGGGAACAAGAATTGAAGCTTCTTGTGCTCGGCGAAATCCTGTGGGATGTATTTGACGATTTCGAAATACTAGACGGCGCACCGCTAAATTTGTCTGTTGCTGCGTAGCGGCTTGGAAATATTGTTGCATTGTTGACTGCCGTCGGCGACGATTCGCGTGGAAAACGCACCATCGCGTCCATGAGCGACCTCGGTTTGTCCAAAGATTTTGTGCAGGTCTCGCCAGGCAGAAACACAGGCACAGCACGTGTCAGCACCGACGAACTTGGGAATGCAACCGAAGCCCTACACCTGAACGGATTTACTTTGGTGCTCTTACACAAATGAACCCTTCAACGGAAGGTGTTCTAAAACACCTTCTAACCCACTTTTCAACGGCCCCCCGCTGCTTTTATGACGTGAACCTCCGAGACGGGCTCTGAAATCAGCTCATCGGGCCTTCTCCGCCCACAAATTCCCCGAAGACCGCCGCCAATTACAGCCTATCAAGCGCAAACTCGCCAACATCCCACAAACCCCCACCTTAATCAGAGCATCCCTAAGTCGGTGTCTTCGATTCCTCCATGAGCGATTACCGCGGCATTATTGACCAGTGCATCGATTCTTCCGAATTGAGCTACTGTAGCAGCAACAAGTTTTGCCGGACTTTCAGCGTCTTCGAGCGATCCGAGATCCAGAAAACTGAGTGGGCTCTCGCGATTCAAATCCCGAGAGCCCGTAAGTCCACAGCCCCCCAATTTTAGTAAGTGAAGCGAAGGGTCAACGTAACCTGTCTAGGATCCATCATGTCTGGCGACAGCGTTCCGAAGCTAGAATTTCCATTTTCGCCTATCGCGGCTCCCGGAGGCAGCGATGAAGTCGATGTGATCGAACTAACCCCGTTGCTGACTGCGCCCGGCAGGAAGTTCTGGTTGTTGAAGAGGTTGGTGAACTCGCCAAGAAACTGGAGCTTGTACTTTTCCCTGATCGCAAAATCTCGAGTAATATTCAAGTTCACATTTACAAATGCAGGCAAGCGGAGCTGGGTCATGTATGTCGGTGTGTTTCCGTACCAATATTGATCGAGGCTATAGCTGCCATTCGGGAATTGAACGATTTGGTTCGTGAAAGCATCGGGGTTCCACTTGAGAAAGGTGTACGAGGGAGGAGTAATCTGGTGGCCGTCCGGAAGCGTAACGGTAGTAGAGCCGTTATACCAGTGCTGTAATGCCTTGGGAACCTCCAGCGGCTGACCAGTCGCGATGCATTTTCCGTCGATGCTGCCGATATTGCTACCACTGGAGCAATTGGGGCCCCATGGTTGGCCCGTTTGCAGGTTAACCACGGTTCCAAGTGTCCACCCACCCGCAAGTGCCCTGGTAACTGGACTGCCAAGTTCCCACTTCCCGCCGCTTCCCCACTGGTCCTCGTACGTGACTACGCCAACGAAGCGATGCGGGACGTCGAATCCAAGAAGTCCTTTGTTGCTTTGAAGGTCCGCGTAGTTGAACCCACCAGCGCCAGCCTCGGTTCCTTGTTGCGATTCGGCATAGGATGCGTAATTCGATCCCCCCGAAAGTCCTGTCGCATGGGACCAATCGTAAGTAAATTGTGCCGTCAACCCATTCGAGTAGGAGTGCTTCAACGAGAGTTCCAGGGAATTGTACAGCGATGTGCCTATGTCGTTGATCACTGTTTGCCCCAATAAACCGAGATACGCCTCCTGAGATTGCATGGCCGAGATCGTTGTGCCACCCATGGGACCTGTCGCATAACCTACCAGAGCGGGCATTGGATTCGGGACTTGCTCCTGCGAAGGATCAGTCTGACCGTTAGAGCGGATCCACTGGCTTCGCCAAGCCTGCAGGGTCGTTTGCGGAATTTGAAATTCCCCGTTCAGAGGATAGAGGCGCCAGGGAAGGCGGGAGCCCTTCGATCCCACATACCCTGCGGCCGCGAGCCAACTACCGATGCGATGCTCCACGAAAACATTCCACTGATCTATATAGCTGTTTTTCATGTTGTGAATGAAGAAGTCAGAGCCCGCGTTGCCGTTCTCCTCGCCATACAGCCACGGGCTTTGCACGGGCCCCGGAGCGAGAAGCAGCGTCGAGTCTGCCTGATCCTCAAATCGGCCGTCTCCCGTGTCTCCGACTCCGCCCGGCTTGCCGTTATAGTTGAGTCCGTAAGGGGTCGCTTCCGATCCGCCTGACCACGCACCACCCCCATACACCGTGCCGTTTGCGTTATAGCCACTGTTACTGGGCGCATAAATTCGCCCATAGCCACCTCGGATCACAGTCTGATCTGTCAACCTAAACGCCACACCAAGGCGAGGCGCAAAGTCACTATATTCGGTGTTCCACAAATTCCGGGAGTTGCCGTTTTGTCCAGCGAAAGCGAATATGCCCAACCCCGCCTGTGGATTTGCATACCCGCCAAAGGGAGTGGAAACTGCCATGCCTGCGGCGAATGGGTTCTCCCCATACAGGTTGACAGAATATTCCCTGTTGTGTCGTTCCGTTGGCCCAGGCTGTATCTCATAGCGAAGGCCTAGACTGAGGGTCAGCTTCTTTGTTGCCTTCCACTCGTTCTGGGTGTACACGGCGAACGATTTGAAGGACAGTGCAGGTATGACTCCACTACCAGGATCAATCCTATAGCCCATGACGCCTATCGCTCCCTGAGCGTACGGGGTGCCACTCTGCTGTGGTGAGGTGTTGAGTGCACCATCGGGGTTGCCATTTTCGGTGGAATACTGCTCGCAGTAGCACTCAGTGCTGTAGGCCCCGAGCGAGGGAGTAGCCCATTCTGTGTCCCTCCAATTGCCTTGGTCGATGCGCTGGTCAACACCTTCTTTCAATGTCCACCGGCCGATCACCTTGGTGATGCTGCCGTTAAAGTCGTAGTTATTCTGATGTTCATTCTTCCAATTCCATTGAGTGTTATTCAACGTCTGGCTATAAGGGGCTCCATAGCCGAGGGAGTAGACAGACGGAGCTACCCCGGGAATGACGATCAAACCTTGCTCAGCGGCCGGCATGCCATAGGCCGTGTAGTCAGACGAGGTGAACCCACCATTTGTGGGGTAAGAGTTTATGCTTTCGATCCGCTGATAACCAGCATGAAGGTCGATAAAGGTAGTCGGATTCAGCGCAATAATGTCGCCAATCGCAACGTAGGGATCGTCGTCTGAAACGTTGGCTTCCGACAGTGATAGCCAGGGGCTCTTCGGGCCCCACGCATTTACTCCAGACCCGTTGCCGTTCTGAATTCCCCCAGAGAGATAGAAGGAGTTCTTCCCAAAATGAAAGTCCATTCGCGAAATGAAATTGTTGCGCGTTGTGGGAGCAGTACCGCTATAAAAATAGTTGTTATCGCCATAAACATCGCTCGGCGTGTGGTTTGGCTCCGGAAATGCCTGGAGATACTTCAGGCCGTACCGGTCTGGATTTGTAACAACCGAACCGCAACCGTACGAACTGCAGTTCGTACTTTTGGGGTATGGTGCCCTTTCGAAGACACCGCCGCCGAGCGCCGTCACTGAAAATGGGTTATAGATTGTGGCAGGCATCGGAGTCCCGTTTGAATTAATCAGCGTCTCGCCAAAATCCCCTTGCCGCTGAAGATCGGTTGGAACTGTTAGGAATCCACTGGCGGGCTCAGTGTTCCAGAGTCGATCGAAGGAGGCGAAGAAAAATACTTTATTCTTTCCGTTGAAGAGCTTGGGAAGAATGACTGGTCCCCCGATGCTGCCACCTGCTTCGCTGACGCGATATTTTGCGCGCGGAATACCCTCCATGTCATTGGCAAGCCCGTTAGCATTTAATTGCTCATTGCGCAAGTTGTAAAAGACATCACCGTGAAAATTATTTGTGCCGCTCTTGGTGACCATCTGGATTATGGCTTGACCGCCGCCTAGATCTGCAGTGAGGTCATTCGAAGCGACGGTGACTTCCTGCAAGGCGTCCCGATTAGGCATGACGCTTATTGAATGCCAGCCAGAGTCCTGCACTGGAACTCCATCAAGCTGTATGTCGTCGAATCCGAGCTCGCCGCCGTTAACTCTAATCGCGGAATACTCGTTGCGAGCTGTATAGCCCACTCCCAAATTCTTAGCGTTGTACATGACCGGGGCTGGCGTCACGCCCGCCGACAGTGTTGCGTAGTACAACGGATTATCGTTTATATTGGGCAAGTTCTTAATTTCTTGCGTTCCGATGGTTCCTCTCACCGTCGAGTTTTGGGTCTGCAACTCCGCAGTAGAGGCGGCAACTTGAACCACCTGAGTTTTCGCGCCCACTGCGAGCTTAACGGTCTCCTGCACCGTGACACCTGTTCCAACCACAATGTCGTCTATACGGTAGGTTTGAAATCCTGGCGCATCGACTGTCAACGCATATCGACCGGCCGCGAGATACGGTACGGAGTAATTGCCTGCGGGGCCGGATTGTGATTTTATTACTTCGCCAGTGAGTTGGCTTGTTACTGCGACCACCGCCTTGGGAATAACCGCACCGGTCGAATCGGTTACGGTGCCGGTAATGGTGCTGTTTCTGACCTGTGCCGAAACC
>Ga0157372_10001542_pt1 | contig 25080 bp, 20 predicted proteins | sample C55metaG_FD_115307 | JGI IMG/M metagenome (GOLD analysis project Ga0157372, IMG submission 115307) | Corn rhizosphere microbial communities from Kellogg Biological Station, Michigan, USA - C5-5 metaG | ecosystem: Host-associated > Plants > Roots > Rhizosphere > Soil | place: USA: Michigan...
CATATCTATAGTTTTCCAACCCGGCTTGGTCTTACTGCAACCCAAAGTACAGATAAACAATACCAAACACAGCGCACCCGTTCTAATAGTCATACACATGCTCGATGGTGACGTTATCGGTTTGGAAAGTATTTAAAACCTTACTTAATTCTTTTACTGTTGTTACTACCGCAACCCTGTTTAAGCCTGGTTTGGTAAAAATAGGCTGAGTAAATAACACTTTATAATTGTCGGCTACATTTAAAGCTTTATAAGTTAAAACAGTGACCATAATAGCACCTTTATTCCCGGCAATTTCAGTAAAACTAACACCATTTTTAGCCAGCTTATTAACCGCATTATTAAATTCAGCATAGCGGGGTAAGTTCGCCAGTATCATACCGTTTGGCAATATTTTTACATTATGTACAAAGCCGGTTGTATCCAGGCCAGCAGGTAGCTTATCCATCACTACTGCTGTTTGCAAAGAAGCTGTTTCATAAGCCGATTTAGTGCCGAGGCCTATCAGCCAGCCATAGCTACTTTTAACCAATAGTTCGGTAGTAAGATAATAACGTCTTTCCAATTTACGGAGTAAATGCGGGCCAGAGAAAGAGGTATTGCTCCATAACGATTTGAGCTGATGGTTAAAATCATATTCGTACCATGGCAAGGCCTCAATAAATTTCACATAGCTGTGTTCATAATCGGCGTTAAACTTATCTTCATCCGTCATTTCTTCATTGGGGCTGGTATCGGTTATCCGGCCAATAATGGTCTCGTAAAATGATTTGATACCGTACTCAACAGTTGTGCTGCCGGCTATTACCCATATCATAACATGGTAACCCGTATTGAATGGGAAATTGCCTTTGATCTGATCATACATTACACCATAACCACCCCACATCTGGTCAACATGTTTTAGGTATGGAAATGTGGTTGAAGTGCGCGTTTTAAAATAATCCGCCTGTTCCGCTGGACTGAATACCAGGAACCATTCGGGATAGGTGAGAAAAGTTTGATCCGGCGGGCGTATCGCTGCCTGAGGTGTTAACGGATGCTGATTGATTGCCAGCCAAGCTTTATCAACCGACAAACCTTTTCCGGCAGGCACAGTAGATGGCTTCCTGTTTTTAACAGCAAACGTTATGATGGCCAGCAGCAGTGCAATTAATGTCAGTATCCTTAGCCTTCTCATGCTTATATTTTGGTAAACAACATTAAAGTATTGTCGGATGGATCTTTATCCTGTAGTATGCGTTTTCCTGCATCTTTAAATCCGCCTTTTTCTATGATAGCCGCCCACTCATCTGCCGGTTTAAAGTTCTTAAAGTCTTTAGCTTCAAACTCCCAGGTCTCGTTCAATCCCACATTAAATACCGTGTGCACCAAAGAAACAAAAATGGCCATCTCGGGCGTTTTAACATTATGATCGCGGATAACAAACGAACCGTTGGGCCGCAGAATACGGTAGATCGATTTTACAAACCCATCCAGCTTTGCCACCGGGCAATGATGTAAACCAATATAGCAGGTAACTACATCCAGGCTGGCATCGGGGATAATTGAACTGCTGATAGGGTCATAACCATTAATATCAACAAAAGTGCCCAGCTTACCTAATTGGCCGCGTTCCATAATATCGCCCGGCGAATTAGTTGGCGCCAGATCATTAATCAAATATATCGGACCGGTGACTTTGGTTTCTTTTCTTAACTGACTAATATAACGACCGGTGGAACCGATCTCGGCATAACCATTAATCTGCTTTACACCGCCCAACAATTCAAGCGTTTGCCTAACGATCTCCTTTTTCTGTTTTTTCAGCGCCGGCAATGCATAAGTCAGTTCCGATAAGAATGGCTTAATGCTTTTTAGCTTGCTTTGGACAGATTTATAGATCTCCTCATCCGTTTTTCCTGCAGCTGTTTCTTCTTTTATCAGTTGATGGAATTTATCCTCGGGATATAAATGAAATATCACCTGCAAAAAGCGGTAAAAATCGTCGCTCCATTTGGTATCGTTAAATACTGCTTTAAATTCGGATGTATTAGCCATTGCTTTTTGGTTTTAATGGTTGATAATAGGTATCCCAAAAAATGTTCCTGAATTTATAGCCAGGATCAAGCTTGGTTTTCAAATCGAATAACTTTTGCGCGTTGGGATAAGCTTTATGAAACTGCTCGGCAGTTGGATGTACCTGGTAAGGTAAATAATAAGCACCATTGACAGCAATTACGGCATCGGCCAGTTCACGGGTCCATACCGCAACAGCATGTTTTGATGCGGGATCTGTGCGTTGTTTATAATAAACTACAAAAGCAAATACCTCTTCCCGTGCCCAGGCCAGGTGCGTTCCCGGATCGGCTTTGGCATGGCGGATAGAGACATTTAATACGTTTACGTTAAACCGGATAAATATTTCGGCCATGGCGTGTTCAAATTCCTCAAAACGATGAACAGGCACAAAGTATTCCAACAATACATAAGTGCTGTTAACGCGTGATTTAGGCTCCAGTTCGGCAACATCGTAACCCGCTTCGTAGTTGCGCCAGTGGATCTTTTTGCCCCGAAACAATAAAGGATCAATAATAAACTCCCGGTAAGGCTTGCCCAGCGGCCTTTCTGTAAATGCCCACAGGAAATACCGCTCAAGCGGATAAGATTCTTTCAGCGGCATCAGGCGGGTTTTAACTGTCGGTTTTTCGGTTGTTTCTATCCAGCTTACCGCTCGTAAACGCTTGTATTTGGGTGGGTAGATATCGCCATTATGGAAAACTACTTGGGGGTTATCGCGTATAGTTTTAAAGAAGTAATCTTTATATTCTTCCACCTTCATTTTTTTATGAACGCGTTTAATGGCCAGATTATCGGCCAGCTCCAGCTCAGCCTGAACAATAATGCCGATGCCATTATAGCCGCCGATCGCGCCGAAGAATACTTCCTGATTTTCTGTCCTGGTAGCATGAACTAAGGAGCCATCAGCCATCACCACATCGATAGAGGGTACTGATAAAACAAGCGGCCCCATGCCCATATACCGCCCGTGTGCATTCACACTCAATGCGCCACCTACTGTGAAGTTGGCATAAGTTTGCATGATCTTGATGCTCAGATCATACTCATCAATATACTGCTGAATATCGCACCAGCGGATACCAGTTTGCACTTTGATGAGCTTATCTGTTGCGGAAAACTCCAGCACCTTATTCATTCCACGCATATCAATATGGAGGCTATGCGGGCTTGCCGTTTGTCCACCCATGCTAAAACGACCGCCGCCTACTGATATAGCTCCGGTAGTGTTTTTTACAATTTCGCAGATTTCCTCTACCGAAGTTGGGCGCAAAATTTTGCTAACTAATACGGGGTTAAGTCGGGTCACATCATCAATAATGCGTTCATCAGTTTTAAGGTGGGGAATTTCTTTGCCTTCATCATTTTTCAAATAATCGGGCGCAGACCCGGGTACTGAACCGTATTGATTTGCGGTATAATTACCTTTCTTAAACCCTAATCGCCAGAATAACCATAACGGGCCAAGCACAGGTATTAAAACAGTAAACAGCCAATAACCTGAATAGCCCTGATCATGCAGGCGCTTAATGGATGTAGCTATTATGATCCAGAATAGTAACGGGTAAAGTATGAACGTCGCACCTTCGCCTATGCCGAACAATAACAGGTTATATAGCACATAAAAGGTACACCAGTAAAACAGGGAAGCCAGCCAAAAAGCCCCTTTTGATAAGCGGCCATTAAAAGTAAACAGCAAGTAGGTTACAGGTAGCTTTTGTTTCAGGCGCATAGATGGTCTTGGCAATATGCTAATATATCATTACTTTCAATTATAATTATAGCCGCTTATATAAAATGTAACATGATACCCAGAGGTAAATTATATATCAGCTATAAGGACTTGATTTCGGGAATCTATTATTGCCTTACCGATAAATCTCGAAAACGCGATGTTGACCAAGATAGCGGCAAGTTGATCTGCCTCTCGGTGCGTACCGGTTTCGACCTGGTATTAAGTACTTTGAATTTCCAGGCTGGCTCTGAAGTTTTAGTGACCGATATTAACATACCGGATATGTTTAATATCATAACCGGTCATAACTTAAAGCCTGTTCCTATCCCGATTAATAAGTACACCTTAAATATGTCCCCTGCTCAGGTGGAAGCTGCAATTACACCTGCAACCAAAGCCATACTGATCACTCACCTTTTTGGTGGTATTATGGAAACTGAAGCGATAATTGCTATTGCCCAAAAGCACAACCTCATTATATTTGAAGATTGCGCACAGGCGTATGCCGGTAATATATATGAAGGGAATCCAACATCAGATGTGGTGATGTTTAGCTTTGGCTTTATTAAAACCAATACAGCTATCAGCGGGGCGATGGTCAAGATAAAAGACCCGGATTTGTATGCGGAGGTTGCCGCGCGGAATGGGGACTACAATCAACAAAGTACTGCAGGCTATTTTAAAAAGCTTTTTAAAGTGCTGTTTGTAAAACTGCTCACCAACAAAACTATTTACACCGGGTTTTATAATTTGGTAATGGCTTTAGGAAAAGACTTTGAAGAAGTATTAGATGGCTTTACTAAGGGCTTCCCGGGTGATGATATTTTTAAACAGATCCGGCATCAGCCTTCCACACCAAATCATAGACTGCTCAGAAAAAAGCTTGTTAACTTTAATCAGCGTAGTATTACTAAAAGGATTCAGTTAGCCCATGATGTTTTATCAAATATCCCCGATAATTATAAAATTGGCTCTGAGAATAAGAGGCATACTTACTGGGTGATGCCTGTTGAAACTCATGACCCGGATGGACTGATCAGGCACTTACGAAGTAATGGTTTTGATGCCTCGCAAAAGGCATCAAGTTTAATCAGGCTGGGCAAGCCGGGCGCCGTTTCTCATTCTGACGAGTTAGCATTGCACAATCTTGTTTATTTACCCGTTTATCCGGCAATGAGCCGGAAAGACCGTCATAAGCTTACACAGCTTTTAGTTGATTTCTCATTGGTGAAATAATTTAACTTTGCACCATGCCAGCCATGCAAAATATTAAAGTAGCCGTTGATGCCGTCGTATTTGGATATACTTCCAAAGAGGGTTTGTCTGTGCTGTTGATCAAACGTAACATCAAGCCTTTTAAAGATAGCTGGGCACTCCCTGGTGGTTTGGTTGGCGATGATGAATCACTGGAGGAAGCAGTTCAGCGTGAACTAAAAGAGGAAACCGGAGTTAACATTAATTATTTAGAGCAATTATACAGCTTTGGCAAACCGGGTCGCGATCCTCGTAATCGGGTAATATCCATTACTTATTATGGGCTGGTTAAACCCGATGCCTTTGAACTTCATGCCGATACAGATGCCGCTGATGTGGCTTGGTTCAATATTAAGAAACTACCTCAGCTGGCGTTTGATCATAAAGAGATCCTAAGCGCAGCACATGAGCGTTTGAAAAATAAAATGCTTTACCAACCAGTAGGCTTTGAATTACTGGAAGAGAAATTCCCTTTCTCCGAACTTGAAAAACTATATATGGCTGTACTGGACCGTCCTATCGACCGCCGGAACTTTAAAAAGAAAGTTATCAAATTTGGTTTCCTGGAAGAAACGAACGAAAAACAAGCATTAGACGGAGCCGGTCGCCCTGGTAATCTTTTCCGTTTTAACGAGCAGAAATACTTCCAGCTGCAAAAAGAAGGCATCAACTTCGAGATATAAATCATTGAAAATTAAAATAAATGAAAAAATAATTTGTGTATTTGAAACGCATATTTATATTTGCGTATAATTAACGCAAATTAATATGAAAACAGCCGTAATTATCGCCCGCTTCCAAACGCCGTACCTGCACGAAGGGCATAAGCAACTCATTAGCATGGTTAAAGAGAATCACGCTAAACTGATCATCCTGTTAGGTGTAAGCCCCATAATGGGCAGCCGCAAAAACCCTTACGATTATTACACACGTGAAAAGATGATCAAGAAAGATTACCCGGAAGTGATCGTATTGCCCATAAGCGACCATCCCAGCGATAAAACCTGGTCTGAAAATATTGATAACCTGTTAAAAAGCGTTTTTCCGGCTGAACACTTTTGTCTGTTTGGAAGCCGCGATAGTTTCATCCCGTACTATAGCGGTCGTTTTGAAACTGTGGAACTGCCTGAGCATGGCGATTACAATGCCACCGAACTGCGCAAGCAATATGCTGATAAGGTTTTCGACTCTAACGATTTCCGCGCAGGCATTCTTTACGCTTACTATAACCAATACACCAAGGTTTACCCAACTGTAGATATCGCCTGTTTCAGAAATAACAAAACAGAGATATTATTGGGTAAAAAAGCCACTAATAACAAATGGCGCTTTATAGGCGGTTTTGCCGATCCGGAAGATACCTGCTATGAAGATGCCGCCAAACGCGAGTTGATGGAAGAATGTGGTGAGATGGAAATTAGTGAAATGAGCTACGAGACATCGCGCAAAATAAATGACTGGCGCTACCGAAACGAGGCTGATAAGATCATCACCCTATTGTTCAGCTGCGATTATATTAGTGGCTCCCCCGCCGCACAGGATGATATTATCGATCTGGACTGGTTCCCGGTGGCTAATCTTCCGAAGATGATCGAGAACCAAACCATTAGCCCTGAACATTTAGAGATGTTCGAAGTAATTATTACCAAATACCTTAAAAACTAAACCCATGAAATGCGAAAATTTGATCTTATTGGCTGATGCCTACAAATACGCTCACCATAAATTTTACTACCCCGGCACTACCCAAATATACAGCTACCTGGAAAGCCGGGGTGGCATGTTTGATGAAACCATTTTTTTCGGTCTGCAATATTTTTTGAAGGAATACCTGCAAGGGCCTGCTTTTACCCAGCAGGATCTGGACGAAGCCGATGGTTTTTTGAAACAGGTATTTGGTCGTGACGATGTGTTTGATAAATCTAAATTTCAATACATCCTTGATAAATACAATGGGTATCTGCCTGTTAAAATTAAAGCTGTGGCTGAGGGTACTGTTGTACCAATCAGTAATGTGCTGATGACCATTGAAAATACAGACCCGGAATGTTACTGGCTCACCAACTTTTTAGAAACGCTGTTAATGCAGGTATGGTATCCATGCACGGTAGCCACTTTAAGCAACCAGATAAGGAAAGTAGTAACCAAATTTTACAATGAAACAGCAACCGAAGGCGCCGAAACTGGGATTGATTTTGTACTGAACGATTTTGGTTTCCGTGGCGTAAGCAGTGTGGAGAGCGCCAAAATTGGCGGTGCTGCCCATTTAATTAATTTCAGCGGCAGCGATAACCTGGCCGGCAGCGGGATGGCTATTAACTACTACGATGCTACCAAAGTTTACGGACTAAGCATCCCTGCAACCGAACATAGCATTTGCACCTTATTAGGTCGTGATGGCGAGTTGGAGATCTTTAAACACGTGCTCCGTAGTTTCCCAACCGGTACTATTGCCTGTGTATCTGATAGTTTTAACATTTTTAAAGCTTGCCGTGAATACTGGGGTGGCGAACTGAAAGAAGAGATACTAAATCGCCAAGGTACCCTGGTTATCCGCCCCGACAGTGGCGATCCGATCATGACCCTACTTGAAATATTTAAGATTCTGTTCGAAACATTTGGCTTTACCACTAATAGCAAAGGATACAAAGTTTTACCACCGCAATTAAGAGTGATCCAGGGCGATGGTGTGAATTATGCCGAGATCATTAACATTTACAACGCCCTAAAAGCGAACGGTATCAGCGCCGAGAATCTGGTATTGGGAATGGGTGGCGCTTTGCTGCAAAAGGTAGACCGCGATACCCAGAAATTTGCATTAAAATGCAGTAGCGCGGTTATCAACGGCCAGGAGGTAGCAGTAGAAAAAAGCCCAACCGAGATGGATGCTCAGGGCAACATTACTTCAAGTTTTAAAAAGAGCAAGGGCGGTCGTTTGAAACTGGTAAAAATTAACGGCATCTTTAAAACCGTAAACGAGCAGGAACATTTAGAATTAGCAGATGAATTGCACACTGTATTTGAAAACGGTGAATTGGTGAATACCATTACATTTGAACAGGTGAAAGCTAATGCCAATCACAAAGCCTAAACTGTTATGTTAAAAAAAATTATTACCCTTATTACCCTGTTATGTGCCGGTATACAAGTTAAAGCCCAGGTTACTGTAAAACGCGATACTGCTCATTTGATAAAAGAAGTAGTGATATCGTATCAAGCCGATAAGTTAACGCCAATAACCTTTCAAAATATAAGCGGGAAAGATTTAAAAGCCAAATCTATCGGACAAGAGCCATCTTACCTGCTTTCAGAAACACCTTCTATTACCGTATATTCTGATGCCGGAAGCACGCAGGGCTATTCCTATTTCAGGATGCGGGGTATTGACCAAGCCCGGATAAACATATCACTGGATGGCGTCCCGTTAAACGAACCTGAAGATCAGGGCGCTTATTTTTCAAACTATCCGGACATTATGAATTCGGTGAGCAAGATCCAGATTCAGCGCGGCATCGGCACCAGCAAAAACGGTGTGGGGAGTTACGGCGGAAGTGTGCAGTTGTTTTCTCCAAATCTTTATGATTCTACCTATACTACCATTGGTTTGGGCTACGGATCATTCAACAGTCACAGAATATTTGGCGAGTATAACAGTGGAATAAAAAATAACAAGGCGTTTTATATAAGGGCTTCCCAGGTATATTCAGACGGGTATAAATACAATTCGTCAAATAACTCGCAATCAGTTTTTATGAGTGGTGAATTGATTGCCGATAAATCTATATTTAAGATAAACGCATTGGTCGGTCACCAACAAAACCAGCTGGCTTGGCTGGGCGTTTCGGAAGCTTTGATAGCACAGGACAGAAGAAAAAATGCCGATGAAAATGAACGGGATAACTTTACCCAGGCCTTAATACAACTGCAACATTCATGGCATCCCAGCAGCACATCAAGTATTCAGTCGAGCGTTTATTACACCTTCCTGCAGGGTAATAACGATTTTAACCCGAACAGCTTTCTGGGACTGCCATCAACAAACGAATTGTATAATTATGCTTTTCAATCAAACCTCATTGGTGTGTTCAGCAACTATACTTTCTCAAAAAGGTCGTTTAACTGGACCACCGGCATCCACGGCAATATTTATGACAGGCGGCATATTGGCAGCGAAAAAACATTGGGCCAGCTATACAAAAACAACGGCGATAAAAACGAGTTCAGTGCCTTTACCAAGGCCGATTATACCATTAATCAATTAACATTTTTTGCGGATATCCAGGCGCGTTATGCTTCATTCGTATACCATGGCGATGTGCCCTTAAATAAATTAGATTGGCATTTTATTAATCCAAAAGCAGGCGTAAGCTTTGCGGTTAACAATCACACTACGTTGTATTACAGCATTGGCAGAACCGGCCGCGAACCGACGCGGAATGATATGTTTGAAGGTAATGATAATTTATTGGCTGATGCTTCGGGCCAAGCTGTTATTGCAAATACCAATCCTGAATACGTAGTGGACCAGGAACTGGGGCTGCGGCATCAATCAGGTAAACTCAACCTGAACTTGAATTTTTACTACATGAGTTTTAAAAATGAGATTGTATTGAATGGACAATTAGGGCCTAATGGTTTAGCCCTTACCAATGAAGTGGATCGCAGCTACAGGACAGGGACCGAACTGAGCATCAACTATCAGGTTAATGATAACATACGTTTCATTAATAACTCATCATACAATTACAGCCGTATTAAGGAACAAACACAGGCGTTTGCGCCCATATTAACCCCACCGGTTATTATTAATCAGGAAGTAACGTATAGTCGAAAAAGCTATTTAATAGGGTTATCGGCCCGATATCAGGACAGGTCTTTTATAAATTTTGCCAATAGCGCCCAGGTTAATCAATACGTAACTTTAAACGCGAGGGTACAATATGATATTAAAGGCTTTCAATTTGGTATTTTCGTAAACAACATTACTAACACCAAATACTTTAACGACGGCTATGTAGATACAGATGGTACCAAAAAATACTTTGTACAAGCACCAACAAATTTTTACACTTCGGTAAAATATACGTTTTGATGCATTTTTTTGAGATAGCAAATACCGCTTTTACCGTTATAGGTTACCACATTAGCTATGTTGAACTAATAGGAACTGTATTTGGCCTCATCTCGGTTTACTTTGCATCAAGGGCTAATATTTTAACCTGGAGTACGGGTATTGTGAATGAGGTTTTCCTTTTTATCCTATTTTTCCAGGTGCATCTGTATGCCGATATGTTTTTGCAAGTCTACTTTTTTATAATAACTATTTATGGTTGGTACAATTGGAACACTACAGCTGTCGAAAACAAAATTGCAGCTATTAATACAAAAGCAAGGTGGTTAATCGCCGCTGTTATTATAGTCGGTTCGCTTCTAAGTGGCTTTCTCATTGAGAACATCCACTTATATCTGCCAGGTTATTTTAAGATAGCAGCGGCCTATCCTTTTACCGATTCTTTGGTATTGGTGTTAAGTATTATTGCCACGGTATTATTGGCCAAAAAGAAAATTGAAAACTGGCATTTGTGGATCTTGGTAGATGCCATTTGTGTGGTATTGTATTTTAAAAAAGGAGTTTATTTTCTATCTCTGGAATATTTGAGCTTCCTGGGCTTAGCGTCATACGGCTTATATCACTGGAAAAAACAACTGACTAATGGTTAAGGCGTTTGTATTTGGAAAGTTTTTGCCTTTCCACAAGGGTCACGAAGCTATGATCAGCTTCGCATTGACTAAATGCGATTTTTTATCGGTACTGGTTTGTTGCGATAATGAAGAAACCATTCCGGGTGAGATAAGAAAAGGCTGGATTGAAAGCACTTTTGCGGCTGTGAAAAACATAGCCGTAAAAGTGCTTCATTATGACAACCGGTTACTGCCCAATACTTCCGAAACATCCGCAAACGTTTCAGCAATTTGGTCGGTTGAGTTTAAAAAGCATTGTCCTGATTACGACCTGATAATTACCTCCGAACCCTATGGCGAACTGGTTGCCGGTTTTATGGGGATACAACATATTGCATTTGATCTGGATAAAGGGCATTACCCCATTTCTGCATCTGTAATCAGGAATGATCTATTCGCTAATTGGCATTATCTGCCTGCTGCTGTTAAACTTTATTTCGCTATTAAGGTGGCCATTTTAGGGACTGAATCAACCGGGAAGACAACCCTGACAGAGCAGCTTGCTAAACACTTTAATTGCAGTTATGTATTAGAAGTAGGTAGGGAGTTAATTCCCGATTCAACCAAATTTACTTTTGAGGATTTGCATTTGGTAGCCAATGAACATGCTAAAAGAATAGACGAGGCCATTTGGGGTGATAGCCCTTTGATAATTATTGATACCGATATACATATCACAAAATCGTACGCCAGATTTACTTTTGATAAGGAACTCCCGGTTCAGAATCAGGTTTACCATACAAATAGGGCTGATTTATACCTTTACTTAAATAACGACGCCCCTTATTATCAGGACGGCACGCGGTTAAGTAAAATAGACCGAGATTTACTTGATCAATCCCACAGGGTCATCTTGACTGATCATCAAATTAATCTTGTGGAAATATCAGGAACGCGGCAGAACAGATTTGAGCAGGCCGTTTCGGAAGTCTCAAAACTCATTGCAAATAAAACTATACTATGAAGAAAATATTATTCGCCATTAAAGGCTACGAATACCTGGCCGAAAAAGTGATGGCCTGCGGCGATTTTGAGAAAGGCGAACTGGAAGTAAGCCACTTTACCGATGGCGAGCGTTATCAACGCATCATCTCCCAAATAGAAAACAGGAATGTAGTATTAATCGGTGGCACTGTAAATGATGGCGCTACTTTAGAACTGTATGACCTGGCATCTTCATTGGTTAGCTACGGGACCAATTCGTTAACGCTGGTTATCCCGTACTTTGGGTATTCTACCATGGAGCGAGCGGTATTGAGCGGCGAAATTGTAACTGCTAAAACCCGCGCCCGGCTACTGTCGGCTATTCCAAGATCAAACCGGGGGAATAAAGTCTTACTATTCGATCTGCACTCAGAAGGTATCCAGTATTATTTTGAGCACGACCTATACCCCGTACATATTTACTGCAAGGATATAGTGATAAAAACGGCTCTTGAATACGGCGGCGATAATTTTGTAATGGCCAGCACCGATGCAGGTCGCGCAAAATGGGTGGAATCGTTAGCTAACGACCTGGGCGTAAATGCCGCCTTTATTCTGAAACGCCGCCTGAAAGGTGACCACACCGAAGTAAGCGCTATTAATGCTGATGTAGACGGCAAAACGGTTATTATTTATGATGATATGATCCGCTCCGGCGGCAGTATTATCAACGCCGCTAAAACTTATAAAAATGCCGGTGCCGGCGATATCTATGTAATTACTACACACGGTTTATTTGTTAACGATGGCATCAACAAACTAAAAGATAGCGGATTGATTAAGAAACTGATCTGCACCGACTCGCACCTAAACACGCAATTTATTAATGATGATTTTGTAGAAGTGAGAAGTTTAGCAAGCTTGATATGTGAGGTGCTATAAGAATAGATTAGTCGTTAACTCCATCGTATGCATCGCATCTTCTAAATATAATAAATTGTTTTAGGCCGTGGAATTCACCAGGCAATTCCCAGCTTTTGGCATAATTTGAAATTTCCGTGAAGCCTTCCTGCCAGTGTTTATTATTAAAGAGGCATTCGCCGATAATCTCGCCGTCTTCTTTTTTGAAAATATAGATTTTCAGCCAGCTGATTTTATCGGAAGTAAGCTGGCTAGGGATCTTGCTTTTTAAGAGATTAAAGAAACTGTCTTCCGGAGGATATTCTTCCCACTGGCCGAGGGCGATAAAGCATCCCACTTTGGGATGCCAAAGTATTTCCGATGTCATAAAGTCCAACTCAGGGTCATGGGTGTCGGAAAGACCATAGATGATGGTGTCAAATGTTGAATCAATGTAGTTGTCTAAAGTAGCATTAACCCGTTCCTCGGGTGAAGTGCCAAATCCGGCCACATTTTCTATGATACCGTTAGGGAAATATTGTAGGTGTGATGCGGAGATCATTAGGTGCATGACATTGGCATTGCCTGGGTTTTCGATGATTAGACACGAAAGTTCAAGTTCGCCATTCACCACTAGCGCTAAGTATTGCGTATGCCATTCGACCTGGTGCCCCTTTTCCAGCAGTTTAGCCTTAAAAATATTCAACACCTGTTGATTTTCATCAATACCAGTTGTTTCTATAATAGCCTTCTTTTTTTTAAAAAAATCAAGTAACCCCATGTTATGATTTTACTGCTTTAAACATTCTTACCGCTAGATCTTCAATATCATCTTTACGGGCGAGTTGACTTAACCACTGCTGAGGGATACTATCATGACCATATAATAGTCCGACAAGCCCTCCGGTAACAGCACCTGTTGTATCTGTATCTTGTCCTAAATTGACGGCTTTTAAAACAGCGTCTTTATAATTGTCTGTATTTAGCAGGCACCAAATACTGGCTTCTAATGTATGTAATACATAACCGCTGCTGCGAATTTGATTTTCGGGTATCATATCTATTCTGTCGATTAGCAAACGGTCAAATAAACTCGTTTCGTCCCTACTCATATTTATCGATCTCAAATATTCCGCTACATCTTTTTGTAACCGATTATAAACCACAAATTTCTCTTCTCCGTTGATTAGCCCTAAAGCAAATTCAAGATAATAAAAGCAGGCAATTACCGAACGGGCATGGCCATGAGTCATAGACGAAACTTGTTTGATCAATTGATAACGCTCGTCTACCGGCTTATCCCTGATATAGACCAATAAAGGCAATATGCGCATTAACGAGCCGTTACCATTACTTTCTTCCTCAAAGTCGCCGGCATGCTGGGGCGGTGTTCCTTTTACCAGTCTGTCGATAGCTCGTTGCGTAGTCATCCCAATATCAAAAACTTCGGTATCTGCCGTCCAGTAATTATCATATCGCCAATTGATAAAATTGCGGGCGGTGCCTTCTAAACTAAATCCTGAAGCAATGGCTTCGGCCAGGCAAAAAGCTAAAGAACTATCGTCGGAGAAAGTTCCTGCCGGTTTGTTATGTGTGCCGTAGCCAATCATGTCCGTCACCGGTTGCTGGCTTATTTCCTCTCTGCTTTTAAATTCGACAGGCACACCTAATGCGTCGCCAATAGCCACGCCAAGTAAGATATCTTTACATCTTTTTAAATTTAGGTGATCCCCATTTTTAGTGTATCCAGAAGGTGTCCATTCTGGCCTAATGTTATTATTGTTCATTATTCTCCTGTTCTTCCTTTAACTCTGTAGTAAAAGTTACCGCATCGTAATTTTCTAACGTTTTCCTTAACTGCGCTTTCAATTGCTTAACTAATATCCTTGGCCTGAGCACTTTCATTTTTGAACCAAACCCCAATAACTCTCGCTCTAACTCGAAGTTAAGGATCACTTTGATACTGAAAACCTTACCCTCATTTTCTTCACCTAAAAGCTTTTGTGTATGATGCAGCGGCTTGGTAATCACATATGGCGCGTTAGCATTATCGATCCAGAAAACCACCTCGCAATCACGTTGTCCCGGAGATTTAGTAACGCCTATCACGTCATTGTAATAAGTAGCCAGGTCTATAATTCTATTCTCCCTGTATTTTTCATCATGCTCCTCTATGGATTGTATCCGGTCAAGCGCAAGGTTTAACAGATGACCTCTGTTTTTATGCGGTATTCCCAAAACAAACCAGCGATTTCTGTATTCTTTTAACAAATAAGCGCTAAAGCAAAAAGTACTGGCTTCCCTTGCCTTGAAAGACTGATACGTTAAGCAAAGCGTTTTCTTCGCCACTATGGCCTTACGGATACCCTCGATATATTCCAATCCTTTTAGGTTATCATTCTTTTCAAAGTCGATCACCGGTGGGCTATGTGTTTTTTGTGAATATATCTTATCTTCCAGCTTGCTCACCATTTCGTTCAGGTCTGTAAAATGGTTAAAGCCTTTAAACTGCTTCAGCAAACCGGACACTTCGCTTAATACCTGCATATCCTGCTGACTGATCGGACTGTTGGTAATACTATAATTTTTTTCGGCGTAGGTATAATATTTCCGGTCGACCACAATGATGGGCGCCTCATAACCCAGCTTGTTACTGCGCATCATTTCAATATCGGCTTGTACAGACCTGCGGCTTACACCCTTATCGATGCCCTCAAACTCATATAAGGCATTAGAGCAGGCATCTATGAGATCGTCCAGCGTCCATTTCTTATAGCGATTCTGGAGACAATTATCAATAGTGCGGTAGCGGACAAGAGCATTGCGGTTAACGGGCATCGAAAAATATTTTAATAAATATGGCAATTATTTTTTACTGCGCAAAAAGACTGCGCACTCGCTTCTCACCTTTGTAGTGTAGAAAGCGTGCATTACTAATAAAGAGGGTAATGCACGCCGCATTGAGGAGAATAATTATCTTAACCGTTCAATCATAAACTGATGCTACTAACCATATCTACTACACATGTTCCCGCCGATGATTTGAGCTATTTATTGCACAAGCATCCGGGTAAAATACAATCTGTTGATATCTAGGCAGGTAAGGCCCATATATTTTATCCGGAAGTTGGTGCTCAAAAATGCACAGCCGCTTTATTGCTGGATATTGACCCGGTGGGATTGGTAAGAAGTGCCGGCCCGAAAGGCAATGACTTTGCACTGGAGCAGTATGTGAACGACAGACCATACGTGTCGAGTTCATTTATGAGCGCTGCTATCGCCAAGGCCTATTCATCTGCCCTTAACGGCAGATGCAAGGATAAACCGGAACTGGTGGATGTGGCAATGCCGTTTACAGTGAAACTATCCGTATTGCCGGTAAAGGGTGGCGAAGGTGTATTGAGATCATTGTTCGAACCATTGGGTTACCAAATCAATGCCATCCAACATCCGCTTGATCCCGCTTTTCCTGAATGGGGCTACAGCCGATATTTTACAGTGGAGTTAAGTAACAAGCTTACCTTGCAGCGACTGCTTTCACACTTCTATGTGCTGATACCTGTATGCGATAATGACAAGCATTATTGGGTAAACCAGGAAGAGGTTGAAAAACTACTGGCTAAAGGCAAAGATTGGTTAGAAGTTCACCCAGCCAGAGAAATGATCGTTCGCAGGTATTTAAAAAACCAACGGTCGCTGGCTAACCAGGCTTTGGGTGTGTTATTAAGCAAGGATGAAGCTGAAGAAGCGGTAGAAAATGAAATAACGATAAAAGCAGTCGCCGAAGTTGAAGAGCCGCAATTACGAATACACGAGTTACGCTTACACGCGGCTAAGGACGAGCTATTATCAGCCGGCTCTAAGCGCGTAGCCGATTTAGGTTGCGGTGAAGGCAAGCTCATCAAGCTTTTATTGGCCGAAAAGCAGTTTGAATTTGTTTTGGGGATGGATGTAAGCTATCGCTCGTTGGAGATCGCAAAGGAAAGACTGAAACTGGAACACTTGCCGGAAAGGCAGTTACAAAGGGTGCAGTTGATTCAAGGCTCATTAACGTACAGGGACAAACGGTTGGAAGGCTTTGATGGAGCTGCATTGGTCGAAGTGATAGAACATTTGGATGAGCCTCGGTTAGCTGCACTGGAAAGATCGGTATTTGAATATGCCAAACCGGTTGTAGTAGTGATTACTACGCCAAACGCGGAATACAATGTACGATTTGCAGATTACCAGGAAGGAAAAATGCGCCATAACGACCACCGCTTTGAATGGACGAGGAAAGAATTTGAAAGCTGGGCCACTGATCTGGCTGTAAAATACAGTTACAACGTGATTTTTAAACCTGTTGGAGAAGTAGACGCTGAGGTTGGCGCGTTAAGCCAGATGGCTGTATTCAGCCGCCGTAATGAGGTAGCAGAACAATTGGTATAATCACAATTAAAAAAAAAGAAATGTTAACGAATAAAACCATACAAATACCTGAAAAATCGTTGGTTGTCCTGATAAGCACTACCGAGTCGGAAAAATCTTCATTTGCTAAAAAGCATTTCAAGCCCATGGAGATCGTATCCTCTGATGCCTGCCGTGGCCTGGTGAGTGATAACGAAAACAACCAGACGGCCTCTGCCGATGCTTTTGCATTGGCCAGATATATTACCGGTTTGCGTTTAAAGAACGGATTGGTAACTGTAATAGATGCCACCAATGTGCAGGAAGAAGCGCGTAAAGATTGGATAAAACTGGCTAAGGAATACCACTGCCTACCAGTTGCCATCATCTTGAATATGCCCGAAAAAGTTTGCGCGCAACGTAATGCTTTACGTCCCGACCGGAACTTCGGCGCACACGTAATACCGCAGCATATCTCGCAATTGAAAAGAAGCTTCAAAAAGCTGAAGTATGAAGGCTTCCGCCATATCATCGAATTACGGTCGCCTGAAGAAGTTGATGCGATAACCGGTATAGTACGCGATCCTTTATACAACAACAAAAAGGAAGAGACAGGTCCATTGGATATCATAGGAGACATACATGGCTGCTATGATGAGTTAATAAAGCTTTTAGCGGGTTTAGGCTACGCCGACAATGGTGAAACATGGGTACATCCTGAAGGCCGGAAAGCTGTATTTGCCGGTGACCTGGTTGATCGTGGACCAAAAACGCCTGAAGTATTAAAGTTGGTAATGAGCATGACAGCCACTGGTAACGCTTATTGTGTACCCGGTAACCATGATATTAAACTGATGCGATGGTTGAGCGGTAAAAATGTGCAGGCTAAACACGGATTACGGGAATCTATCGATCAGTTAAGTTTGGAAACACAGGAGTTCAGGGATCAGGTTAAAAAGTTTTTAGATGGCCTCATTAGTCATTATGTATTTGATGGTGGCAAATTAGTAGTTGCCCATGCCGGTTTAAAAGAAAGTATGCAGGGACGCGGCTCCGGCGCGGTGCGTGAGTTTTGCTTATACGGAGAAACTACCGGTGAGATAGATGAATTTGGTTTACCTGTGAGACTTAACTGGGCAGCTGAATATAAAGGCAGGGCTATAGTTGTTTATGGACACACGCCTGTTCCAGAAGCGCAATGGCTGAACAACACCATTGATATCGACACCGGTTGTGTGTTCGGTGGATCGTTAACCGCTTTACGCTACCCTGAACGGGAATTGGTTGCGGTAAAGGCCGCTCGGGTTTACTGCGAGCCCGTAAGGCCTTTGGATCACGGTAAAGCCAGCGCAGGCAATTTAACCATACAACAGGAAAACGACAGTGTTTTAGATATCGCTGAATTTACAGGAAAACAAATTGTAGAGACGCGCTTGGGTAACAACATCACCATAAGGGAAGAAAACGCGATTGCGGCATTAGAAGTAATGAGCAGATTTGCGATTAATCCAAAATGGTTGATCTATTTGCCGCCTACGATGAGTCCGTCGAAAACAAGTATCCTTGACGAATATCTGGAGTTTCCGACTGAAGCTTTTGATTATTATAAAGCAGCTGGAATAAGTAAAGTAGTTTGCCAGGAAAAGCATATGGGTTCAAGAGCAGTGGTTATTGTCGGTAAAAATGAAGAAACTATAAGCAAAGCATTTGGAATTACAGGCGAAGGCATAGGTGCGGTTTATACCCGTACAGGTCGCGCCTTCTTCAATGACAAAGCAACTGAGCAGGCTTTGTTAGCACGGTTGAATTCGGCGTTGATTACCTCAGGATTCTACGATGCTTTTAATACCGACTGGGTTTGTTTAGATACCGAGTTAATGCCCTGGAGCGCTAAAGCGCAATCTTTATTGCAAACGCAATACGCGGCTGTTGGCAGCGCGGCAACGCATGCCTTGGACGATGTAATGGATGCGCTGAAACAATTAACTCAAAGGGATGCAAACGGAGAAGCATTGTTAGCGGAATATAGCGAAAGGCAAAATGAAGCTAAGCAATTCACTACAGCTTATCAGCAGTATTGCTGGCCGGTAAACGGCCTGGATGATTACAAGCTGGCGCCGTTTCACATCTTAGGGGTCCGAAGGAAAGCTTTGGACCAGCGAGAATCACGAATGGCATATGGAACAAATAAAAAAGATATGTGCGGCTGATCCGGCCATATTGTTAGCTACTCCTTACAAAGTAGTGGAACTTGATGATGCAGCAAGTATTAATGAAGCAACCGAATGGTGGTTATCTTTAACTGGCAAAGGCGGGGAAGGTATGGTGGTAAAGCCTTATAACTTTATTGAAAAAGACGGCAAAGGATTGATACAGCCGGCCATCAAGATCAGGGGAAAGGAATATTTGCGGATCATCTATGGTCCGGAATATACTGCTCCTGAAAATATCGTCCGCCTTAAGTCGCGCGGCTTAAACGCAAAACGAGGATTAGCCATGCGTGAGTTCGCTTTAGGTATAGAAGGCTTGCAACGCTTTACCGATAAAGAACCGTTAAGGCGTGTGCATCAATGTGTATTTGGTGTGCTGGCTATGGAAAGTGAGCCGGTAGATCCAAGATTATAAGTGAATAATAATTACGAACATGAAAGAAACTATTCTGCAAAAGTTAACTGAATTGGAGCGATCGGAAAATATAAAAATACTGTATGCCTGCGAGTCAGGCAGTCGGGCCTGGGGCTTTGCCTCGCCCGATAGTGACTTTGATGTTCGCTTTATTTACGCCCGTAATGTCAACTATTATCTGAGTATTGCAGAAATGCCGGATGTGGTTGGCCTCCCGGTTAATGAGGTATTGGATATCGGCGGCTGGGATTTGAAGAAAGCTTTAAAGCTGTTTCTCAAATCTAATGGCCCTTTATATGAGTGGCTGCAATCTCCTATCGTTTATCGTCAGGATAATACTTTTACTAATGAACTACGAGGCTTAATGCCGGCGTATTTTTCGTTACGTTCAGGTGGCAATCACTATTTATCCATGGCTAACAATACGCTTAGAGCTGATCTACAGAGCGACATAGTAAAGCTGAAGCGTTACTTTTATGCGCTGCGACCTGCATTGGCCTGCCAATGGATAGTAGAGAAACAAACTGTACCGCCAATGGAATTTCATAAGCTACGTATTTTAATAACAGATAATAGCGTTCAGAAAAGTATAGACGAACTTTTAGAGCAAAAAAAGGATGCGGATGAAAAAGCTTTTATAACACCTGTTGCATTGCTCAACGAATGGTTAACTGATACGTTAAATAATTGCAGGGAACAAACGCCGCTACTGCCATCAGAGAAGCAAGAAGCAGATGATTTGAATGTGGTTTTTAGAAAATATATCCTGCCATGACCTACGAACAGCTAAAACAGCAAAAAGAACTGATCCTGCTGGATTGTATTAGCGGCAGTACAGCTTATAACCTGAATATTGCCGGTTCTGACGTGGATAAGAAAGGGATCTTCATTATGCCTCAAAGGGAATTATATGGTTTTGAGCGACAAAACCAGATAGCTAATGCAACCAACGATGAAGTTTACTTTGAGATAGGCCGTTTCCTAGAATTGCTAACAAAAAACAATCCGAATATATTGGAGTTGTTGAGCACGACTGAAGAGTATGTATTGTTTCGTCACCCATTAATGGATTTGATCAAACCGGAAGATTTTCTATCTAAACTTTGCCTGGATACATTTGCTGGATATGCCCAAACGCAGATCAGAAAAGCGCAAGGGTTAAATAAAAAGATCAACAAACCAATGGATGCCGAACGTAAATCTGTGCTAGATTTTTGCTTTGTGATCTATAATAATGGCAGTGCGCCATTAACGGAATGGCTAAAAGAACATGACTTCAGCCAGGAAGAATGTGGCTTAGTAAATCTGGATCATTTCAGAAATGTTTACTTACTGTATCATCAAAAACAGTTGACAGAGGGGCGATTTAATGGAATATCATCTGGCCCCAACGCCGACGATGTGCAATTAAGCTCTGTGCCGAAAGGAATAGAACATATAGCTGTAATGAACTTTAACAAGGATGGTTATTCCATCTACTGCCGTGAATATAAAGAGTACTTGGAATGGGAAGAAAAACGAAACGAACAGCGCTATCAAACCAATCTATCACATGGCAAAAGTTACGATGCCAAGAATATGATGCATACCTTTAGGCTTTTAAGTATGGCCGAAGAAATTGCGTTATATCAACGGGTAATAGTTAAACGCGAAGACCGTGATTTCCTATTAAAGATCCGCAATGGGGAGTTTGAATTTGACGACCTAATGAAAATGGTCGAAGGAAAAATGGAAGTAGTGAGAGAGGCATATGAAAAATCAACTTTGCCTGTTAGGCCGGATTATCAAATAGCGGAAAGCTTGTTGGTTCGGATTAGAAAATCTTTTTATAACAATTAAGAAATCTTTTTCCTTTCCATACATAGCCTATATAATACAAATAGAATGGAGAATATATTATTCTCCACAATACGAGCTAAACCGCTTATTGCCAGTCGCTTAGAATATTACAAAAAACGAGTCCGCCAGCAGGGAGACATAAAAAAAGGTGTAAAAAACTAAAAATTAGCTATTTACACCTTTTTGTGGAGAATATCGGAGTCGAACCGATGACCTCTTGCATGCCATCCAGAAATTGGATGGTTTTAATGAGTTTCAAAAATAATTAAATAATTGATTTTCAGAATATTAAGCAATTTAAAAATGACGAGTTTTGCTATTTTTAACCCCTTTTTACCCCCTTTGGAGGTTCCTGAGAGGTTCCTGAAAATTTTTTCGGTGACCTCTGAAATTTAATTTCAGCATCGGGATACCAGAGATTTATAGCGATTTTGACACACGCCTGAATTTCTTGAATGGCTGACGCGCATGCAGCAGCGTAATAAGAAGGCTGACACGTCGCTGTAAGCTACCGGTCAGATCTTTTTTCTTTCAAACAGCGGGTTCCAGGGGTATTCAATGGATTTTTCGTTATGGTCGCCAGCCCAGATAATCGGCAGCGTATTATTTGGCGTGTTATGGGCAAAGACGATCAGGGCCTGGCTCTCGTCATAACCTAGCGGTCCTGAAGGGTAAAGTTTTTCGCCATAGTATTCTGCGATGGCTTTTATTTTTTCTACAAGGTGCTGCGGGAACATTTCCGAGTTGTCTGAAAATGCTTTATGGCTCTCATTCAATATAGCAGCGGTAATTACATTTTTAAAGCCGGTCTCTGTACGTATTTTTTCCAGCCCGCTTTCGTAAGCCAGCAAGGTGAAATAATAAGTATCCAGCTCAAGGCTGGCAAGATTTTTCTTATAAAATCGAGTGGCCTGGTTGCCGCTGCCGACAATATCATCAATAAAGACGATTGCCGCTCTGTTGTCAGTCTCCTGGCGGAAATCCTTAGGGAAGTTTCGCGCAGGGAGCATTAATCGTTGATTTAGGCGGTATAAAAATTGTTCACCACTACCCGCGCTTGAATTGCCCAGCCCGGAAAAGAGCACATTTTGTAAATCGTTCTTAAACAATCTTTGTAGTGCTGAAGCCATCTTGTCCAATAATTCATCAATATCTCTTTCAGCATAGTATTTGATATTTTTATAGATGAGCAAAGTTAATTCAAACTCGCTTCGTTTGAAGTTTTCGAACCAGCGAACCGTTCGTTCGATCATTTGATGGTATCCGCCCGGCGTATCGGTCTCAGGTATTTTAAAATTATTGACAATAATCTTTTTGATCAACATCTCATTCTTCAGAATAAATTCCTGAGCGTTGAGTATATTCTGATCATCACCTTGCAATGTTGATTTGATCACTATTTTCCCTTTGTCGCTGGAATACTCATTCACCAATTCTATAAAGTCATTAATCGTTGCCTTATTAAATGCCTCATACTTGCTGATTATTAATTCCAGAGGCTTTTTGTAATGTTGCTGACTAAGGTTGATGCGTTTGCACAATAATCCAAATGACTTGACAAAGACATTAACATCGATCTTTTCCTTTGACAAAAAATGATCCACCTTATGAAACATCGGCAAAGCCTTTTTTGCATTGTCTGCTCTGAAAGAACTGGCTTCAATTAAGGCAAAGTAAAACTCCTTGAAATAAATGAACGGCTCGGAGTATTTCAGTTTCATGACATCCTGCAGATTTAAAAGAGAAACAGCTTTCCTTAAACCGATCAGGTTGAGGCATTCATCAAACAGCCCGGTGTCGAATTTAAGATTAGCGCTTACCTGCGTCTTATTGAAAAAGTTATTATTGTCAATCGATAAACCCAAAACCTGCGTAGTAGCGATGGAATAAAGCATAGACAGCTTTCGGCGAACGATAAACTTAAATTCCTTGGTTACTTTAAGCTTTGCCAATAGGGGATGTAAATATTCCCAGACAAAATCTTTCTTTCTTGACTGGGCAAATTGAATAAGATTGATTCTGATCTCTGTTTTAGCCTCCTGGCTTATCGGCAGAATGTTGATATATTGTCCTAATGTGCCGGTTTCATTTGATTCTATCTCTTCGATCCAAAGTTCAACTATCTTATTACTGATCGAGAGTTTAGGCCTCCTGAGCAAAATGAATCTTTCATCCATTTGCTTGGAAATTTTCAGGACATTATCCTTATTATTATAAGCGGTAAAAGAACTGGGGCTTTTTTTTATTTTCTGCAGGCCATGCTCTTTGAAATTTTCCAGATCTTCATCAATGAAATAAAGTATTTCACCATTTTCGAATAGCTCTAATAGGTTATTTGTAACCATTCGTGTTTTCTCTGATTCAAAAAAGAATGAGCTGGAGGCCAGCACTTTGTCGCTTAAGAGATATAAAAGTTTTAAATGATAAGTAATAAGGTCTGCCTGGAGATGGTTAACGGATTGGGTAGGCTCGTTGCCCAGCGACCAGAAAGTTGAATTTGATTTATCTATATTATTTAAATCCATCTTCGGAAATATTAGGCAGCAGGTCAGATACTATCGTTGAGGTCCTTAATTCATCCGTATCGAAATAAAGAATTTTATGGCCGACGCTTTCCAGATAATTCGCGACATCCTGGAAGGCAAAATTTAATGCTTCGACATATTCAGTCGTAAAATGCCGCTCAATCTTTCTGTTTCTTTCTGCAATTCTTTTGATCAGGGAATCCTTTTTACAATAGAAAAAAAGAATAAAATCTGGTTTGGGCAGATAGCTCGAATATACCTGATAATTATAGAGGAAAGTCTCAAACTGATCCTGTGTCAGCCAGTTTAATCGAAACAGCGCCAATGAGTAGGCTAGAGTGCTGAAAATCGTTTCATCAACCAGGGAGTTGTCCGGGGCAGATAAGGATTGAATATATTTATCCGCCAGTATTTCCATTTGGAAATAGAAAAAGTATATGAACTTTTTATTCTGCATGGCCTCGATAAAGTACCGTTTAAGCCGGGTGTTCTTTTTTAAGATTTTACTGTTATCGCTGACCAGACTATATTTTGAACGTGATACGGCATTGAATAGCGATTTTAAAGTTGTTGTTTTTCCGGCACCGGGAGATCCGAATGTAACGACCCAGTTTTTGGTTTTTTCGCTATTGATTTCCAGGGGAGGATAGTCCTTTAAATATTTGGTCAGGTCTACAATGTTGGTGGTTAGAATATCCGGGCCGTTTGTAAACAGATTTAGTTGGCTGGAGAGCTTTAATGCTCTTCTTTGGATAGCGTATTGGACGGTATCTTTAACATGCGGAACAAGCTTCAATGAATCTATCTGACTGAGATCCAGCCATTGGTATTGAGAATGCTCTATGCTATCGATCAGTATATTCGGTTTTACTTCAAACTCTGTATAAAACAGGGTGTAGCTGAAAGCCATATCGTCATTATTGACATAATAGGTATCGACTGTTTTTAATCGCTCTTCCGACAGGACTATCTTCGTTTCTTCAAATAGCTCCCTCACTATTGCCTTGATGTACGTTTCGTCCTTTTCCACTTTGCCTGTAGGAATTCCCCAATGATCTGGATAAGACTTGTCGGCATTTCGCCTCAGCATTA
>Ga0157372_10001543_pt1 | contig 25077 bp, 20 predicted proteins | sample C55metaG_FD_115307 | JGI IMG/M metagenome (GOLD analysis project Ga0157372, IMG submission 115307) | Corn rhizosphere microbial communities from Kellogg Biological Station, Michigan, USA - C5-5 metaG | ecosystem: Host-associated > Plants > Roots > Rhizosphere > Soil | place: USA: Michigan...
CCGCTTTCGATCAGTGGAATTGGCCGGGGAATATCCGCGAACTGGAGAACTGGATTGCGCGAATTGTGATTTTCGGGATGGAAGGCGCAATCGGGCTGGAATTCAGGCGCGAACTGGGTCTCTGGGTTGAGCGGCCGCCAAGACCCCATCGTGCCACGCACGTCAATACGGGTCGGGTAGGCCGGAGTCGAAGGCATGGCTGAGCTATTGGGGCCTTTTCTTTGCGATAAGGAAGTCACGAGTAAGTAACCAGACAAGGAATAAAAAAGCCGGTGAGAGAGGGAAGGGGTTTGAAACGATATCGGTTCTGGAATCACGATCTTAAGAACCGATCGCAACGAAGCGCACTTCGAGATCTACAGTAACTGGTTTTGGTTACCGAGGCGGTAACTCGGAGACCCTAATAGGGCATTGTGGAACCGGTCCGGGTCACCGAGTATTGAGCAGGATTCTGTTCCCGATTGATGAGCACCAGGCTCGAGACTTTGAGCAAATCGGGATGGGATTTCGGGACGTTCGAGGACTTTAGAGAATGATGGGCATGTGGCTCACAGGGCGAAGCTACGTTCAGTTCACGGATTCGAGGAACTCCGGAGGGTCATGCAAGTAACAGATCTGCATAGGCTTGAATGCCAAGAGAACGTGAGGCCTCCATGGTGCGCGGTTTACACTCGCCACCAGCATGAGCGAGCGGTTGGCGAGATGCTGGAGGCTAAGGGATTTGAAGTTTTTCTTCCGTTGTATGAATCAATGCGCCGTTGGAAAGATCGGAAGAAGTTGTTATCGCTTCCGCTCTTTCCCTGTTACGTCTTTGTGCGAGGAGCTCTCGATCGCAGATTGCCGGTAATGACCACCCCGGGCGTGCACATGATAATCAGCCGAGGGGAACGCGTGGTCACCTTGCCGGACGAGGAGGTCGAGGCAATCCGGAGAACGGTCGAGGCGCAATTCCGGGTCGAGCCTCACCCGTTTCTTCGCTGCGGGGAGCGGGTACGAGTGATCCGGGGATCGCTGGAGGGAGTGGAGGGAGTCCTGACCCGGAAGAAGAACCTCTGCCGACTGGTTCTATCTGTGCAAATGCTGGCGCAATCGGTGGCTGTCGAGATTGATTCGTTGGATGTTGCGCCCATCGAGCAGAAACCCCCGGTGATACTGCCCTTGGCAAGGCGGAGTGCTTGACTTCTTTGCAGCCGAGCGTCGAGGCAGGCGATTAAGGACGTTCGAGCCAGTTCACGACCAAGGAGCGCAGAAAGTGGTTCGACAGGAGTAGCTATGAAGTTGAGCAAGCAGCAGGCGTTGTTTCTCGGGATTGCATTGGTGCTTTTTGCGTCCGGATTGAGTGGAGCGCAATCGTCCGCGGGCCGTAACGCTGGCGCAGCAAATGCGAGCGCGCAGGGCGATTCAGATGTAAGCAGCAAAGCGCATGACGACAAATTTATTATCGGCAATGATGACGTGCTCGCGATTAGTGTTTGGAAGGAACCGGATTTAACGAAATCGGTCCCGGTGCGCTCGGACGGCAAGATCTCACTGCCCCTTGTTGGAGAGACGCAGGCGTCGGGCAAGACTCCGTTGCAACTTGAACATGATCTTACGGAGAAATTGAAGGGCTTCATCACCGCGCCGCAGGTGAACGTAACGGTTGAGAAGGTGAACAGCAGAAAATTCAATGTTCTGGGCGAGGTTACAAAGCCAGGTTCCTATCCACTCACCACTACGACTACCATTATGGATTCGATCGCAATTGCCGGCGGTTTTCGGGATTTTGCGAAGAAATCAGGGGTGTACGTGCTGCGCAAGAACACGGATGGCCAGGAGAGCCGCCTGAAGTTCAATTACAAGGACTTCATCAAGGGCAAGGATGTTGCCCAGAACATAAAACTTGAGCCGAACGACACGGTAATCGTTCCGTAGGTGGGCACGATGCTGAAGGGATTAGTTCTTTGTATTGCCATTCTCGCTGCCATGCCCCTGTGGTCTCAGGTAGATCCCAGTGCAAGCGGCGGGTCTGTGACCCTTGATGATACGCGAATGATGACGCCGGCACCGATCAATGGAGGTGTCTACCCCAATGATGTCGGGGCAGAGACACGTTCCAACTTTCTGTCGGGCGGGATGGTCATCACCGGCGCGTACAATGACAATCTTCTGGTCGGAGGATTCGCAAACAAGATCAGCGATTCGAACTACTCCATTGTTCCCACCATTTCCATCGATCGCCGCACACCGCGGCAAACAGAACGGCTGAACTACAATTCGGGATTCACCTTCTATCAGAAGACAACCGCATTAAATGGAATTACCCAGAGCGGAAGCGCTGAGTATCGCCTTCACCTCACCCCTTATGCGGTTCTGAGCATCAGAGACTCCTTCCAGCAAAACTTCAATCTGTTCAATCAGGCAAATCCTTTTAGCGCTAGCGGAGCTTCGATAGGGGCCGCTCCGATTTCCGGATATGTTCTTCCGTTCGAGAATCAAATTGGGAATTCGCTGGACGGCAGCGTCGAGTATCAATACGGCAAGAATGCCATGATTGGTGGGAGCGGGACCTATACTTTGTTGCGCTATTCCGATCTGTCGAAGAACCCTGGGCTTGACGATTCGAACGTTGGACGAGCCTCGGCTTTCATCAATCGCCGCATTGCGCGAGGACAGTACCTGGGAGCGATCTACGAGTACTCCAGGATCAACACTCACCCGGTGCAGACAACGACCAATGCCCATACCATCTCCGGTTTCTACACCAAGTACCTGACCAGCACCGTTTCAATTTCGGTGAAGGGAGGTCCGCAGCGCTATAGTTCGCGAGATGAAATTTCGGGGATATCTTTCGAGTCATGGACGCCTTCAGTACAGGGAAGCCTGGGGTATCAGACGGCTCGGACAAACTTTGTCGCGGACTACTCGCGTCAGGTTTCGGGGTCGGAGGGTCTGATCGGAGCCTATCTGTCAAATGTGGCTGATTTCAGAGCTCAAAGGCAGATCACGCGCGCATGGAGTTTTGGAGTGTCATGCGATTACGCGCTCTTCAAAAACGTCACTCCTGCGGTCTCCTCTGCTAATCCGGGTGGTCATACCTTGACCGGCACAGCCTCAGTTCAGCACATCTTCAGTCAGCGTTTTCGTGCGGAAATCGGATACAGCCGCATCCACCAGAGTTATGCCAGCTTAAGCGCGGGCAGCCAATTCAATCCCGACTGTAATCGTGAGTACGCGTCGGTGACTTACCAGTTCTCGAGACCGTTAGGACGTTAGCTATGCCCGAAATGATTGAAGAACAAGAATCAACAAACTTCGACCTTGAGCGTTATCTGGATATCGTCCGGAGGCGGCACGTTTATTTTGTTGTCGCGGTATTCCTTGGCTGGTTGGCGGTGTGGGGAGCCAGTTGGGTTTTACCGAGCAAGTACAAGTCAAGCACCCTCATTCTCGTTGAAGAGCCGACCATGCCGCAAAGCTATGTAACTCCCAACGTGAGCCAAAGCCTGCAAGACCGGTTGCAGAGCATTACACAGCAGATTCTTAGCCGCACCAGGCTTCTCATCATCATCGACAATCTCAACCTATATTCGGGAGCCAAGGCGCTCAAGACAGCAGACGACAAGGTTGAGGCTATGCGCAAGGATATCAGCATTGAACTCGTGCAGGATCCGCGAAGCGGCGAAATCACTGCTTTCAAAGTGAGTTTTTTGTCCCACGATCCAGCTCTTGCACAGAAGGTGACGAGCCAACTGACGCAGTTGTTCATCGATGAGAATCAGAGGGTGCTTCAGCAACAGTCAGAGGGCACAACGAGCTTTATCGAGAAGCAGCTGGAAGATGCACGAGTGGCTCTTTCTGCTCAAGAGGCGAAGGTAAAGCAGTACGAAGCAGCTCATGAGGGAGCACTACCAACTCAGCAGCAGAGTAACCTTCAGATTCTCGCCGGCCTTCAGGGACAATTGCAGAGTCAGCAAGATGCCTTGAGCACTGCCAAGCAACAGCGCGTCTATTACCAAACACTTATTGAACAGTACAAGAACCTTCATGCCACTGGGCGGACAGTAGATGCTGGCCCAACGGAATTGACGGCAGTGGATCAGGAATTGGCCAAGCTTAGAGCTCAGCTGGCCGATCTCAGTTCGCGTTATACCGACTCCTATCCGGATGTGCAGAAAGTGAAAGCTCAGATCGTAGAAACCGAGAAGCAAAAGCAGCAGATCCTGGCTGCTGGTAGAAGTGGACAGAGACAGACCAGTGACGCCGAGAGCGCTCCGCTGCTCCAGTTGGAAAGCCAACTCCAAGCTAACCAGGTCGAAATTGCAAATCGAGAACGGGCAATTGCCGGGTTAGAGGCCAGAGTCGGCGAGTACCAGGGCCGGCTCAATTCACAACCCGCCACCGAACAGCAACTGGCGGAACTCACCCGTGGGTACGAGCAATCAAAAGCAAACTATGACGATCTGCTGAAGAAAAAGGGTCAGTCGGTTATGGCTACCAGCATGGAACGCATGCAGCAGGGAGAACGTTTTACCACGCTTGATCCACCCAATCTCCCGACCAAACCGGATTTCCCTAACCACATGAAGTTCTGCGGATTGGGAGTGCTGGCGGGATTGGGACTCGGAGCATTGGTCGTCTTTGCCCTTGAGTTTTTCGATGATCGCATGCACGGAGAGAAAGAAATCAAGTCACTGCTTGAAATAGCCGTTCTTGCAGAAGTGCCTGAAATCAAAAGCACGATAGATGAGCAGAAACAAAAGAGGCAAGCGGCATTGGGCTGGGCACTGGCGGCAGCGGTTTTCATGCTGATCGCCGTGGGCTCCGCTTTCAGCTTTCTGAGAGGATAGTCGGCGAGTTCTCGTGTACAAAAACTTCTACAATTTGACGCGCAATCCTTTCGACCTCACGCCGGATCCGACTTGCTTCGTTCCGACGGTGCGGCATAATGAGGCGCTGGCGGCCTTATACTACGGAATCCGCCGACACAAGGGCGTGGTAGTAGTCACGGGCGAAGTGGGAACGGGCAAGACCCTAATGCTGCGGTGCCTGCTGCAACTTTTCAAAGAGAGCAGCGAAATTGCGTACGCATACCTCTTCAATTGCCGGCTCTCGACCCACGAGTTCCTGCATTACACTGCAGCGGATTTTGGGCTGAAGGTCGATCAGAACCAGAGCAAAGGAACCCTGCTGCTTGAACTTAGTCAATACGTAACATCGCGAGGCTTACAGGGACTAACAACAGTTCTGGTCGTCGATGAAGCGCATAATCTCTCGACCGAACTTCTTGAGGAGATCCGGCTGCTCTCAAACCTTGAGACGAACGATGACAAGTTGCTGCAGATCGTGCTGGTTGGACAGCCTGAACTTGATGTAAAGCTTGATTCATTCGAACTGCGGCCATTGAAGCAGAGAATTGCGTTGCGCGCGCATTTAGCACCACTGGATGAGGTAGACACGGACCGCTACATCGTAGAGCGCTTAACCATTGCGGGCGGGGGAACGATGCGGACGACACCATTGTTCTCGCCGGAAGCAGTGAAGGTGATTCATCAATATTCAAAGGGCTATCCACGCCTTATTAACACGATTTGTGAGAATTCTCTGATCACAGGATATGCGCAGCAATTGCAAACGATTCCGCCGGAGGTGGTGCTGGGAGTTGCAAGGGATTTCCATCTAAGTGCGAACGGGTCGAAAATCGGGAAGAAAGGTCTGAGCGAAGAGCAGGACCTGGACCGGGCGAAGAGCTTCTTCCTTGATCTCTATGCATCCCAGAGAAGCAGCGGGTCCAGTTCAGGCGTAAGCACACCGATGGCGGTTGAAGCGGGGGAACATGAGCCAAATATTTGACGCGCTCCAGCGTTCGGATGCGGAGCGGAATGGCAAGGATTCACTAGCCGAGCGGCCAGTTTCCGAGCTGCTGCAACGTGCCGAGCGCTTCACATCAGCACAGCCGGCGGACGAGGGAGGCTTCCATTCGAGAACCAGGCCAAATCCTCCTGAAGGTGAAATAGCTGTTGCGGAACCCGAGCCGGAGCCGCCGGTTCGCATAGCGGCCGCGCTGCACAGCACGGGAGTGATAACGCCCTCGGAAGTACGTGTAGAAGGACCGGTCCAATGCCAGGTTCTGAATATTTCTCCGCCATCGGAGAGTCATCTCGTTACTGGAGCAGAGAGCGAAAGCCTGGCGGCCGAAGCATTTCATCTTCTCGGTATGCGTTTGCGGCATTTGCGGCGTCAGCGACCTCTCAAGAAGGTTCTGATTACGAGCACGATACCGCAAGAAGGCAAGAGTATGGTGGCGGCAAACCTGGCGTGCACGCTGGCCCTGCGAACGCAACAAAAGGTGCTGCTGCTCGAAGGCGACATTCGGCGCCCAACACAATCAAAGATTTTCGGGCTTCCCAACCGTTCCGGTATATGTGAGTGGCTTGACGGTCAGGGATCTCTAATCAAGAACATGTACAAGCTTGAGAGCCCAGGGATCTGGATACTTCCCGCCGGTTTCGCGACAGGGAATTCGCTCGACCTTCTGCAATCTGGTCGGGTAACCCCAATGATGGAGCAGTTGACGAACTGGTTTGACTGGATCGTGATTGACTCGCCCCCAATCCTCCCCCTGGCGGATACAAGCGTGTGGACAAACATGGCGGATGGGATTCTGTTGGTGACACGCCAAGGCACTACACAGAAGCGGCAACTGAAGCGGGGGCTGGAAGCGCTCGCAACCCAGAAGGTAATCGGGGCGATATTGAACAGCGCGAAGAGTGTAGAGAAGACGGATTATTACTATCGACCGACAAATAGGTTACCAAACGACGATGCGGACGCCTGATCGATTCGCTAAGATGGCAGAGCTTAAGTTGTCTTCACTACGAATACTGATTCTTTGGCAACATTTCTCAACTTCGCTCCACTGCTCCAAACTTTTTCGACAGACCCAAACGTAACCAGGCTGCGGCTGAAACCGAAAACTTGGAGCAAGGGACGATATGCCTTGGGAGGAAGCTGTGAACACGGGACGGCAAAGTCGGCAAATCAATATCGTTGATCCGCTGAGTGTACCGGCAACAGAGCGCAAGACCCTGAACGAGGATAGTTTCAGGCGAGTCATCGCCATTGAACGCAAGCGGACGGAACGTTCTAAGGCGCCCTTTGTGTTGATGCTGATCGAGGTTGCTAACCAAAGCGGTCCAAACTCGGCGGCAGCTCTCGATAATGTCATGTCTATTCTGCTTTCCTCGAGCCGGGATACGGACGTTGTGGGCTGGTACACGGGCAAAACCACAATTGGAGCCCTGTACACGGGTCTGGTGGCGGGCGACAAAAGCGCTGTGTTGATGACGATCTTGAGCCGCGCGACCAATACGCTGCGCGAGGAACTCCCTTTCGAGCAGTTCAGCGCAATCAGCATTTCTCTTCACTATTATCCGGATGACTGGGACGAAAATGATCCAGGACGGCAAAGCAACCCCGTGCTTTACCCGGATCTTCCGAATCAAACCAGGGCGAAGCAGCCGCGGCCCATGTTCAAGAGGATCCTGGACATCATTGGGAGTCTGATTCTCCTGGTCGTCTTTATGCCGTTCTGCGCAGTGATTGCCATCGCGATCAAGCTCACTTCGAAGGGGCCGATTCTGTTCCGGCAGATGCGGGTGGGACAGCATGGGAAACAGTTTGTGTTTCTGAAGTTCCGTTCGATGTATGTTGGAAACGACCACAAGGTTCACCGTGAGTATGTAACCAAGCTGATCAACAAAGATACGAATGCCGCATCGGGACAAAGGCAGGGAACAGTCTACAAGCTCACGGCTGACAAGCGGATTACGCCGCTCGGACGCTTTCTGCGCAAGACCAGCCTTGACGAATTGCCGCAGTTCATTAACGTGCTTCGAGGAGATATGTCTCTGGTAGGTCCCCGACCGCCCATTCCTTATGAATTGGCTGCTTACCAGACCTGGCATCGCCGTAGAGTTCTTGAAGTTAAGCCGGGCATTACCGGACTGTGGCAGGTTACAGGCAGAAGCACCGTCGACTTCGATTCGATGGTGCGTCTGGACCTGAAGTATGCTACATCCTGGACTCCTTGGCTCGACATCAAGATCCTCCTCCGAACGCCTCTCGCGGTAATCCGAGGGTCCGGCGCCTACTAGGGATCACCCCACACATTTCAAGTTCGAAACGACTGGCAGATTCTGTTACTGATCCAGGTCCGGATTCCTGCGTAAATCATCCCCCAACCAATCAGCGATTCTTCGGAAAGACGGCGAATCATGAAATTCGGTGTAATTGGTTACGGTTACTGGGGACCAAATATTGCGAGAAACCTTGTAAGTCTGGAGGGTTCTCAGGTCCTCGCTATCGCCGAGATTAGCTCTAAGGCGCGTCTTCGTGCGCAGAAGGCCCATCCCGGAATCAATATTGTTTCCGATGCAGCCGAGGTGCTCACTTCTCCTGAAATTGATGCCGTTGCCGTGGTCTCTCCGGTGTGGACACACTACGATCTGGCCAAAGCGGCACTCGAAAACGGGAAGCATGTATTTGTCGAAAAGCCGTTCACAAGTACTTCGGCGCAAGGTGAGGAACTCATCAACCTTGCAGCCCGCAAGAACCTGAAAATCATGGTTGACCACACTTTTCTCTTCACCGGGGCGGTGAAGAAGATCAAGCAACTGGTCGATGATGGTGCTCTTGGCGGCCTCTATTATTACGATTCGACGCGCGTCAATCTTGGGCTATTTCAGCATGACTGCAACGTGCTCTGGGACCTGGCTCCCCACGACCTTTCAATCATGGACTACCTCCTGAAGGGAGATCCGGAAGCGATTGTTGCTACGGGACAGGGCCACCTGAACGGTCATGAAGACGTGGCATTCATGACACTATATTTTCCAGAAAAGGTGATCGCGCATATCAACGTCAATTGGCTTTCACCGGTGAAAGTCCGGACGACCCTGATAGGTGGCGAGAAGCGCATGCTGGTGTGGAATGATCTCGCCTCGGACGAAAAGGTGAAGATCTACGACAAGGGCGTGCAGATCGGAAGCAGGGAAGGAGTTTACGAGTTGCTCGTGAGCTATCGCTCTGGTGATATGTGGGCTCCGCAACTAGATCAGGGAGAAGCGCTGCGCCAGGAACTGGCATACTTCGTCGATTGCGTTTCCTCAGGGGAGCAGCCCTTTAATGATGGGTGTGCAGGGCTTCGCGTGGTGCGCATGCTGGAGAAGGCCAGTGAGTCACTGAATAGAAGAGGAGCGCTGGTTTACCTGTGAACAATTTCAACTGCATCGCCGAAGACGTGAAACTGGGCGCGAATGTCCGGCTGTCGAAATTCATCAATCTTTATGGCTGCGAAATTGGCGACGAGACGAAGATCGGCGCATTTGTCGAAATTCAGAAGAATGCCAAGATTGGGCGCCGGTGCAAGATCTCGAGCCACACGTTCATCTGCGAAGGCGTAACGATTGAAGACAACGTTTTCGTCGGACACGGTGTGATGTTCACGAACGATACGTATCCCCGCTCCACCAACTCCGATGGCAGTCTTCAGAACGAAGCGGATTGGAAAGTGGAGAGGACGATTGTCAAAAGGGGAGCATCGATCGGCACTGGTGCAACAATTCTGCCCAATACGTGTATCGGTGAGAATGCCATTGTCGGAGCCGGCAGCGTGGTGACAAAAGACGTTCCGGCTAACGCGATCATCGCCGGAAACCCGGCGAAGGTGCTTCGTTGTCTTGAGCCCACGCCGAAGTAGTAGGTTAGTTTGCCAGAGTTGCGAAGATCAGATTCGCAATTTTGAATGTCACAGCAATGAAAGAGAGTGTTTGAAGATGATGAACAGTGACACAGCGATTCCATTTCTCGATCTGGTTACTCCTCACGTCGAACTCGAAGAGGAGCTTACTGCCTTGTTCCGCTCTGTTCTTCATTCCGCCGGATTCATCGGCGGCCCCATGGTGGAGAACTTCGAGAGCGCATTCGCGAACTTCTGTGATACGCGTTACGCGGTGGCGGTGAACAGCGGTACGGATGCGCTGCGGTTTGCGATCATGGCGAGCGGAGTGCAGCCGGGCGATGTGGTGCTGACGGTGCCGAACACCTTTATTGCCACGACCGAGGCGATCTCGCAGGCCCGAGCGATCCCGGAGTTTGTGGATGTGGATGAGCAGACGTACAACATGTCCGTTGTGATGCTTCGTCGCTACCTTGAGAAGAAGTGCGTTCGCGACAAGTCGGGGAAGCTCTTAAGCCTTCGGAGCGGGCGTCCCGTGTCAGCGGTGATTCCGGTGCACCTTTACGGCCAGATGGCTGACATGGATGCGATTCTCGATGTGGCGGATGAGTTCGGCCTCCTAGTAATTGAGGACGCATGCCAGGCTCATGGCGCGGAGTATTTTTCGAAAAAGCATAACCGGTGGTTTAAGGCGGGCTCGATGGGGCGCGCAGCGGCATTCAGTTTCTATCCGGGAAAGAACCTGGGAGCGTGCGGGGAGGCCGGGGCAATCACCACGAATGATTCAGCGATCTTCGAGAAGACGAAGATGATTCGCGATCACGGGCAGAGTCGGAAGTACTACCACGACGTCGAAGGATACAACGGCCGGCTCGATGCACTGCAGGCGGGAATTCTGCACATCAAGCTGCGGCACCTGAGATCCTGGAACGAACTGCGCCGTGAGAAGGCTGCCCTGTATAAGCGCCTGTTGGCTGAATGTGATGCTGTTGGTCTACCTTTTGAGCCGTCCTGGTCGCGCGCGGTGTATCACCTCTATGTGATCCGCACAAGTGATCGCGAAGGGCTGATGAAGCGCCTGAAAGAAGCGGGGATCGGATCAGCCATTCACTATCCGGTGCCACTTCACATGCAGAGAGCATACATTTCGTTGAACTACTCGATGGGGGAGTTTCCAGTCACTGAGGCCGTCTCGGGAGAGATCGTTTCGTTACCAATGTTTCCGCAATTGGCAGCAGCCCAGCAGACGCGGGTGGCCGAGGAGATCTTTGCTTTTACGTCCGCGATGGCCAGGATAGCGGCAGGCGACACAGTCGGCGAGTTTGTAGCGAGAAGCTCTTAGTAGTCTTTCACGAATCCCGATCTCTAGCAGCGACACTCCAACGAACTTCCGCATATGATGATCCGCCTAGACCGGTTCACTACGTTGTATATCGCACCGCTCTTAAGGCCGGGGGTATCTGCTGATAACAAATCTATTCCAGTCCTCATGTATCACAGCATCTCGGACGAAGAAGAGGCGGCTGTACATCCCTATTTCAGGATCACGACTTCAAGAGCGGCTTTCTTTTCGCAGATGAAGTATCTTTATCAGAACAATTACGAAACATGCACCCCCCAACAAGCCGCTGATTCTCTGAATCGTTCATCTGTATCTTCAACGAAGAGGGTAGTAATCACGTTTGATGACGGCTACCGCGATTTCTATCGCGAAGCCTTTCCTATACTGAACCAGTTCAAGTTTACGGCGTCAGTATTTCTTCCAACTGGCTATATTGGCGATAAGACGATCAAGTTCAAGTCGCGAGATTGTCTCACCTGGTCAGAAATAAACGAACTGCAGCGTTACGGGATCACTTTTGGCTCCCATACGATTACACATCCTCGACTCCGGGGGTTGAACAGGGATGCGTTGAAGGAGGAAGTGACGGTCTCAAAGATTACCATCGAAGAAAAGACCGGAACCGCGGTGGAGACATTCTGTTATCCTTTCGCATTTCCCCAAACCGATCTCGAATTCAAGAAGATGCTCCGCGAATTGTTGTGCCAAGCCGGATATAGACAGGGATTCACTACAATGATTGGCAGGGCTGATGCGTCGAGCGATCAACTCTTCTTCGAACGGCTCCCGGTGAACAGTTGCGATGATGCTGCTCTATTCAGAGCGAAACTGCTCGGTGCTTATGATTGGGTAGCGAAACCGCAAAAGGCGATGCAGTTCGTAAAGGCTTGGAAACAGGGGCAATACCAACCCGGAGGTAACGGTCCAAAGGTAACGAGAGCATGTTGACGATCCCTCTTTGCCATGATCTAATAACACCAAAGTGAAATTGACTGCTTAGATTATCACTGGGTTTGGGCCATCATTTTTCATAGCCCAATATTGTTGGTTATTGCTGTGTTCGGCTTTATTCTCTGAGTGTTTTGGATTTTCTCCCTGATTGCGTGAATATTCTGATGTGCTTGGCGGGCCATCTGTTCGGGGGCGCTTTGTGCCTGGACAGAGGGTTTTGACCAACCGCAATACCGGTGGAGGAATTTTAATAATGAGGATGCTCCGTGGCACCTTTCCGACGAATCTATTCGCTTTAATATCCCAGATTGATGGCCGAGACGCCGAGAGTCCCGTTTTGAGCGGAGGGGGCTCGATGAAGAAGTCTATTGGCTTTTCTGCTTTCGCTGCCCTCTTCCTTATTGTTTTTGCCCTCGTAATGACACGTCCGGCATTGGCAAACGACATCTACATCGCTCAGACGGCAACTGGATCAGCCAACGGTACGAGTTGCGGCAATGCTTTTGCGGTAAGCTTTTTAAGCAATTCTGGAAACTGGAGCGGTTCCTCGGCCAGTGCACAGATTGGACCCGGTTCGACAGTCCATCTCTGCGGAACGTTCACAGGTGCCGCAGGCCAAAGCCGCATGATACCTATTCTCGGGAGCGGAGCGTCGGGAAATCCAATCACAATTCATTTTGAGCAAGGGGCAAAGGCAACAGCGCCTTACTGGGGAACGGGCGGATTCATCGGGGCTGCTTCCGGCGTAAGCTATATCACAATTGACGGGGGGGGCGCAGGTTCAGTTTTTGACGGGACGTTCACTCCAAACGGTGACATTGTGGCCTCGGCCAACGGAGCCTCACGGGCAAATCATGTGGCTGGTTCCATCTGCGTGGCCTTCACTGGCGCAGGTGCGCACGATATTACGGTCAAGAATCTTGAATGCGAGAACATGTTCGTTGCTCTCCAGAACAGCTCGAACAACGAAACCACCGGAAACTCAGGAGGAAACTCTGCATTTGTGTCATTAATTGACCCAGCGAGCAATATCACAATTCAGAACAATGTTGCTCATGACATGTTCAATCCCGTTTTTGCATACTTCACTGCGGGTCGCTCCAACTACAAGATTACAGGGAATAAGTTCTACAACATGGAGACGAACATCATAGGCTCGGGAAATACCGGGGCCACGCTGAATGGCTTTACATTTACAAACAACGATCTGAGCAATATGGCTCTGTGGGATGCTCCAGCGGACGCGAATCACCATGAGTTTCTACATCTCTGGGCAGTCCACACGAACTCGTCAATTACCAATGCCACTATCGCAGGAAACTACTTTCACGGCACGCTTGGTCAGACCATGACGGCTGAGACGTTCATCGAATGCACTCCCGGCACATGCACAGTGGACTACTACAACAACCTGATTTCAATGGATGATTCCTCCTCCGACATCTTCACCGGAGCAGGCGGCAACGGGATGACGGAGTGTAAGGGAGCAACGTGCTTCTACTACAACAACACGTTCATCAGCACGGTTGGTCATGGATCTTCTGCCAACAACGCCATGCACTTTGAATCAAACGCCCACTTTACCTCGCAGAACAATATCTGCCTCGATATGTATGGCTGTCTTGCTAATGGCGGCGGCACGCAGACGCTCTATGATTCGATGAACTGTTATGGACTCGCGTCGAGCTGCACGGGTGCGACGAATCTTGAGACGGGCGACCCGAACCTTGACTCGGGCCTCAAGCCCCTCTCGGGAAGCGCAGCGCTAGGAAATGCTGCCAACCTGACCAGCCGAAGCATTTCGGGTTTGGACAGCGACCGAGCAGGAACAGCGCGGCCCTCCTCAGGAGCGTGGGTAATTGGAGCGTATCAGAACGCCTCAGGTACAACGTCTTCCGCTCCAGCGCCTCCGACGGGGCTCATTTCTGCCGTCCAATAGCTGCACGCGTACAGTGTCCTGAGTATGGAGTGCACCGTTAACGCATAGCGATGTTAGGCTTTGACTGCAACGCGCCCTGCGCAGCGCGCAGATCGGCGGGGGGATTCAGTTGAACTCCCCCCTTGCGCCCGCGTCATTGCGCTATAAGCAAGTGTACCTAGAATCAAATGCCTTAATTGATTGATGGCTCTGGTACGCGATTGCAGCTTTGATCCATCACCACAGGCGGCCCGATAGCAACTCGTCTCTTGAAAGCTGTGCCACTTTTCAACTTACTTGCTTAGCAATTTCCGGCCGCATCAAAGCCCTTAGTAAAACAGGGCATAGACACTGCTCGGGACGGACTCCGGTGCACAGAAACCGAAGCGTTCCGCGCTCCGCAAGCTACTCATCAGAAGCTAAAGAATTCTCTACAATCGGCCCTGCTGGGCTGTCTGTTTCTCTTGAGCGCCAAACTTGGTCAAACCCCTCAAAAGCTGCGCACTTAGAGAAGGCTATTCAAATTGAGAGAAGACAGCTCATTGGCGTCAGAGTGTACTCCACTCAATGACTTGGTGCTTGGTTCCTGGCGCCGAATTCCAATCTTAGGGAAGAGCCTCTCCTCGACGCAGCTGTTAAAGGCATTTCGAGGCAGTGCCTGGACGACAGTAGGATATGGATCGAGCCAACTGATACGGTTGGCATCAATGCTCATTTTGGCCCGCCACCTTTTGGGACCACGCGCATTCGGCCTAGTTGCACTTGTCAATGTATTCCTAAGTGGACTTGCGCTGCTGTCAGATCTAGGGATTAAGACGGATGTCATTCAGCATCGACGTGGGGACGAACCAGAGTTCATTAACACCGCCTTTCTGATCCAGATTGCGCGCGGTGTTGTCCTGTGGTTTCTTGCGTCCTTGTTTGCATATCCGTTTGCGAAGTTTTATAGTCAACCGGAGTTTTTGTCATTAGCGTTGGTGGCGTCACTTTCAGTGTTGGCGACAAATCTGAGCAGTGGCTCAGTCTTTACGCTGACGCGCCATGTGAAATTGAGAGGCCTAACTATACTCCGGATAGCTGCAGAGGCTACCGGGCTGCTGGTTTCAGTCTTTTGGGCCATGGTTTCACCGACAGCGTGGTCCTTGGTCGTAGGTAGAGTCGTCACGGAGGCGTTCTATTCTGTCGGAACCCACTTTCTTGGGACCGAGCGGATTTCGCTGCAATGGGATAAGCAAGCTGCACGTGACATCATGGTCTTTGGCGCCGGCGTATTGGCGTCCTCGTCCACATATTTTCTGGCTGGAGAAGCGGAACGGCTTGTAGTCGCGAAATTCGTCGACCTAGCCATGTTGGGATGCTTCTCTCTGGCCATCTCCATTACAAGCGTAGCAACCGGGGCTATCGAGCGACTCGCCGGTCAGGTGTTTTATCCAATGATCGCTTCAGCGGTGCGAGAGGGCGGCGATCTGGCGAGGCAATTTCGCAGTGCAAGATATTTGCTCGCTGCATTCAGCATGTTCATAGGAATCATCTTCATCGTTGGTGGAAAATGGCTTGTCGCAGTACTTCTTGGACCTAAATTCGCACCGGCCGGATGGATCCTTCAGCTGCTGGGCTTTCGCGCAGCTATCGATGTATTCACCCCAATTACTGCACAAATGCTCTTTGCCCTGGGTCTCACAAAGTATTCTGCATACGGGAACCTGGCAAAGCTGGTGTTTATCAGCGCCGGCCTAGCTGTTGCGTTCACGCGATTCGGGTTTCTGGAAGCGGTATGGGTGTTGGCACTTTCTTCCGTGGCCGGCCACATTCCCCTTCTTCTGGGACTCAGACGGCACCTTCGGAAAGCATTTGCAACGGAAACTTTCGGGTTTGCGGTCGTCCTTCTGACTCTCGGCATGACGGCGGCTCTGCAAGTGTTCGTGAGATGAGTGCGGCATTCTGCTGCTCGACCTATAGCCCGCAATTGTTGAGATCGAATCTGGAGAATCCGCTGTCATCGCTTGGGAATCGGCGTCAGCAGCGAAGAGAACCGAATGCTTAGTAAGATGAAGTCGTTGCTGAACTCCTCAGGTATTGAAAAGGGTGAATTTCTTGAAGAGATGTATTGGGCCTTCAAGACGCAAGTTTGGTATCGCAGAGACTTTGGCCAGTTTGGGAAAGGTTCAAGGCTCCTGGCCCCGATGCGCTTGAGAAACGTTCAGAATATCTACATTGGAAATGACGTGAGGATCAACAAGCACGTCTTCTTCTTGACCTTGAAGCTCCCGGGGCGGCCCGCGCCGCGGCTTACGATTGAAGATGGCTGCACTATTGGACACCTGAATCACATCACCTGTGTGAATGAGGTGAAGATCGGAAAGAGAGTACTGACGGCCGATCGTGTACATATCAGTGACAATTCTCACGTCTTTCTCGACCCTAATACGCCAATTCAGGACCAGGGTGTGACATCAAGTGGCAAGGTCGAAATAGGAGAAGGAAGCTGGATCGGAGAGAATGCTTCTCTATTGTCTTGTACAATCGGGAGAAACTGCGTCGTTGGCTCGAATGCAGTTGTGCTAGGTGTTATCCCTGATTTCTGCGTGGTAGCGGGTATTCCTGCCAGAATCGTGAAACGATTTGACCCCAATTCCCGAGTGTGGAATAAAGTACCGGCATCTCAAGGGAGATGCTAGTTTCTTTGTGACTGGCATCTGATCTCTCCGGGCCTTCTGCGCTGAATCTGCACTAGTTCAGATCTGAACACAGATGGGAGGTCGGATCTGCAGTCAAAGTTCGGCTCTCAAGTTATAGCGGGCACGGCGACGGGCTGGCTGATTGAACGCTAAGCGTTGGAAAGGCGAACCGCGAGGTGGACCCAAACTTTTATTACGGAGGCGGAGCGAACGTCAGCACCATGACGCCCATGGTGCTGGCTGCTACGCTACTCGCGGCAGTATTCCTGTGGGTTCTTCCGAGGAAGTATAAGGCTGTACCGATATTGTTGATAACATTTCTGACGCCCTTCGAGCAGCAGGTTCTTATTGGCGGCGCTCACATGTATGTGGGACGAATTATCGCGATGGTTGGAATCTGCCGCCTGCTTGTCACGAAAAGATCGTCAAAAGAGCCTCTATTTGTGGGCGGGTTGAGCGGTATCGATATAGGGTTCGGGCTTTGCGCGTTCGCAACGAGTGCGGCAGTTATCCTCCGCGAGCGTGCAGGCGGTGCAGTTGTCAACCAGGTAGGCGGCTTGATAGATGCAGTCGGTCTCTACTTTGTTTTTCGGTGCCTGATCCGGGACAGGAATGATGTTTACCGAATCCTAAAGACATGTGCGTTCACTACAGCGTTGCTGGGCGCGTGCATGTCATATGAGTACCTCACGCATGTGAATTCCTTCAGTTACCTGGCCGGTCATACGATCATCCCGTGGGTGCGGGAGGGAAGAGTACGCGCACAGGGACCTTTCGGAATCTCGATCACGGCAGGAGCCTTTGGCGCCACGTTGTTTCCAACGTTCTTCGTGCTTTGGAGCAATGCAAAGGCTAAACTCTGGGCAAGCATAGGATTCGTCGGAGCAAGTGCTATGGCTCTGACTTCCGTGTCCAGCACACCAGTCACCGGCTACCTGGCTGGAACTCTGGCACTGTGCTTGTGGCCGATTCGGAAGAAGATGCGGTGGGTACGATGGAGCATCGTGGCTTCGATTGTGAGCCTTGCAATCCTCATGAAAGCGCCCGTTTGGTTCCTGCTCGCTCGGGTCAATATATCTGGTGGACATGCCTATGACCGAGCCATCCTGGTAGACGAGACGGTACGCCACCTATCTGATTGGTGGCTCCTGGGCACAAGCAATAACGCCAGCTGGGGACTCTATACCTGGGACGCTTGCAATCAGTTTGTATATGAGGGACTGACAGGGGGCATAGTTACTCTGTTTTTCTTTATCATAATCCTCTACCAGGGCTTCAGTGCCATTGGACGATGCCGCAGGCGTGAGAAGAGAAGTCAGGAAGCATGGTTCTTTTGGTGCCTTGGCGCTGCCTTATTCGCTCACGTCATCGTCTTCCTGGGTGTGGACTATTTTGACCAGATTGAAACGCTCTGGTACATGTTCCTGGCAATGCTCTCGTCTGCGACGCTGTATGTCAGCTTGGCAAAGGTGAGCGTGGCCGATCGAACCGATGGTCAATCCCTGGGCGTAATGCCTGCGTCAAACCAACCAGCTCTTGCGATGCATGGAAGTCAACCCTTCGGAAATCCCACTTCAATCTCGATGAACGTGAGCCTACGCGGCCGATCGTAAAATCCCAAACCGAATTGGTGGAAGCTTTCGTAAGTCGACGTTGGAGACGAAGTTCTCGACGACTTGGAATGACACAGATTCCTCTGTGCCAACAGGAAAAAGCATCATCGCTATGCGAGGAGGTCGCTGTACAGTGAACAACATTCGCAGTTCTGCGCCACCACTTGTTAAAAAGTTGATGTGGGATCGAAAGCATCGAAGCAATAGCATCGACCCGGCGAAATGCCCCGATGATTTACTGGAGTCTCTTGATCCGTTGAAGCCTGACTCAGCAATTCTTGACCTAGGTTGTGGTACAGGAAACCTCCGTGCTGCTCTCCGGATGCGGGGCTGGAAGGGTCACTTCATCGGAGTCGACGTCTCACAGGTAGCAATTGAGACAGCGAGGAAATCCGAAGACGAGAATTCCGAGTGGCACGTCAGCACGATTGAGAACTTCCCCATCCCAACCCAGATGCTTGACGCGGTGGTCTTCTGCGAATCCATTTACTACGTGAAACAGGAGGCGCTGTCCACTTTGCTGAGGCGCTGCCACCAACCTCTTGCTCTTGGTGGTCGGATTATCAGCCGAATTTGGGACCCTGATGAGCACCACGATTACGTCAAGGTACTCTTGAAATCGGGGGCTGAAGATTCCTCTCCTCTCTACATTCTAACGAAGTAGTTGCAGAACGGGTCCAGTGCAGGCTCTCCATATATAGAGAGCTAGGATATGGCTGATAAACTGAAGCTAGATCCAAGCGTGAGTTAGCGTGATTCACGCAGATACACTCTGCTCGTAAGGTCAATTGAGAAGCATGACGGATTTGTCAATTCTGATTGTCAGCTGGAATACAAAGGAGCTATTGCTTCAATGCCTCAGGTCAATAACTGCAGACCTGCAGGGATTTGAATACCAGATTGTAATTGTCGATAATGCATCCGTTGATGGTTCAGTCCAGGCAGTGAAGGGCGATTTTCCCTCGGCTTCCATCATAGAAAATGAGAGCAACATTGGATTTGCTGCAGCGAATAATCGCGGCCTGAAGTACTGCGCTGGGCGCTATGTTCTTCTGATAAATTCAGACGTCGTCGTCAAGGAAGGATGTATCGAGGCGTTATGGGATTACATGGAGAAAAACAAAGATGTAGGACTGCTCGGGCCGAAAGTTCTAAATGCGGATCTCAGCATACAAGAGTCGTGCCGAGCATTCCCAACAATCTGGAACAGTTTATGCAGAGCCTTCGCGCTAGACACCGCCTTTCCTAAGTCAAGACTTTTTGGCGGCCAACTGATGCGCTATTGGGCGCACGACGAGACTAGTCCGGTTGATGTTCTTAGTGGCTGCTTCTGGATGGCAAGACAAGAAGCACTACAGATTGTAGGGCCTCTAGATGAGCGGTTCTTCATGTACGCGGAGGACAAGGACTGGTGTAAAACTTTCTGGGAACGAGGGTGGAAGGTAGTCTACCATCCAAAAGCGCAGGCAATCCACTTCTCAGCAGCCAGCTCCTCCCGCGATCCAATCCGTTTCTATGTGGAGATGCAGCGAGCTAATCTTCTCTATTGGAAAAAACATAGCGGAGTACTTCATCAGATCGTTATGTGGGGAATCATGTTCCTAAACAATTCAATTCGGTTGTTGAGCGGTTCTATCTTGGCAGCAACACCGCTATCGAGTCGCCGCGAGGGCTTGGAGAGAATTCATAAGAGTGCAGCCGGGATGAAGTGGCTTTTGCTGAGATCCCCTTCCAGACGAGGATTATAGCGTCGACTAGCATTCCAGTCAGACCCAAAAGGGGCGATACCTCATGACCTACGTTCTGATCACACCAGCGCGGAATGAGTCTGCATTTATAGCGTCTACTATCGACACAGTCGTTAGGCAAACTGTTCTTCCAGCTCAATGGGTGGTGGTTGATGATGGCTCCATTGATGATACATCGTCAATAGTGCGCCGCTATGCCGAGAACTATCCGTTCATTCGGCTGCTCACTCTCCGACACGAACGGGATCGCACGTTCTCGAGTAAAGCCGTAGCATTTGAGGCTGGCCTGGCTACCCTTGACCGAGAGTTTTCATATATCGGCAATCTCGATGCTGACATTCTCCTCATGCCCAACTACTACGAGACGGTGCTAGCTACATTCGATTCAGATCCTCGCATCGGGCTTGTTGGAGGCAGTGTTCACAATCTAGTAAAGGGAAGATACATCAACGCAGATAAGACCAGTGACAGCGTTGCTGGTGCTGTCCAGCTCTTTCGCCGAGAGTGCTTTGATCAAATAGGCGGATATCGCGGATTGCCTTGGGGTGGGATTGATGCTGCCGCCGAGATTACTACTCGATATTATGGCTGGCGAGTTTGTAAGGTGCAAGTTCCGAGCTACGAACAACGCCGTACTGGCACGGCACAAAATAGCATACTCCGCTACAGATATCGCGACGGATATAAGTTTCACAATCTTGGCTATTGTATGCCATTTTTCTTGTGCCGCTGTCTTCGTGGGATCATTTACCCCCCGTACTTCATCGGAAGTGCTCTATCTGCGCTAGGATTTGCCATCGCCCGGATTAGGAAGATGCCCATCTCTCTTCGGAGGGATATCGTGCTATATCTAAGGGCGGAGCAGCGAGGGAAGCTGCGTAGAGTTGCTTTATCACCGGTGGTTGCTCTCATATCCCGGATAACTCGATTTCGCAGAACTGCCAACGTATAGTCCTGAACGGACTGAAGGGAATCATTCATCAGAATGTGTGGAATTTGCGGTCAATACAATTTTGGAAATGATAGACCCGTATTACGTGCTGACCTTGAACGTATGGCGCTGAGCATCGCGCATCGTGGTCCAGACGATGATGGCTTCTATCTAAGCGGTTCCTTAGGGCTCGGATTTCGTAGGCTGTCGATCATTGATCTTGCAGGTGGGCATCAGCCAATGAGCGACCCAGAAGAGAAAGTGTGGGTAGTATTTAACGGAGAGATCTATAATTTTCGGGAATTGAGAAGCGAGCTAGAGGGGTTCGGGCACAAATTTCGAACCAGCAGCGATACTGAAGTCATCATCCACGGATACAAGCAGTGGGGAAGCGACGTTCTGAACCATTTAAATGGAATGTTTGGTCTTGCCATCTGGGATGAGGAGCGCCGAGGACTGGTCTTGGCGAGAGATCGGTATGGGATCAAGCCACTCTATTATTGCGTAGATTCTGGCGAACTCTATTTTGGTTCGGAGATTCGCGCAATTTTTGCGGGCAAGGAAGAGTATGAGGCGGTAGACCCAAGAAGTCTCTATCTCTTCCTGAGATATCGATTTACACCCTCACCGAGAACTATCTTTAAAAATTTGAATAAGCTACCGCCTGGCGGCATGCTTGTATGTGAAGATGGGCGCGTCGAAGTTAAGCAATGGTATCAGTATCACCCCAAGCCATTTCAACCTACAAAATCAATCATGCAGGTTCAAGAGGAGCTACTTGAACTGTACAAGAGGTCGTTGAATAGACATCTCCTCAGCGATGTTCCTGTGGGTTTACTCCTGAGCGGCGGAATTGACTCTGGGATGTTGCTTGCATTGATGAATCTGTTCGGAGAGTCTTGGCGAACATTTACGGTTGGATATGGAAGTGCCTTTGCCGACGACGAGCTGCGAGATGCTATGGCAACCGCAAATCATTTCTCCTCACTCCATACCTCGATTGAGCTGGACAGAACTGAATTTGAGGAGGCGCTTCCGACGGTAGTCGCCTCACTTGAGGAGCCGGTTGCCAGTTCATCCATAGTTGCGATGCACTTTGTCTGCAAACGGGCCAGGCAGGACGTTAAAGTCGCCCTGATTGGACAAGGCCCAGATGAACTATTTGGTGGATACAAGCGCCACATGGGGGTACGCTATGGTTCTCTGTGGAGAGAGGTACCAGCATGGATAAGAAGCCCTCTGAGGTCGGCAGCAGGATATTTACCGCGCAATGAGAGCTTTAAGCGCGCCGCCTCCTCCCTGGATCAGGGTACGGACATGGAGCGCTTTAGGGAGGTGTTATCACTGCTCCCGGGTGAAAAGATTGCGCGTTTGTTCCGAGATGGGCTGCTAAGTTCGACTGATGGCGATGGTATTGTGCCAGAGTGGCAACAACTGATGCCACTAGTGGAGGATGTGGATGAGCTCGGGAAATTTCAATTCATAGAGTTAAGATCGACACTTGCTGATGAACTCCTGATGTATGCGGATAAGATCTCTATGGCTCATAGCCTCGAGGTCCGGGTACCATATCTTGACCGCGACTTAGTAGAGTATGTGGAACGATTGCCCGCCCAGTTCAAAATCCGCTTGGGACAAAGTAAATGGATTCACCGCCGGTTATGCAATCAGCTCTTACCTGCGGAATTTGTCGCCCGGAGAAAGCGCGGGTTCGCTGTCAATGTAACTGACGACTGGTACCGTAGTTCAGTTAACTCTAAAATGGAGGAGAGCCTTTTAGATCCGTCGTCGTTATTGTATGAGTTTATGCAACACTCGACAGTTTGCGAAATGCTTCGAGAGCATAAAGCGGGGCGGCATGACTTTCACAAGGTTCTATTTAGCCTTACGCTTTTTGAACAGTGGCTTCGGAACTACTCCCTTACGAATTGAAGAACACAATACACAGGCCGAGTTCCAACTCGATCCGACGAAGTTGTGCGGGGCACCCGGGCCGAGTGTTCCTCGAGCAGATCATAGATCTTTGTGGATCGGAATGAGACTCCCACGTGGAGTCTTTGATCAGTGAGTAAGTCCGCAATGCGTGGGTCGCGCAATGTTTGGAGGCTAGAGATATGAAAGTGTGCATGTTGGCATATACGGAATACGAAAGGGATAATCGTGTTCGCCGATATGCGGAAGCCCTTGCAAAGCGAGGAGATCAAGTTGACATCATATCCCTGGAGGGAAGTCACTCTAGATCTGGCAATGGAGAAGTCGGAGCAGTTAAGGTTTACGAGATTCAGAAACGTGATCTGAACGAACGCGGAGTATGGTCGTACGCTCGTCGTCAGCTATCGTTTCTAGCCAGGTCGTCAGCGCTGCTGACGCGGCTTCATCATAGAAATGCCTATGACTTGGTCCATGTTCATAATATTCCAGATTTTCTGGTGTTCGCGGCTTGGTATCCTCGTATGACCGGTTCTGCCATTATCCTGGATATTCATGATATAGTCCCGGAGCTATTCGCGAATAAGTTCAAATCACGTCTGAGTAAGTTATATGTTGGTATGCTGAGGACGATGGAGAAGGCTTCGGCACGATTTGCTGATCATGTCATTGTCTCTAATGATTTATGGCGCGAAACACTAGTGGCTAGGTCAGTCAGAAGTGCGGACTGTTCAGTCTTTATCAACCATGTTGATACAGAAGTCTTCAAACGCAAAACGCGAAGCCGGAGAGATGGGCATTTTGTGGTGCTGTTTCCGGGTACGTTTCAATGGCACCAGGGCCTAGATATCGGCATTCGTGCATTTGCAAAGTTCAAGGAGGAAGTCGGTGACGCAGAATTTCACCTGTATGGGGGTGGAAATCTAACAATAGAGTCGGAGCTTAAGGAACTGGTTCGAGAACTTCGTCTTGAAGGCGCCGTTAAGTTCTGTGGGGCAGTATCACTGGATCAAATGGCGGAGGTCATGGCAAATGCAGACTTGGGTGTTGTACCAAAACGAGCCGATGCATTTGGCAATGAAGCTTATAGTACGAAAATAATGGAGTTTATGTCGCAAGGCATACCCGTGGTAGCCTCGGAAACAAAAATCGATGCTTATTATTTCCGGGAAGGAGTCGTGCACTTCTTCAAGTCAGGCGATGTCGATGGGATGACGCGTGCAATGCTTGATATTGCCCGGGATGGGAACTTACGAGAGTCACTCGTCCAAAGCGGCTATGACTACGTCGAGCAGAACTGCTGGGACGTGAAGAAGAAGGAATATTTCAACTTAGTCGACTCACTTAGAAAGTTACACCACGGCGAAGCCGGATCGGGTCTGCAGGAGGGCACGAGTTAGCTGCTCTGGCGTGACCGCATGAAAAGTGGATGATTTATGTCCTCAGAAGAGATATCATTGGCTTTGATGACACTGAAGAGCTGTTGAATTATGGGAACGGATCCAGGACAATTGTTTGGTGAAGTGCGGACCGGTCACCTTGGAATGTCACGAAGCCTACTACGTCATGTCTCTTTCGAAGTTGAGCGTTCGGAAATGACAAAAAATTGTTTCGGTTGATGCTGAGCGCGCGCCATGGCCCAATACATGGCACAATCAAAGGAAAATTTATACCGACAGTGTCTCTGGGAATGACTTTGCTCGATTCGACGAGCAGACTCCAGAGATTGCGGTAATCCAATTGCATATTTTTTTCAAGAAGCATAGGTCAAATTGGAGAGAGGTCCTTCGGTGTCTTGACTCCAGTACCAACCCCAAAACCCAAAACGAAAGGAACAACGCTATGAGTGGACAAGCTGTTCTTCCCCAGGCAGAGTCGACAGTCTCCGACTCTTTGATTCAACAAACCATCACAGATAAAATCGATGAGATGATCAACTCCTTGCCGGATCCGAAAGAGCTGACGAGCGAGGAGCGGCGCGGGATCATCGGTCGCTACACGGCGGTTCTGGAAGGGAATTTCATTTATTGGATGACTGCGACGCTAATTGCGACGAAGGCCGAGGATGCGAAGCCGATCCTTCTCGAAAACCTTCATGAGGAATGCAGGGATTCTCATCCGCATATGCTCCGGAAGTTCGCCATCGAAGCGCATGCCTTCCCAACGGCGCAGGACGGCCTCTCAGTGCATGAGGACCTGACAAATATGCGTCTTTTCCTAGGCAAGCTCTCGGGTGTCCAATCTCTCGC
>Ga0157372_10001545_pt1 | contig 25066 bp, 21 predicted proteins | sample C55metaG_FD_115307 | JGI IMG/M metagenome (GOLD analysis project Ga0157372, IMG submission 115307) | Corn rhizosphere microbial communities from Kellogg Biological Station, Michigan, USA - C5-5 metaG | ecosystem: Host-associated > Plants > Roots > Rhizosphere > Soil | place: USA: Michigan...
CCTCGTCGCTGATCACGATGAGGTCCTTTGACCGCGCTACGGCGGCAAGCACTTCGAGCTCCTTCCGGTCGAACAGACGCCCCGTCGGGTTATGCGGATTGTTGAACAGGACGGCGCGCGTCCCCGGCGTGACTGCAGCCGCAAGCACCTCTCGCTCTATCCGCCACTCCGGCGGTTTGAGCGCGACCTCCACCGGAATCGCCCCTGCCCTGCGGATGGTCGGCGCATAGCTGTCGTAGGCCGGCGTGAAGACGATCACTTCGTCGCCCGGCCACACGGTCGCGAGAATTGCCGCGCTCAGCGCCTCGGTCGCGCCGCTGGTGACGCAGACATTATCCGCTGCCAGCTCCTGTTCGAAGTGGCGGTTGTAGTGGGCAGCGATCGCCTCACGTAGCGCCGGGAGGCCGCGCGAAGGGGGATATTGATTCGACGCCTCCTTGAGAGCGCGCGCCCCGGCCTCGAGAATTTCGTCGGGCCAGCCGAAATCCGGGAAACCTTGGCCGAGATTCACCGCACCGAATTTGGCGGCCGCAAGCGACATGCGTTCGAAGACGCTGGTCGGCATCTGCTCATAAAGCGGGTTCATATTCGGTCCGCATAGCGTGAGGCACGGTCCGCCGCGAGCGCAAGCAACCGTGGCTTCGGCGGCGCATTGGACCAGCAAACACCGATAAGAGAGTATCCATGGCTCAGCGCAAGGCCGTTCTCTACCGAATGAAGCTCGCCGACCATGAGTGCCCCTACGGACTCCTCGCAAAGCGGATGCTGGAGGATGCGGGCATTCCGTTTGAAGACCGGCTCCTGACGTCGCGCGATGAAGTCGACGAATTCCTGTCGGAACAGGAAGTAGAGACCACTCCCTTGGTGTTCATCGACGCAGAGCGCATCGACGGGAGCGAGGAACTCGCGAAATATCTCGAAGCTGTAAGTTAGACCCTAGCCCAACGCCGACGCGATGAGCGCTATTGGACGCTCGAAGGCCTGCTCGGTCATGAGCCATGCGCCGGTCGCAAGCGAGGCGGCGATCGCCCCGACGGCAACGAACTCGATGGTTCGAGCGCGAAGACGCGCATCGGATCTATTCTCTCGCGGTTTGCGCCTGCGCTCGATCGCATGGCCTCCGGCCGTGACCCGCAGGACGTTCGCGGCCCCGGCCGACATGATCTCGTCAACGGGAACGCGATCGGTCGATTGAAGGCCGACCCGGGCGCCGTCGCGCCAGACGACGCGGGCGACGATCACATGTTCGCCGCGATGAAGCTCGACCAGGCTGTCCTTCGGCGCGACGCGGCCGGAATGAATCATCAGTCCGCGCGACGAGATGTTGAGAATACAAGTGTCGCTCCACTGCGCGCCGGTCAGCAGACGCGCCGGAAGGACGACCCGCCGCCGAAGCTCGCGTGGCCGCTGCCTAGACATTGAGTTCTGCGGCGCTCATCGGCAGGACGCCTAGGCAGCAGCGAATGTGCGATCTCTAAAGCATTGGTCCAGAACGGATTATCGCTGTCGAATTCGGATTGGCGTTGACGGCGCGCACGCTTGTTGTGATTGGCGCGTCTTTCGCATTTCCTTGTAGGCGGCTGGCCCTTCCTTGACCGACGATGCCCCTCTCCTGCTCGATGTCACGCGCCTGGTCTGGCGCCGCTGGAACGGCCGTCTGCCGACAGGTATCGACCGAGTCTCTCTCGCCTATTTGCGTCATTTCGGCCCAAGAGCCCAGGCAGTCGTCCAGTGGCCCGGCTTCCGCCGAATCCTCGATGTCGAAGCCTCGCAGCAGCTGTTCGCCTTGCTCGAGAATCCTGGCGAGGCGTTCAAGAGCAGCATCATCGCAGGAGCACTCCGCAATATCGGCCATTTGCGGGGCGAGGGCCGCGGCCGAATCTATCTCAACGTCGGCCACACGGGTCTGGATCAAGCCGGGTTTCGCAAGTGGGTGAGGAGGGCCAGCGTACGCCCCGTGTACCTCGTACACGACCTCATACCCATCGTTCATCCGGAATTCTGCCGCGCTGGAGAGGCGGACAAGCACCGAGAAAGAATGAGAACCGTCCTCACTACTGCCGCCGGCGTAATCGCGAACAGCCGGGCAACGCTCGACGGCCTCGCCGCTTTTGCCCACGCCGAGCGATTGCCGAACCCGCCGGCACTGGCCGCGTGGCTCGGCATCGATGCGCTGCCGCGGCCGACGGAAGTCGAGGCTACCGCGCATCCGACCTTCGTGACGCTTGGAACCATCGAGGCGCGCAAGAACCACCTGCTGCTGCTGAGTGTCTGGTCGCGACTGATTGACGAGATGGGCGCTTCGGCGCCGCGGCTGCTCATCATCGGACAGCGCGGCTGGGAAGCCGACGAGGTCTTCGACTTGCTCGACCACTGCGGCAAGCTGCGCGGCCATGTGACCGAGCTGAGCCGTTGCTCCGACGAAGAGCTGGCGCGGCATCTCGCTTCAGCCCGCGCGCTGCTATTCCCAAGCCGCGCCGAGGGTTATGGGCTGCCGCTGATCGAAGCGCTGCGCCTGGGCGTACCCGTCATCGCCAGCGACCTTCCGGTGTTTAGGGAATTGGGCGGAGACATTCCGCTTTATCTGGACCCGCTCGACAGCGCCGGCTGGGAAGCCGCGATCATGGATTATTCGGATCTCGGCAGCACTGCTCGCGAGAAGCAGCTCCAGCAGATCGAGGCGTTCCGCTTACCCGAGTGGGACAGCCACTTCGCGGCGGTTGAACAGTGGCTGCGAGTCCTGGATGCCGCAGGCGAGCCGAATCAGCATTGATTCGATCAGCGTTTTGACCGCCGATTTGCTGGCGATGCCCCCCCGAACGAGGCAGCGGTCGACCAGAACCCGCCTGAAGGCGCCGTAGAGCCCGGGCTCCGGCGGCACGGGATCCGACCAGAACTCGTCGAGGTGGCGGGCGAACGTGAGACCCGGAACGTTGTAAATCGCATCTCCGAGCGTGCACACCGGGCTGCCGGCAGCGAGGGCAAGCGTTGCCGACGTACTGTTTACGCACACCATCCCGCTCGTGTCCGCGGCAAGCTGCTCAAGATTGCCGCCATCGATGAAATGAACTCGGCCGCGAACGCCGAGGCGGCGTGCCCGGCGATCGATGAATCTGCGCCAATTCATCAGTGAGGTGTCGAATGGGTGTGCCTTGATCAGGAGGTGGGCTTCTTCCGGCGCGTGGCGCGCGAAGCTCTCCATCACATAAGACGCAGCGGCCCTCATGTCCGGAAACGGGGAATGGTTTCGAATCTGATAGTCGCCGGAAAGTTGCAGCGGGAACAGGAAAAATGGCTTGCCGGAAAGCCTTTGCAGGACAGCCCCCGCCTCGCGGTCCCGCATTCCGCGCGTAATATATTTCCATCCCCAGCCCGCGGCCTCGAGGAGGGCCGGTTCGGGCCTGTGGGTGCGATAGAATGGATAGCTGAACCGTCCTGCATGCACGGCGATGTAATGCCGCGCGGTATCGCGCACTCGGCGCCGGAAATTCGCTGTGATGGGCGGCAGGAAGGGTTCGGGCGGAAGTGCGCGCGCTTGCTCGATCAACCAATCCTTGTTGCGCGCCAGCTTGGAATAGCCATTCACGCCGTCCAGCTCGAGAGTCATCCAGTGCGGCCTCAGATAACCCTCTTCGAGCACATAAGTGCGCACGCCGCGGAGCGCCGCGACTCGCCGAGCGGACATGTGATACGGGCGGCAGTCTCCAAACATCAGTATGTCGGTAATCTGGTGTTGGCGCAGGAAGTTGTCGAAAAAGACCGGCCAATCGCGGAAGCGTCCACGAAAATCGGTCGCCGGCTCCGGCCAGTCGATGCGATCGCCGGCGCAGATGTTGATCCGCTCGACCTTCGTTCCGCGCTCTCGCATGGCGGTGGCGAGCTCATAGAGCAGGGGTCCGGGCGGGCCCTGGAGGAAGAGGAAGGCCCGTCCTTCTGGCTTGGGCTTGGGAGGACACGGATGGCGCGCTTCCACAATACGCGGTGGAAGATTGGGGATAAGCACACTGAGATTCCCGGCCGGGCGATTCACTGGACCAGACTCCGCAAGCGACGCATGAACTTTCCCTGTAGCCGGCGCATGGTGACAATCACCCCCGCATCACGTTCCTCGCCCGAGCTCAGGCGCGAAACGACGACCTCTGCAGGACAAGGCAAGCCGGTGACGGGATCGAGATAGCGCGGGTATAGCAGCAGCGTCGCCGCGACGAGCTCGTCGATCGTCAACCGTCTCGTCCGCCGCGACGGGACGGGGCCGAGATCGTTGGTAAGCCCCCATCCCGCGTAGAAGGGCACTCCATGGGCCGTCACGCGCTTGAGCCGAAGCAGCGCCTCGAAACCGGTAAGCGAGGTGTTCACGTGAACCTCGTCGACCATCGCGATCAGTGAACTGACGGGAAACTCGCCGACAATCCTGTCGGCATATTCAAGACAGTGCCGATCGGAGATCGCACCGCGACGATGGCCCGCAACCACATCCGGATGCGGTTTGTAGAGAATGTAGGCGTCAGGCGCGTGTTCGCGGACCCTCTTGAGAAGCTCCAGATTCGAGGTGAGGCCGCAGCCGCCTGCCTCGACCGCACGATCGTCCTCGACCTGGCCCGGGACGAGGACGTGGCGCCGCTCGCCGGCAGGGCGTTCGAGAACGACATTGCCGCGCTCGTATTTGCCAATCCCTGCTTGAACGATCAGTCGCCGCAGCTTTCGCGCCCGCTCCAGCATCCGGTCATCGAACTCGCCGGTTTCGAGCAGGAGCTCAAGTTCACTCGCCTGCGTCGGGTCGAAGTACGCGCCGAGCCGATCGACCGTAATGGACAACGGAGGGATGCAGTCGGCGCCAAGGCCCCGCGACCGGAGGAAGCCGTCCTCAACTTCGATCAGGCGGCTTGCTGCCCGCTCCAATTCGCCGATCGTCTGTGCCGCGACTTTCGAGCGCCACACGGCGATGGCAGATCGAGATTTTGCCTCGGCGGCATCGCGCATGAATCGGAACGGCTCGTGACCATTCCACAGAAGCGGCGCGACATGGTCCTGCTTCCAAAACGCGAAGCCAAGGCCGCCCGCGATGTCGCGGTTGGAATCGATGAGCCCCCGCCAGAAACCGCAAAGATCGATGGCGTCGAGCACGCTCATCGGCTCTCCGGTGAAGGGGTTCTCAAAGGCTCGGCCGCCCAATTCCTTGTCGATCAGCTCTTCCAGCGAAAGACAAACAGGTCCGGCGCTCGAGCCTTCAATTTGATAATATCCAATGCCGAGTAACGTGGCGATCAGGCGAAGCTCGTCCGTTGCTTTGGCGACCAGCACCGATGCGCCGTTCAGCATGTGCCAGGGATCGCATTCGCCACGAACAATCGATGCGCCAGCGAAATCATCGGCCGACGGCGCGTCATCATCCCAGATCACGATCGGCAAGCCCTTGGCAATCTGCCTCGCGGCCGAGACAGCGGCAGCCGATCTGACAAGGACATAGGATTCTGGCAACTGAGGCTGTGCGGCCCAGTAGGTGCCACCTACGCGAAGCTCTTTGAGCCGTTCGGCAACACCCTCGAGATTTGGTTCGGCACCTGTCGCTCTGGCAAAGTGTCCGACACGAGTGCCGGGAAACGGCGGTATCCGCAGAAAGTCACACCGCGACGCGGAGGTCACGAACCTTCGCAGCGACTTGTAGGCTACGGGGTCGCCGACGGCGGTCGCGTCCGGCGCATCTCGCAATTCGCTGTCCAGTACAGTGGAAACTGCGCTCGAAACCACATTGATCCCCAGCCGAGCCATTCATTCCCTATCGTTTGTTATTCGACCGTCAAGCTCTCGGAGGCCAGCTTGGGCAGTCGTTCAAGCGCCTGAGTGCAGTTATCGAAAAGTAAATGCGGATTGTGGCTCCTGTGCAACAAATATGAGAGCCGCTTCCGGGCAGTAATTCGCACCTAATCATTACGATTGCGTTTGGAAGCGATCGGCGCCGCTTGTAGCTGCAGTCTTCAAGGCCGCGGCACAATATTCGGTGCGGCAGCGAACCTGTCCGCTCGGGCATCGCGCGAGCGCCCCGGTCGGTTACTCTTTAATCAGGCGCCTCAACATCGTTAGCGCCAGCCCGCCGCGGCCATGAGCGAGCGCCCACCGAAAGAGCTCAAGGCGCTCGCTCCTCGCGAGCATTGGCGCTTCGAGTGAGCGGAAGAGCTGCACGGCCTCGTTCGCGGCAAGGAACCCAACAAGATTGAACGAACCGTGAAAGCCGAACTCGCTTCCGCTCGGTCGAGTTCTCTCGAATGCAAATCGCCTCGCGATTGCCTCCGGAGCAAAGCGCATTCCCTGGCTTTCAAGGTCGTCGCGGCGAACCCTGCAAATGAAAATGTCCTCTGCGATCGAACCATCGAAGGACAGGCTCTTGCAAGCACGCAACAATCGCCGTGACCGTAATGAAAACCCCCCGTTGCCGACATTGTGACCGTCCGAAAACTGCGGCCAGACGGCTCCAATGTAGTCGTAATCGAGGAAATCAGTCCGCCATGCGCCTCCGTCGAGTACGTAACCGTCCCACTGGATGCACAGGGCATGTGTGGTGGCGATATGGTCGCATAACTCGTGAAGCATGAACCGCGAATAGTCGGCCCGGGAATTGAGCTGCCCGATCTCCCGCCAGGTAATCCCTTCGACAGGTTTCGGTGGCGGCCGATCGCTCAGCAGAAGGACCTCCCCGAATTGTGCCTGGCGCATCGAGACCTCAAGCGCCTCGACGGTCGGTTCCAGTGCAACGCTTGTAACCGCAACAAGCGTGACGTTTGGGAGTGCCGGCCTGGGCCGATTACTCAAGCTGCATCTTTCGCAACTGCGCGGAGATATTGAGCGTAGTCTGATTTGCCGAGTTTCGCGATCGCCCTGTTCAGCTGGTCCTCGTCAATGAACCCCTGGCGCCACGCGATCTCCTCGGGACACGCGATCTTCATCCCCTGCCGGCGCTCAAGCGTGGCAACGAATTCAGCCGCCTCGAGCAGGCTCTCCGGAGTGCCCGTGTCGAGCCAGGCATAACCGCGGCCCATCACTTCCACCCGGAGCTCGCCCTTGTCGAGGTAGGCACGATTGACGTCGGTGATCTCGAGCTCGCCGCGAGCAGACGGGGTCAGGTTGGCGGCGATGTCGACCACCTGCGCATCATAGAAATAAAGGCCTGTCACGGCCCAGTTCGATTTTGGCTGGGCGGGCTTCTCCTCGATGCTGAGCGCCCGCATTTCGCTATCGAAGTCGACGACGCCGTACCGCTCCGGATCGGCAACATGATAGGCGAAGACCGTCGCGCCCGAGGCGCGGTTGCGCGCGCGCTCGAGCACCTCCGGCAGGCCGTGACCGAAGAAGATATTGTCCCCGAGAACGAGGCACGAAGGCCCGCCGGCGACGAAGTCGGCGCCGATCGTGAAGGCTTGGGCGAGACCCTTGGGCTCCGGCTGCACGGCATAGGAAATGCTGATCCCCCATTGCGAGCCATCGCCGAGCAAATGGCTGAACAACGGCGCGTCATGCGGCGTGGTGATCACCAGTACATCGCGGATGCCCGCCAGCATGAGCGTGCTCAACGGGTAATAGATCATCGGCTTGTCGTAGACCGGCATGAGCTGCTTGGAGACGGCCAGCGTCATCGGAAACAGCCGGGTTCCGCTTCCGCCCGCCAGGATGATGCCCTTCATCTGTTCAACAGCTCCTCATGCGTCAGGCCGAACAAGGCGTGACACGACCTTATCCAGGGATGCGTGCCAGTCCGGCAAGCTCACGCCATGTGTCCGCGCGAGCTTTCCCGAGTCCAGGCGGGAATTCGCCGGCCGTCGCGCGGCCGTCGGATAGTCGGCTGTCCCGATCGGCCGCACGCCCGCACTCGGTCCACCACCCGCCGCTGATGCTGCGAAGATTGCCTCGGCGAAGTCGGCCCAGCTCGCTTCTCCGGCGGCGCTCATGTGGAAGACTCCACGCAGATCGGAATTGGAGTCCTGGACAAGGTTCGTGGCCACGCGAAGCACGCCGTCGGCAATATCGAGCGCGCTCGTCGGATTACCGCGCTGGTCGGCGACCACGGCGATCTCGTCGCGTTCGCCGGCGAGCCGCAGCATCGTCTTGACGAAGTTCGCACCGAATGGGCTGTAAACCCACGCGGTTCTCAGGACGGCGCTGTTTGGATACTGAGAGAGAACCGCCTTTTCGCCGGCGAGCTTGGACGCGCCGTAGACGCCAGTCGGCCCTGTCGGGTCTTCCTCGATGTAGGGCGAGGCTTTCAGGCCGTCGAACACATAATCGGTCGACAGGTGAACCACCGGAACCCCGAGCCGCTGGCCGGCTTGTGCGACCGCTCTCGGTCCGTGCTCATTGATGGTGAAGGCCAATTCCGGCTCGCTTTCGGCCTTGTCGACCTGAGTATAGGCTGCCGCCGAGACGATCACGTCCGGCTTTGCGGCTTCGAGCGCGGCTATGATTGAATCAACGCTCCCCGCCAGATCGAGCTCAGGACGCCCAACGGCGACCACTTCGCTGCCCTTGTCCGGCGCTACCTCGGCGAGTGAACGCGCGACCTGTCCCTCCCGGCCTGTGACCGCGATCCGCATCTACGATGAGCTCTTCCCGGCCTTCAGGAGGCCGAGGCGCTCGCCCGAATAGCGATCGCGGAGCGGCCGCCACCACCATTCGTTGTCGAGGTACCATTGGATGGTTTTCTCGATACCGCTGTCGAAATCCTCCTGCGCTCGCCAGCCGAGCTCCGTTTCGAGCTTCGTCGCATCGATTGCATAGCGGGCATCGTGTCCCGGGCGGTCAGTGACGAACTCGATGAGCTCCTCGCGCGACCTGTTGCCCGGAACCAGCTCATCGAGGACCGCGCAGATCCGCCGTACGACATCGATGTTGCGGCGCTCGTTGCGCCCGCCGACATTGTAGGTCTCACCGACCCGCCCGCGTTCGGCGATCAGGTCGAGGGCCCGCGCATGGTCCTCGACATAAAGCCAGTCGCGGACGTTCGCGCCCTTGCCGTAGACGGGGAGCCGCTCGCCGGCGAGCGCGTTCAGGATCGTCAACGGAATCAGCTTCTCGGGGAAATGATAAGGGCCGTAATTGTTCGAACAGTTCGAGACGACCACCGGAAGGCCGTACGTCCGCTGCCAGGCCATGACCAAATGATCCGAAGACGCCTTGGACGCCGAGTAAGGGGAGCTCGGGTCGTAAGGCGTATCCTCGGTGAACAGCCCCTCGTCGCCCAGCGATCCATAGACCTCGTCGGTCGAGACATGGTGGAACCGGAAGCGCTGCTTCTGGCGCTCGTCGAGCCCCGCCCAATAATCTCGCGCAGCCTCCAGCAGGGTGAAGGTGCCGATCACATTTGTCTCGATGAAATCGGCGGCGCCGGTAATCGAGCGGTCGACATGGCTCTCGGCCGCAAGGTGCATGATACGATCCGGACGGAAGCTCGAAATCGCCTGCCCCATCGCCGGCCGATCGCAGATGTTGGCATGCAGGAAGCGGTAATTGGCCTTGCCTTCGACCGCCTTCAGCGAGGGCAGATAGCCCGCGTAGGTCAAGGCATCGACGTTGAGGACTTCGTAGCCTCTGTCGAGCACCAGGTACCTGACCACCGCCGAACCGATGAAGCCCGCACCCCCGGTCACGATTACACGCATCAGCTATCTTTCATCGAGAAATAGGCGGGAAGCTCTGCGAGCGGCGGCTGCCGCCGGTCCTTGGCCGAGAGCGTTTCCGGATCGGCGACGGACGGCCAGTCGATCCCAATCGCCGGATCGTCCCAGGCCACGCCCTTGTCGTTTTCGGGGCTGTAATAATCAGTCACCCGATAGCTGATGACACTATTCGACGCGAGGGTGCAAAAGCCGTGGGCGAAGCCGGGGGGGACCCACAGCTGGTTGTTCTCTTCTGGCGTGAGAACGACGGAGATCCACTTGCCGCAGGTCGGCGAATCCGTCCGAAGGTCCACCGCCACATCGAAAAGCTGGCCCGCGAGACAGCGGACAAGCTTGCCCTGCGCCGCCGGCCTGGTCTGGAAGTGAAGCCCGCGGATCGTCCCCGTGCGGACGCTCAGCGATTGGTTGTCCTGGACGAATTCAACTCGGCCAATCTGGTCAGCAAAGTCGGAAAGCCTGAAGATCTCCGAGAAATAGCCGCGCTCGTCCTCGATCTTGCGGGGAATGATTTCGACTGGCCCGTCGATATCGAACCTTCGAATTTCCATCCCCACCCCTGACATTCGCATACATCGCAATGGCGCGCTCGCCTCAAGCGCCGCGCCTTCAACCTATTCGCTACTGAGCGACTGCGCGCGCCGTCGCTACTGGCACGAACAGCTGGCTTAGCAGGTTGACGAATTTGGACAGCTGATTGGCGCGAGCATTGCCGACGTATAGCACGTCCCGATCGCGCATCAGGAAGCGCTGCGACAGCAGGTATGCGCCTGGCCGCATCATGTTGAGATGATAAACCGTCGGTGCCTCGCTGCCGTCCGGCTGCTGGACATAGCGGAAAACGAAAATCGCGGCGGCGTCGCCTGCGTTTGGATTGGCTCCGCCGGCAAGCGCTACCGCTTCAGCCAACGTCAGGTGCCCACGTGGGAAGTTGATTTCCTCTGATTTGCTTGGCGCGCCGAGGACCGAAAAGGCTTGCGGACGATTCACCAGCGTGATCCGATCTCCGGGTTCAACCTGGATGTCCTGTTGCGGCATGTCCAACAAGTCGCTCAGGCGGATCTCGAACTGCCGCCCATCACGCTGGACCCTCGCCACCGCGTCCTTCGCATCGCCCCGGTAACCGCCGGCAAGGGCGATCGCATCGACGAGGGATTCGCGATTTGTGGCAAGCACGAGCCGCCCCGGCCTTGCGACCTCTCCGGCAAGAATGACGCTGTTCGTGATCGACTGCGCCACGGAAACAAGGACCTGGGGGTCTTGCGACATGCCACGCAGGCCATTCTGAATCATGGCCTGCAATTCCTCTGCAGTACGGCCCGCAGCGCGCATTCGTCCGATAAATGGCACCTTGATATAGCCATAATCATCGACCCGCAGCGGTGGGAGTTTTTCGGCGGTCGAGCTCGTGTCCATTTCAGCGCCGTCGGCCGCAGCAGCAGTGTGAAGCGCCGTTCCAAATAGCGATACGCCAGCTTCGTAGACGGTGACGTTGAGAACATCGCCAGGACCGAGGAGGTCGGTTGGTTGGGGCGGCATCGTCGCGAGGGTAGAAGTCGGGATTGAGGGTGCCGGCGGCAGGGAATCCGCAGTTTCCACCTCGATCAGCTTGAACGGGTAGCGAGTGGACGCTGTTGTTGCTGCCGTGCGGATTTCGTGACCGGTCGGCCCACTAACAGGCAGACTGGCGCAAGCGGCCAGTGCAAAGACCGATGATGCAATGGAAACGCTGCGGAACATCGCGTTCCGCCGCGGCACGCAAGAAATCGACATCGAATGAAGAACCCTGAAGACGGTCAGATAACCCCCCGGCGCATTAGCACCCTGGACATTCGAAAAGCAACGATCCACCATCACCATGCATGGTCTGGACTCTGCCTCCAATGTTCGCCACTGCCTGAACCTAAGCCTAATCTTTTGCGGGCCTTTTCATAGCTCTAGGCAATTTCGAACCATCGTGACCTTCTGGGAACATTTCCTGCGCCTGCTCCCGCGGAGGCCAAAGCCGGCGCTTGCAGCACTCTATTGGTACCTGACGAGGCGCAGGGTTCGCGCCCGCAACCGATTGCGTGTGGCGAGCGCCGATCTTCCCTTCGTCTATGCCGCGTGGATCAAGGCGAACGAAAGCGACGAGGAACTACAGGCCCGATGCAGGGCGGTACTGGAGGATTCGGGTTGGCATCCCCGGTTCTGCATCATGCTCCACTCCCAAGGGGGCTTCCGCGGCGAGCAGCTCGCACGGTCGTCCGCATCCATCGAGCGACAGATTTATCCGCAATGGACCATCGCCGGTCCGGCCGACGACGAGTTAGGTCCCATCACCAGTGCGACGTCCGATTTCATCGTTCCGTTGAGGGTCGGCGATGAGCTCTCGAGAGCGGCCTTGTTGCGCTTCGTCGAAGCGGCGCGAGCGCATCCGGGCGCCCCGATCTTCTTCGGCGACGAGGACCATGTCGATGAGCGAGGGCGCCGTTCCCGTCCCTGGTTCAAGCCGCTTTGGAACGAGGAATTGTTCCTCGCAATCGATTATCTGTCCGGCTGCACAGCGATCGCGACGGCGCTCGCGCGCGACGTCGTCGCCGCAAGCGCGCCGAGTAGTGTCTGCGAGCTGATGCTTGCTGCAACTTCCTCCGCCCGTAGGCCGCCGGTCCACATCCCCCACATCCTCTGTCATGTCCACGGTCATGAAACCGAGCGAAATGACAGAGTGGAGCTCGTCGGGGCACATGTCCGCAAGCAAGGCGCAACCTGCAGCCCCGGCCCCTTCGACACGGTCAAGGTTCAGTGGCCGCTTCCGGAGGTTCCGCCGCGGGTCAGCATCATTGTTGCGACGCGCGATAAGGTCGACCTGCTCCGTGCCTGCGTCGACGGCGTCCTTCACCGCACGGATTATTCTGATTTCGAGCTTCTGATCGTCGATAATGGAAGCGTCGAGCGCAGGACACGCGCCTTCCTTGCCGAAGTCAGCAAAGATCCAAGGGTTCGTGTCCTTGCTTTTCCGCACCCATTCAATTTCTCGGCGATAAACAATTTCGCCGCGCGTGAAGCCGCCGGCTCGTTTCTCTGCCTTCTCAACAACGACACTGAAGTCCTCGAGCCTACATGGCTTGCCGAGTTGATGCGTTATGCGGTGCGGCCCGAGATAGGCGCGGCAGGAGCGAAACTCCTATACGAAGACGGAAGCATCCAGCATGCGGGAATTATCATTGGAATTGGAGAGGCTGCCGGCCATGCGCATCGCTTCCTTCCGGCCGACAAACCAGGATATTTCCGAATGCCTCACGTGCCGCAGTTTGTTAGTGCCGTAACAGCTGCATGCCTGGTGATCGAAAAGCATAAGTTCGACGCCGTCGGCGGTTTCGACCAGGACATCGCCGTCGCCTTCAACGACGTGGACTTTTGCTTGCGGATCGAGGCCGCGGGCTGGCGAAACGTTTACGTTCCGCACGCCTTGCTGCTCCATCACGAATCCAAGTCACGCGGCAACGACCTCTCCCCCGAAAATATCGACAGGTTCCGGCGCGAACTCGAAATCCTGCAACGCCGCTGGGGAACCGCGACCTATCTAGATCCGCTCCTTAACCCGAACCTCGACCACTACAACGAGACGTTCGTGATCGGGCTATGATCTTGCCGAGGAGCGATCAAAGCGCCGAATAGACTTCGAGCGCTTCATCCACGTTCGTGTAGATGGTACCTTCGCCTTGGTCGAGAACGAGAGCTCGATCACAGAATTCGCTAATGAGCTGCGGGCTGTGCGACGCGAGCACCACGGCCCTGTCCGCTCGCTTGTCGAAGAGCTCGTTGTGGCATTTGCGCTGGAAATTCGCGTCGCCAACCATGATCACCTCGTCGATCAGATAACAGTCGAATTCGATCGCCAGCGACAGCGCGAACGCGAGTCTTGCCCTCATTCCCGACGAATAGGTCTTCACCGGCATTTTGAGCTGCGGGCCGAGCTCGGTAAAGTCCTCTACGAACTCACGTATCTCCCGGTACTCATGACCGTAGATTCGGGCGATGAAGCGCGCGTTGTCATAGCCGGTAAGGCTTCCCTGGAAGCCACCTCCGAAGCCAAGGGGCCAGGACACGCTCATGTGCCGTCTGATCTTCCCAGAACTCGGCATTTCGACCCCGCCTATCAGCTTGATCAGGGTTGTCTTGCCCGCTCCGTTCCGGCCCAAGAAACCGATATGCTCTCCCGGCCGGACTTGCAGATCAATATTTCGTAGAACCTGCTTGCGGCCGCTTCCCATAGGATAAGATTTGTTGATCTGCTCACATTGGATCATTCGACGACAAGCTCTCGACGCACTCTTCGGCACATCGCAAGTCCGATCAGAGTAATGACCAGCGAAGCGGCAATCGGAACCGACACGTCCCACTGCGCATTCACGCGATCTCCGAAGATTCCATACCTCATCAGCTCCATGCTGTGGACGAACGGAGAGAAGTACATCGCCCTCTGCGCCTCGGGCGCCAGCCAGGACACCATGTTGAATGTGCCCGAGAAGGGAATCATGATGTACGTCGTCACCGGCATGATCTTTTCGAGCACGTCTGACATTTCCGACAGGGGTGCCAGGACCAAGCACAGCGAGAATGTGAAGAAGCAGTAGAGAAACCAGCCAAGGATGAGTGCTCCGAGATCGGCCGGAATTGGGAATTCGTTGAGAACGATTAAAATGACGCCAATGAACAAATAAGCCATCATCGACCCGATCATCTCAATCAGAACCCGAACAAATACAAAGTCCAATACCTTGATTTGCCGGTGGTACATCAAACTGCCGTTCACGCTGAAGATGCGCACAGTCCTATTCACCGAATTCCGGAAGAAAGTCAGGGGGATGTAGCCGCTGGCGATGAATGCCACGATGCTGACGCCGTGCTCTTCAGGTCCTTTCATGTAGCGCCAGATTATGCCGACCAGCACGGCAAAGAGCAGGGGCTCCACCATGACCCAAAGAAAGCCGATATTCTCGCGACCAAATCTGGTTACAAGCTCACGGATCATCAATGCACCGATGACACGACGCTGAATGCGCCAGCCGGCAGCGAAACTGTTCACAAGTCAGTCCTCGGGCGCGTGTTCGAGAATGCCGACGACGAGCATCCACCCGATGAAATAGAGGCAAACGGAGGCACCGAACACGACAAGGATCCGCTTCAGGCGATGCGGCAGGGTTGGCATGTCAGGCCTGTTCGGCTCAACCACGCGTTCGACATAGAATTGCTGCTTCTGGGCCTCCGTGCGCGCGGTCTCCAGGGCGGTATTGGCGGCCGTGAGCATCTGTGTCGCAAACTCCTGCTCCACCTGAAGCTTCTCATAATTCGAAAGTTTGGATGCAATGCCGGTCGGAGTGCCTACGGCACGCCCATTCTGTGCGGCAATCTCCCGCCCTATCGCGACTATGCGGCTCCGAAGTGCTGGAATGGAAGGATTTCTCGGCGCCACACGTTCCATCAATTCGAGTTGCGACTGCAACGCGGCCTGCTCGGCGACGAGTTTGTTCGAAACGTCGAGCACCCCTGCGGCTTGCTTCGTCGGATCGATCAGGTCTTGCTGATTACGGTACGCGCTAAGTGCAACACGGGCGTTGCGAACGCGGTTCTCGGCCTCAACGACACGATTCTCTGCTTCTGCGATCGCTCGACCTTGGGCGCGCTGATTCAGCCGGTTGACCAATGCTTCGCTAAGGTCGAGCAGCCTGGCGTTGACGTTGTAGGCATCTTGGGGATTGAACGCCTCGACTTGCAGTACGGCAAGCCCGCTGTCAGCGTCTGTGTCGGCGCTGACCATGGATGTGTAATATTGATAGAAATTCTCAAACGACGCGTCATGAAACGGCTGCGGGAAGCGGGATAGGAAATCTGCGCCGCGATTGGAGTAAATTGCTCGAACATCGGCCTGGGCAAGCAAGTCCTTCAGAGCATTTCGCGATCGAATATACTGGACCACTTCCTTCGTCTGCTCCTGCCCTGCAGTCAGGCCGCTTGTCTCGACCAGATTAGCAAGCGACAGAGTTGGCGCACTTTTCTGGCCAGGGCTCTTGATGACGAAACTCGACTGCGAAACGTAGATCGGGGAAGCGATCAGCCCATAGTAAATGGCAGCGACGAGAGTCGGGAGGACAATGAACAATGCGACCCAGCGGTGACGGAATAGCCAACCGCGGACCTTGGTCTTCCGCACGGCAACGCGCAGGGCTTCATGGTCAATCGTGGAAACGTTCATTCAGCCCTCTAGTATGTTGCAGGACCCACCCCTGTCGAGGCCCGGAGCTTTCTACGGGCGGCGGGCCTTTTGGCGGGCGCTACGCCGATCGACAAGGGTTTTCCATTTAATTCGATGGACTTGGCAACTCTGCTGCCTCCATCCATCAGTTCGCCCGGCAGTTCTCATCTGGTCCCCGCCTGAATTTCCTCCAAACCGTGAAAGATGTAGTGGCGGAACGGCTCCTGACCACCGGCCGCAACGTCCGGGAACCTGGCTGCATACGACGCCGAATCGAACAGGCGTTCGCGCTCCAGCCTTCGCGTCAAGCGTCTGGCAAGCCATCCGCGCGACATGACGGCAGGCGCGCCGTAGATCTCAAGCAATATAGCGCGAACGATCTGAAGCAGCTTTTGGGCTTCTCGCCTTTGCTCTTCATGATCTTCTTCTTCCGAGAGCAGCGCCTTCGTCATGCCGGCGAGTTCCCTGTAACGTGCGGTCAGCTCAGCGTTCGCCTCTGAAAGCTTCTCTTGTATCGCGCAGAGTGCTTCCTCAAGGTCATGAATCTTGCTCTTGAGCAGAGGGATTGCGTCGGCTTCCTCTCGGAGATTCTCGATTGCGGTGCGCTGCCTCTGCACCTTGGCTTCCAGAAACTCGCGCTGGATCCGCTCGGCAGTCAGTTCCCTCCTCAGCGCATCGCTGGAGGCTTCCGCTCGCACCAGCGCCGCGCTCGATTCTCCCGCGAGCGCTTGCCTGAACGCCATGTCACTCATTCGCTACTCCGCAGATTTGGCCATGTGGCCTTAAGACGCGTCGACGGCAGGAGCCTAGTGACCGAAATTGGGTTGTGAAAGACCGCAATTGCAAGGCGAAGTTCCGCAACCGGAGATGCGCTCCTGGCGAAGCTCTCTCAGGCATTGCGAACTGACGGCTACCGCGGACTTCTCGGCTGGCGCCGCTTCGGCTAGCGCTGCTACTGTACGGAATCGACTTATCGGCGCTCGTCCAGCTCTGACGAGACCAAGGAGATTGTCATGGATTCGGCCGAAAGACGCATCGGCTCCTTTTGGGAGGAAAATCCAAACGCTGCCCAGGAAAGCCAGTGGACGTCGGATCCCTACATTGGGGCGGCAGTCTACCGTCGCATGACCCTGGACGAGGGTAATGGGCATTGGCTCGATTGGCTCTTCAATCGCCATTTCGCAGGGCGTGACTTCGGTCGTATCCTTTCAATTGGCTGCGGCGTTGGCGATCACGAAATTGCAATGGCTCGATTCAGACCCGAAGCGTTTATCGAGGCTTTCGATTTTTCAAACGCCAGCATCGACATCGCGCGGCAGAAGGCGAGTGAGGCGGGGCTTACGAACGTCGACTTCTTTCAGGGAAATTTCAACGAGATCAACGTCGAGCCCACCACTTACGATATGATCCTTTGTTCCGGCTCGCTGCATCACGTGCGCGAGTTAGAGCACCTGCTCGGCGAGGTCCGGAGAGGCCTGACGACAGGCGGATGTTTCATCGTCAACGAATATGTCGGGGACTGCTACAACATCTACGGCGCTGACCAGGTCCGGATCATCCAGCAAGTTCTGGACGGTCTTCCTCCGTCGCTTCGAATGGCGGAGCGCTTTCGTGTCGGAACCATCGAAGAAGTCTTCGACCGCGACCCGACCGAAGCAGTTCGTTCCAAGCTGATCCCGCAGTTCTTGAGGATCTACTTTCGGGAGGTGGACGAGCGTCCGTTCGGCGGAGCGCTGCTCCACCCCCTCTATCCGTTCCTGAATGTCGCTCGGCTCGAGACCGACCCAGACTGTCATCAGGCCATCATCAACGCTTTTATAACGCTGGACGGCCATTTGCTTGAGCAGGGGAAGTCCGACTTCTCGTTCTTCATCTGCAGTTGATTGAGAAGAATCTCTTGCCCCGCATCAACGCGGCGAACTGAGATTCACGGCCTGGCGGATCACCCGGCCATATCGGTCGACCATTTCATCGAAGCCAGGCTGACCATTCAAGACTTTAGGGCTATTGCTCGCCAGCTTTTCCCTGAGCACATCATTACGAAGCACTTTCTCGATCGCGCTTGCCAGCGCCTCGGAATCTCCGGGATCGTAGAAAAGCGCGTTGATGTTTTCCCGCACAATTTCGGGAATGCCAAATACAGGGGTGGTTATGATCGGCAGCCCGCATGCCATCGCTTCCACGATAATGCGTGGCGCGCTTTCGATGCGTGAAGTGCAGATCGAGACGTCGCTCGCCGCGTAATAGAGAAACGGATCCTCGATGTGGTCGGTGAGCACGATATTCGCACTATCGCCGATGGCGTTCTTGAGCACTGCCGAATAGTCCGGCTCGGCGAGCTTGCCGGCGATGAACACGTGGGTTCTTTGCTGCAGGTCTTTGGCTAGGTTTGAATACGCCTCGACGAGATCCACCTGGCCCTTCCGACTGCAAACAGTGCCGACGATCGACAGGACGTACGCATCCCGAGGCACGCCAAGCTTCTTTCGAGACGAACTTCGAGTCCAACGCGCCGTGTCACTGGCGAGGCGTTCTGGTGGAATGCCGTGACGGATGATCTTGAAGTTGCGTCGCGTTTCGACTGGCAGCCAAGCACGCCTGGTTGCTTCAGCGACGTAGGTGACACGGTAGGCATCCGCGAAGGCTTGATAGGCGGCACTTCGCATATCCTCGGGCAGGTAGTCGAAATAAGTCTCCCACGGCTCGCTCTCGTGCTGGGCCCAAATTGATGGCACCCGAGCCATGCTTGCTCCCCTGATTGCCCAATAGGTCTGCAACGTGTTCGCAAGAACGACTTCGGCGCCGAGTGCTTCGAACAGCAGGCCGATTCCGGCAAGGCCCGCGAGCTGGGTATCCGCGTCCTTCACGCCGTGCATAACCCCGTTGAGCACGCGAACCTGGATCCCGGCCTGCTCATACTCCTCGCGCAACGGTCCGTCGGATGGCGAAAGGACAATCGGGTCTATTACGCCTTTCTTCGAAAGACCTATGATGAGGTCCATCAAAGTCGTCGGGGCCCCCTCGTTGTTCAGGTTGTGCGTCACGGCAACGAGGCGGACGGGCATCCTGCTGGAGGTCTCCGGCCGGACCGCCTCTATCTCAAAGCGCTCGTTTTCGAGCGACAGATTGGGATTGTACCAGGGATCGACCCAGTCTCCGTAAATGCGTCGAAAGTTCGCGCGCTCCGTCGGATTATCTTCGAAACCACGGCTCTTACCTTCATAATGCCAGAGCTCGGCGGACGCACAGTAGACGCAGTTGCGACCGCTCTGCACGACGCGATAGCAATAATCTGCGTCGTTATAGGCGACTGCAAAGTTTGCTTCGTCGAAACCCCCGAGCTCCTCGAAAAGCTTTCGAGGCGTGAGCAGGCAGGCAGCCGTTACACCAGAATATTCGCGAGCGTTCCTAACGAATCCAAGATAGCCCCAATCATGCCGCGGCAGCCCGCGGAAGGCATGACCGACCAGTCCGTCATGATAACCGTGGACAATGCCAGCATGTTGCAACGTGCCGTCCTCGAAATACAAGCGAGCACCGACCGCGCCGACGCCGACGAACTGCGCGTACCCCATCATTTGGCCGAGCCACTTTGGATTTATCACCTCGGTGTCGTTGTTGAGGAAAAGCACGTAATCGGATGTGCATTGTTTCACGCCCTGATTGTTCAGGTAGGCGAAACTAAAGCCGCTCGGGGGACTCGGGATTCGGAGGACTCGAGCTGTGCCTGCTCGTTCGAGGGCGGCGAGATAGTCAAGAGTTTCCCGCTCCCGACTTTCATTGTCGAGGACCAGGATCTCGTAATTTCCATAGCTCGTCTTCTGCAACGATTCGATACAATTACGGAGAAGATTCAACTTATCCCTTGTCGGGATAACGATGGTCACCGACGGGCCTTTATCGGGAAATTCGATGTCGAACATTCCCACGCTGGCGAGGGCTGCCCAATCCGGATGAACCGCTTTTGCGCCACGAATACCCCGTCGCCGTAGTGCCTCCTGCACTGCACGAAGCCCGCGTTGCATGCTTTCCGGCTTCGCCTCACCGCTCGTAGCAGTCGAGCCCTCGACAGCCCGCCAATGGTATAGGACCTTGGGAATGTGACCAACGTGCCGAGCAACTTCGGCAGCCCTCAATGCGAAGTCATAATCCTGCGAACCGTCGAATTCGGACCGGAAGCCGCCAAGCCGCTGGAACAGGTCTTTGCGAACGCTGTGCACGTGACTCATGTACATCCACGACAGAAGCAGAGTCGGCGACCAATCCGGCTTGAACTGCGGGGCATACCTTCGCCCTTTGATGTCCATCTTGTCGTCATCGCTGTAGACGACGTCAGCCTTCGGGTGATCAGCGTAATAAATGGCAAGTTCAGCCAGGCAGTTCTCAGTCAACAAGTCATCATGATCAAGAAATACGATGACTTCTCCACTGGCGATGTCGACACCCTGATTGGTCGCGACGGAAATTCCGCCGTTCTTTTTGAGCTTCTTGGTCAGAATGCGATTGTCGGACTTCGCTAACCGGTCAATCAGCGGCTTCATATAGAGTACAGAACTCGCGTCATCGATCAGGCAGAGCTCCCAATCCTCGTAGATCTGCTTGCGTACAGAATCGACCATTTGCTCAAGAAGGCGTCGATCGGTATTATAGACGGGGGTGATCACCGAAATCTTCGGCAGCTTTCCGGCCCTCTGCTCCAGCTTTTCTTTGAGTTCTGAAATGTCGCGCTCGCTCAAAGCGTTTACTTCAATCCACCCCTCGTAAGGAGCGAGGACGCCAACGCTCGCGCCTGAGCCGGGCTTCTTCGCCAGCCTGCCCTCGAACCGGCCCCATCCGACGTAATGGACAAGCGGGTTGAGTCCCTCGCGCTGGACATCGTGATGTTGATCTAGGTACCAGGCGCTGTCGAACCGGGCGCTCGGGTCGCGTCCCGCAAAGCCGCCGAAGCGCAAGTAATGGTAGAGTGGATTTACACCGGATTCGGCAACGTCCGGATATCGCTCGAGATACCAATGACTGTCGAAAAAGGCATTCGGGTCGCGACCTTCCCGCCATCCATGCTCGAGATAGTGCTTGAGCGGATCGAGCCCATGGGCGGCGACGTCCGAGTTCCTGGAAAGGTAATAATCGGCATCAAAAAGGCCGCTTGCCAAAATAAACTGATACTCGCGCTTCATTCGCCTCTTTCCAGAGAAGTTAAATTTTGCCGTGATCACCCCAAATGCTTGGCAGACCAAGCGCATGACTCGCACGCGGGACCGACCAGTATTGGCGGGTGATTGACCCATCAACAGTTTCGGCATTGGAACGTTTCAATCGCTGTAGATGATCGTCGACCCAGCAGTGTCGACAAGCACCGCGTGCGGTTCATATTCGTCGAGCGCATCGACGACTGCCTCGCGCGCGGCGCCCGGTGCATAGAGCAGGAGGAAGCCGGACCCGCCCGCCCCGAGCAGCTTGCCACCGGTCGCGCCGGCCGCAATTGCACGATCGTAGGCATTCTCGACTTTGGAATTCGAAATTCCTGCCGAGAGCGACCGCTTCCGCATCCATCCCTCGTGAAGATACGGACCCAAACTATCGACATCATGGCAAAGGTCGGCGCGAAGTGCCCGCGCCTGCTCGACCATAGCCTTGAGGTTGCTGACGACCTGGGCGTCCTGAACGGTGCTCTTGGACTGGGCAGACAGCAGTTCGCTCGCAGAGCGCGTGCCGCCGAGATAGACCATCACCAGGTTCTGTTCCATTCGACGGCGCTGATCGATCGTAAGCGGCACGGTTTCATGCGTGACGCTGCCGTCGGTATGGAACTCAATCAGGTTCACGCCCCCGAGCGCGCAGCCATATTGGTCCTGCTTGCCGATCGGCTCGCGGAGCTTCTCGATTTCGATTTCGCAGGCAAGCTCCGCGAGCCGCGCGCGCGACACATATTCGCCGCGGTATGCGAAGCAGAGGTTCAGCAACCCAACCGTAAAGGCGCTCGACGAGCCCATACCTGTTCCCGCCGGCACGTCAGCGCTCGAATTGAAGTCGACCCGATCGATCGAAAGATCCCGAAATATTTGCTGGATGATGCGGTGCTGGATCTCATCGGCCGTGCGCGGCTTTTCGATTTCCGAATATTTGAGGATGCACCCTTGCTTCTCGAAATATTCGTGCATCGACAGATACACGTACTTCTTCACCGACATGCTGAGGACAGCGCCGTCGTGCTGCCGATAGAAGGCGGGCAAGTCGGACCCGCCGCCGACAAAGCTGACTCTGAGTGGGGTTCGAGAGATGATCATGCAGTCGCCCGGAGGATGTGTTCGGCGGCACTGCCGACGTCATTGCATCGGTGCTGGGGCTCCACAGAATATGCGTCTCGGTCATTGCCGGCGTGACCGGTCGCCACCAGGATGCTCCGTACGCCGGCGCTCGAAGCGGCCGCGATGTCGCAGTAACGATCCCCGATCAGCCACGAACGGCCGAGATCGAGATTGTGGAATCGCGCCGCCTTGCGGAGCAACCCATCAGCCGGCTTGCGGCAATCACATTTCACCTTGAGCTCGGCGACCTCGCCCTCCCAGCCTTTTTCGGGATGGTGAGGGCATATGAAGATGTCATCGAGATAGGCGCCAGCCTCGGCGGCAAGTTGGTTGTCGATTTCTCCAGTGACTGCCCGAAGATCCTCCCAGTCCATCATTCCCTTCGCGAGGTCAGGTTGGTTGGTGACACAGATGACCGGGACACCGGCGTCGTTGAAGGCCCTGATCGCCTTGGCGGCGCCAGGAATGAGGCTGACGTCGGCGGGCGAGTGAACGCCGCCTTTCTCTTCGTTGATGACGCCATCGCGATCTATGAAGACCGCCGCCTTGGCCGTGCGCAGGGCCAGCCGATCCAGGCGCCCTTCCCGCAAATGCCGCTCCGCGCGAGCCAGGCGCTCCGGAGTGCCGATGTCTTTCACATATTCGCAGCTGCGGTAGGCGTAGAGCGGCGCGGACCTCGCAAGGACAGGAAACACGTCGCGGCCCCAATCGGACGGGCCTTCCATTGGAACGAAGCGCAATGCCTCGGGCGAAAGGACGTAGAGCGCTGCGCTGACGAGGTTTGGAAAGTGCCGGTTGTCAGGATGCGGTTTGGGATGGACCGCAACAATTCGACTATTCTCATCGACCTCGAGCAAGTCGCTGTCGAAGGGATGGTCGTTCGGATGCGCGAACAGGGTGCCAGCCCCGCCCCTGGCGAGAGCAAAGTCCGCGAAGGCCCGAAGATCGACGTCCATCAGAATGTCGCCGTACAGCACCAGGAACGGCTGCGTCAGCCTCTCGCGGATCTGGTTGAAGCAGCCCGCCGTGCCGAGCGGCTCTGTCTCGCGGACGTATTCGATGCTTGCGCCGAAGCGGCGGCCGTCCCCGAGCTGCTCCTCGATGACGTTGCCAAGATAGCCGGTGAGGACCAGGAAGTCGGAAAAGCCGCAAGAGACGGCTCCAGCCAACGTGCGCTCGAGCAACGGCACGCCATCGACCGGAACCAGGACCTTGGGGATTGCGTCCAGGCCGAGGCGGGTTCCTTTGCCTCCCGCCAGAACGACAGTCTTCATGCGGTTTCGGCCCAGACCGCTTTTGCCGCGATCCTGATGGCTTCATCCGATGTTATCGACGGTGACCAGCCGAGTGCCTGGATGGCCGAGATGTCATAAGCGAATTTCGGAACATCGCCGATCCAGCCGCGGTCGCCGCCAGTGTAGGCGATCTCAGCAGCCGCGGGGCCCTCCTCGATCACGATCCGCGCAATATCGGCAACGGTCGAGCGCGTGGTCGCTCCGACATTGTAGATATTCACCCGATCGGTTGCGGAGCGCCAGACAAGCAGAATGGCGGCGACGAGGTCGTGGACGCTCAGATAGGGTTTCTCCTGCGTGCCGTCGCCGAGCACCTCCAGACGTCCCGGAGTACGCCGCAGCTTGTGCACGAAATCGTAAACGGCACCGTGCGTCGCCCGCGGCCCAACGACGTTGGGGAAGCGCGTGATCCAACTCTGAATGCCGTAATTCTCGGCGAACGAGCTGATGAATCCTTCGGATGCAAGCTTTGCCGCGCCATAATGCGAAATTGGCTTCAATGGCCCGAAATCCTCCCGGATCTCGCCCTCTAATTCGCCATACACGGCCGATGTCGACGCGAAGACGATCTGCCGCACGTCGGCCTTGCGCATCGCCTCGAGCACGCTGAACGTGGTCAGAAACGTGTTGTCGAGATCGACGCGCGGATTCGCATGCGACCGCGCGATGTCGGAATTGGCCGCCATATGGAAAACGCAGTCAAAGCCACCGGCGCGCACGAGACCTTCAAACCATTCGGTGTCGAGCACGTCGCCACGGACGAATTCGAACGCCGCATCGCCGTCCAGTTGGGCGAGGTTCGCTTCGCGGCCAAGCGACAGGTTGTCGACCGCCACGACACTGTGATCCGACGCGACCAGCGCGTCACACAGATGGCTGCCGATGAATCCGGCGCCGCCGGTGACCAGTATCTTCACGAGCGCCGACTGCTCACTTGGGCTGCGCGTTATCGCGGCGGCAGGCGATGTACTGCGCAATGATATGCATCACCGCCTGGTGCGCGTCCTCGACTATGCCGTAATTGTGGGTCGGCACGTAAACGGAAGCGTCTGCCATTTCGGCCAGCTTGCCGCCGTTAAAGCCGCTGAAGCCGGCAACGAACAGACCGAGCTCCTTCGCGCGCGTCACCGCGTTGAGAACGTTGGGACTATTGCCGCTCGAAGAAATAGCAATCAGCACATCGCCTTCTTTCGCAAAGAATTCGACCTGCGTGTCGAAGACATGCTCGAAGCCGTAGTCGTTCGCGATGGCCGAATAAACGGCGCTGTTGGCGGTTAGTGACCGCGAGGAGATGACCGGGTGCCCCGTGCAGTTGGTGCCCTTTGTCCAATCACAGCAGAGATGCTCGGCAATCGCCGCTGAGCCGCCGTTCCCAACCACCAGGATCTGGCTCCCGTTCTCCGCAGCGCTACAGACCCGCTCGCACACCCGCTCTACCGCTTCAGTCGAAATCGCATCGATCGCATCCTTGAGGGCTGCAGCATAGTCGCGCAGGTAAGACCCGATCGACGACCAATCCATGCTCACGTTGCGGTGGCGCGGATCGTTCTTGTCGAGATTCAC